>Ga0209380_10001944_pt1 | contig 13591 bp, 10 predicted proteins | sample HubBroMetageWFT6_FD_188347 | JGI IMG/M metagenome (GOLD analysis project Ga0209380, IMG submission 188347) | Warmed and freeze-thawed soil microbial communities from the Hubbard Brook experimental Forest, New Hampshire - Hubbard Brook CCASE Soil... | ecosystem: Environmental > Terrestrial >...
AATTGCCGGCGCCGGAATCCGGCGCGATGTGCTATATGATGTCCAAGCAAGGCTACCTGAACGATCGTGACGGACACTGGCGTCCGCACCTGATGTTTTTCACTCCAGAAACGGACCCCAAAGTCTGGGGCGCAGATGTTCCGGGCTCGCCGATTATCGCGTTTAAGGACACTGAGGAGCACGTGACCGTGTTCATGATTCCAGTCGGCCACTGGTCGGACGGGACGTCTGCTGCTCCCAAGGGAGAGCGCTGACGTTCGACTTCGAACGAGTTATAGCCACTATGTGAAGAAAGGTAGTCGGAGCGTGGATGCACCAAGCCTGCGACGGGAAGGTCATCGGAGTTGCGGTTTTTTTGCAGCCGGGCAGCGCGAACGTCGCGATTCGGCAGCTCTGGCAAGGTATGCCCAACACCCCGGGCAAAGCGCAGGAGGTCGTCGGAGTCGAGATGAATCCCGCCGGCCTCCTGCCCCCGACTCGGTTTATTAACAGGTACGTCCTTTTCATCGTCTCGGCGGGTGTAGGTCAAATCCAGGAGCGATAGTGCACTGGTCGGCTTGTTCGTCCCCCTGGCGGTCTCTTTATTTTGCGCGTTCGCGGTGAGCGAAAACAGTAGAGCCAAAACTTCCGAAGCAGTCAGAACCTTTGTCATTTGAGCTCCTTTAACTTTCAACTTCCGTATCGAATCTCCAATCATTTCTGTCGCTACTGAGCGGTGCTACACAACACTCGCCGCTCTTTGCGGCACGAAAGCTGCGAATTGGCGCTCGAGGGCCTTGCTTACGCCATTGCGCCAACCCTCAGCGATGGACAGGGACGCGGGGTCGGGGAAGATGTCCTCCTCGCCCTTCTCCAGCCCATCAAAGACGCCCTGCGCCGCAGACTCGGTCGAGGCCTTCGGTATCTCGAAGCCGCGGTTCATATCCGTGTCGATGGGGCCCAGGACAACGGCATGGACCGTTACGCCTTGGCCGGCCAACAGGGCTCTCAGCGACTGCGTCATGTTGAACGCGGCCGCCTTCGAAATGGAGTAAGCGGGTATGACCGGCAAAGGGGCGAGCCCCGCCAGGGACAGGTTGTTGACGATGGCCCCTTTGGAGCGTTTCAGCAATGGCAAGAACGCGTTCGTCACTTTGAGCAAACCCAGGAAGTTGACCGCCAGGTGCCGTTCGATCACGTCGAGATTGCTTAAATCGTCGTAGATTGCGATGCCGGCATTGTTGATTAGGACGTCGAGCGTGTCGACCTCATCGACTGCCCGTTGGATCTGCGAAGCGCTGGTCACGTCCAGTGTCAGGGGCGTCACGCGTTTGTCAGAATGCTGCAGCGGACTCCGCGTTCCTGCATATACCTTCTTCGCCCCGCGTCGGAGCGCCTCATCGAGAAGCGCCCGGCCGATGCCGCGGTTGGCGCCCGTGACCAAGACCGACTTGTTCGTAATGTTCATGACTTTCTCCTTTTGAACCGCGACCTCTCGGTTCTAAATTAAATTTCACAACTGCAATTTCAAAACGTGAAACCACAGACATCCAACGTTCGCTCATTCCGTCTGCTACGTTTTCAGAAGGCGCGCTTCAGCGCGGAGAGAGGGCGCCCGAAGGCCAGTACGGCATGTTTGCGTCTGCCAGTTGGCCGGTGTCGTAGCGATCATGATGGCGGAGCCAGGACATCGTGAAGGCCAAGACATCCTCATCGCGGCCTTTGGGCACGTAGTCTAGATAGTTGTAAGTGTTCATAGTCGTCTCGGTGCCGCGTGCGTAAGCGGAGTAGGTGTGGAAGATCGCTCCGTTCTGGTCCTTGAAAAACACGCTGATTCCGGGCGCGTCCGTACCGGGGAATACCTCCAGATTGAAGTTATGGTCCACCCTGCCCGTGGCGAGTTCCTCCTTGGTGAACACCACGCGGTAGTCGTCGTTGAACTCGTTCGCGTTCGAGGAAACCCAGTTAAATCGCCAGCCCATGCGCTTCTTGAACGCCGCGATCTTCGGATAAGGCGCTCGTGAGATGGCCGCGAATGAAGCGTCGCGCTCGGCAAGATGCACCAGGGCTCCGTCGGTATGATCCATGTTGAAGGAGCAGCTGGGTCAGGCTTCTTCCCATTCCGGACCGAACATTAGATGATAAACGATGAGCTGGCTTTTGCCGTCGCAGAGGTCGGAAAGCGTTTTCTTGCCGCTGGGGGAATCGAAAACGTAGTTCTTTTCGACTTTGACCCAGGGTAGCTGGCGCCGCTCGGCCGCGATAGCATCACGCTCACGCGTGAGCTGTTTTTCGCGGGCGAGTAGTTTTTTGCGGGCTACAAGCCACTCCTCCCGCGACACGACTTTCGAGTTATCGACTGTTCGGATTGACATCTTGACTACTCCTTTCATATGAGTTGGGAGTGATCTCTCGTGCGTTGTTTTTCTTGCGAGACAATTTCACGGCCAATGCCGTCAGACCCCCGGCGGAAGTTGCGCCGGCGATGATCAGCCCCATGCTTGCTATGCAGAATGGGCACATCGCATCACCTCTCGGTCGGGTAGCGAAGCGTGACTGCTAAGCCGCCTCTGTATGGATGACGGGAAAGGTGGAGCGATTTCTACATCAGTCGACGAAAGGAAAATGAGGGCTCAAACCCACTGATAACGAAGGACTTACGTTCGGATTTGAAGTCAGCCTGCGGCGAGCGGGCTGCGACCTCGTGAGAGGGAGCCACATATTTTCTGATTTACGACAGAGGGAAGAATTTTCCGTGATTCTCAGGCCACGAGCTCTAAGGTCCGGTGAGTGTCCTCCTGATTGCTTCCATTCATCCTGTAAACCCCCGCCGCATGGCTTCCGGCGCCAGCGGCCGGACTTCAACTGTGCCGATCGATGCTCCTGGGCATCGCGCAGCCCAGTCGAGGGCTGCGTCAACGGAAGGGAGCTCCAGGATGATGAATCCTGCCAGTTGCTCCTTCGTCTCGGCGAATGGGCCATCCTGCACGCTGCGTTTTCCTTCCCTGAGACGAACCGTCGTTCCTGTCTCGGGCACTTCAAGCGCACCAGCGCCGACGTAGACACCGGCCTCGACAAGCGCCTTGTAGTAAGCCCGCCAGGCGCCGAGATGAGGATCGTTATAGTCGTTTTTCCGCATGGCAAACTCTTCGGGTGAATGGTAGATCAGCAGGGCGAATTGCATCACCTTTTCTCCTTTGGGAACATTCTGAGCGTATTTGCGCGCCTGATTGTATGACGTATTAAAGACGGCCCGTTCGACAGATTTCAGGAATCTCCGGAAATTTCAAACAGTCATCAGCGAATTTCACGAACTCCGTCGCGGGTCCTGCCCGGATCACGGCGTACTCTAACTTTACAGTCGCGACCCTACTCTGATCATGGATCGGTGGCATGGAGGTCACTGGTAAGCAGAAGCCAAGTTCACGAAGAAAGCGCTATAGCAACAAATCCGTCCTTCGTTTGCCCGACTTGGAACACGCCAAGGGTTGTGGTGTTGAACAGCCTCAACTCAGCAGATTGGAGAATTTCTGACACCTCTAGACTCGAAACCCGAGAGTTAACGCTCACCTTGACATTCTACTGGAAACACCGTACCTTCACCTAGGATGTCTACTAAAGAACAACGCGATCGAACTGCTCTAAGGTACCCTGGACCTACTGATTCTGCGCAACCTGCTGCTGGGGCCGGCGGCAACTGACGCTGGAGACCCGTAAGTGGGACAAGCTGGCGGGAGCGATTGCGCGGATTCTGCGGCCGGGGGAGCGGGAGGCCAAATCATGAGGCAGCGCAAACGCATGCTGGAGCACCTAGACGAGGACATTCGCGAGCACATTGCGAGAGAGACGCAGGACAACATCGAGCGCGGCATGTCGCCAGAAGAAGCGCGCTACGCCGCGATGCGCAAATTCGGCAACGTAACCATCGTCAAGGAAGAGACGCGCGAGGTATGGAGCTTCGTTTGGCTCGAGCAGTTACTCGCAGACATACGCTTCGGTCTGCGCATGCTGCGCAAGAATCCTGGTTTCACAGCTGTCGCCGCGCTGACACTTGCGCTGGGTATCGGGGCCAACACTGCGGTCTTCTCCGTGGTCTACGCCGTTCTCCTGCGGCCGCTTCCGTACAAGGATCCCGCGAGTCTGGTCGTTCTGAACGAAACGACGCCGAGGGTTGGGACAGTCAGCGTGTCGTACCTGAACTTCCTTGATTGGCGCGACCAGAGCCACGCATTTTCGCAGATGGCCGTCGTTCGCGGTGTCGATTTCAATCTCGCAGGCGTAACCCAGCCTGAAAATATCAGCGGCGATGCGGTTTCTCCCAATTTTCTTTCCATGATGGGCATTCGCCCGTTTCTTGGACGGGATTTTGATGCATCGGAAGAGAAGGCCGGTACGCCGCCGGTGATTTTGCTGAGTTATTCACTTTGGCAATCACACTTCGGAAGCGACCCAAACGTTGTCGGCAGAACGATCACTCTGGATGGGCGCGGCTTCAGCATTGTTGGAATACTGCCGCCAAATTACCGCTCGGTTGACAAGACGGACGTACTTCTGCCGATAGGCGTGTGGCTCACGGATAATTCCGAAGATGCCAAGGAACGGGGCGCTCGCGGTGACATGGTTGTGATTGGCAGGCTCGGACCGGGGCTTAGGCTCGCGCAAGCGCGCGCGGAAATGGAAGGCATTGCTGCCCGCCTGGAGAAGGAATATCCGGGAAGCAACGATCAGTTCAGTGTGGCGCTCCAGCCGATTCGCGACGCGTTCGTCGGCGATGTCGGGCCTGCAATCCTCGTGCTATTTGGCGCGGTCCTGTTTGTGCTTCTGATTGCGTGCGCGAATGTGGCAAACCTGTTTCTCGCTCGAGGGGCCAGCCGTACCAAGGAAGTTGCGCTGCGCATTGCCCTTGGCGCCAGCCGCGGCCGCATCGTCAGCCAAATGCTGACGGAGAGTTTTGTTCTGGCGTTTCTCGGAGGACTTCTAGGCCTGGCACTCGCACTAGCCGGGATTAACGGAATGTCGCGGCTGATTCCGATGGACATGCTCTCTGGTGCCACAGTGAATCTGGATGGCGGGGTCCTTCTGTTTGCCGCGGCGGTGGTGGTGGTGGCCGCCTTTATTTTCGGTTTGGCCCCAGCTTTGCACTCGACCAAGCCGGATGTGCAATCGGAATTGAAAGAAGGCGGCCGAGCGGCAAGCGCCGGGGCGGAGCAAAACCGGATTCGTGGCGCGCTGGCGATCGCGGAAATATCGCTAGCGCTCATTCTTCTGGTGGGCGCGGGATTAATGATGAAAAGCCTGTACCGCTTGCTGGAAGTTGATCCCGGATTTCGGCCGGACCGCGTGTTGACTATGTCGCTGGATTTGCGCACGCAGCAATATTCCAAAGATCCGGCGGTTCTGAATTTTTGGCAGCAAGTTCTTGATAAGGTGCGCGTCCTGCCGGGAGTCGAAGGCGCCGCGGTGGGGACCGTGCTTCCCCTGACAGACAGTCACAACCGCACCGACATTACCATTGAAGGAATGGCTCTTCCAACGCCGGGGAATTATCCGCATCCGGACGACCACATCGTCAGCCCGGACTATGTAAATACGCTCGCAATTCCGCTCCTCCGCGGACGGACCTTCACCGATGCCGACAACGAAAATGCGCCGCTCGTAGGGATGATTAACGCCATGACGGCGCGGCGTTTTTTCCCGAATGAGGATCCCATCGGCAAACGCTTTATGTTTGGCCATCCATCGGCGAAGAATCCGCCAAAGTGGTGCACGATTGTTGGCGTGGTGAGCGACACGAAGCTCTACGGGCTGGCGAACCCAGCGCGGCTCGAAGTGTATGTCCCGTTTCGGCAAAATGCCACACACAGCATGTATCTGGTCGTGAGATCCGGAGCCGATCCTGCGGCTCTGACTTCGGCAATTCGCGAAGCGGTGCAGTCGATTGATAAAGATCAGCCGCTCTTCGCCATTTCGACGATGAAAGAACTGGTGAGCAATTCTGTCGCGACGCGGCGGATGACTTTGGTGCTGCTCGGATTGTTTAGCGGGCTCGCACTGATTCTGGGGGCGATTGGAATTTACGGAGTGATTTCGTATTCGGTGGCGCAGCGCACGCATGAGATTGGCATTCGCATGGCGCTGGGCGCGCCACGGCGTGAGGTTTTTCGGCTAGTTGTCGGCGAAGGTCTGAAGCTTGTGGGCATTGGGATTGCCATCGGCGTTGTAGCGGCGTTCGGCCTCGCGCGGCTGATGTCCAGCTTGCTCTATGCGGTCAGCGCGACCGATTTCGAAACATTCGCGGGCGTGGCCATTTTGCTCGCTCTCGTAGCGTTGCTGGCTTGTTATGTCCCGGCGCGGAGGGCGATGCGCGTCGATCCGATGGTCGCGCTGAAATACGAATAGTTGTCCCCGTTTTCCGCGCAGCGTTCAATTCCGAGAACTTGAGTCTCCCTAAGAACAGCGCATTTCCACTGTTAGAAATCAAAAGCCCCATTGGCGTTCGCTGCCGATTGCGGGCGAATGACGGCAAACCGGAGGTTATCGGTTCGTCCGCCGGATTAGTGCTGGGAAACGCGCTGGTTTTGAACTCCATCCACGACAAAAAACGGCGCGATTCTTGCCAGAGTGGGCCTGAATGCGATCAGCGCTACTTCGAGAAAACTCGGAGAGACTCGCGCCAAAATCATGGCTCAACACGATATAGGGAGCTGAGTCCGGCCCGTGTTCATCACCTGCGTGAAACACGCGGCCTTGCGCAGCCTGCACTCCAAGCATGTCAAATTAATTTCCTGAAACTTTGTAGTACCAGCATTTGTAGGCGATGTTTCCCGCGCTTAACCCCGCGCTCTCTATATCTATCCTGTAAGCTGCCATATCACCGAAAGTCGCATTCTTGCTCTGAAAATCCAAGTAGTCGGGATAAGACATATTGTCGTACTCCTGCGATTGGTGGACCGCGTTGTACAGGCCCGTGGGTTGCGGCACGTCCAGAGGTCTAAGAAGGAGCGAATTCAGCACGCTGAACGCAACTACGTTCGCGCCAATTCCCAGAATGAGTGTTACCACGGCGGTGGTCGTAAATGTCGAAGAGCGGCGCAATTGCCGCATCGCGAAAGTCGCGCCGGACTCGTTCGCGCATCACCGTTCGATTCCCAAAGGGTATGAGGGCATCGCGGCGATCCCCATTTGGCGACATTCCCGCGGCAACGTTGTCCGCAGTGCGCATTTCCACGTGGGGATCTCGGCATCAATTTCCCGTTCTAATTTCGAGCGCGAGAACACATTCGCAATTCGGTCAAAAATCGACATGGCTCACCGCACGCATACCGCAATATGGCGCGAATTCCTTTGACGAGTTGCTAGAAGCACTTTTCCGCTTTTTGTAACTCTTTTTGTCCGGCAGTCGTCAACCGGCTGGGCCCGCGTACGTAGACGGCTCTTTAATCTGGTAACCGGCCTAAGAAGTACTTCGTCTTCCGCGTCAGTTCGCTCAACCATCGAAGCTGGATCTCCGAAGCGGTTCTCAGAAGCTGCAGCAACTCCGCCGGATGCCTCGAGAAATCGATCTTGATTGCACCCCAGTCCGGCCGACGACCGTCGGCGTCTCTGAACCGATACTCGCGGCCTAGCTCCCAGGAGCTCAAAAGCTGTCCAGACCGCTCTAATATCGCAGGATCTCCTGCGAGCGCGGCAACAGCTCGTCCGACAAATAGTGGGGATTCTGATTCCTGAAAGTTCTTGTCTTTCTTTGCGCCCTCACGCCAAGTCTCCTCGGTAACTCCGAACCGCTCCAGCATCGTTTCTGATCGCAGAAAACCGGGCGTTATCGCAACGGCTGAAACACCGTACGGGCGTAATTCCGCCGCCATGTTCAGAGCTAATCCTTTGAGGGCAAACTTCACCGTCTGAGTTACGGGATTGCCTCCAGCGCTAAGGATGTCGTTCTCCGTGACCTCCACAATAAGCCCGCTGCGGTTGCGAATCATATAGGGAGCCGCATGCTTGGCTGTGATGATGTGGGAGACGAGCGACTGCCGGAGGGCCGCCTCAGCGTTCTTGAGATCGGTCTTCCAAAAAGAGCACCACTGCGCCATCAGCGGGTCTTCGCCGGCGATGCTGTTCACGAGTATATCGAGGCGGCCACGCTCGCGAACCACGCGTCCGAAGACCTCCTGCACTTCTCTTTCCACGGTGTGATCGACGCGAAGCGCGATGGCGGAACCACCGGCGGAACTGATCATCTCGGCGGTCTCGTCTACGGTTTCAGGACGATTGTACGGAGAGCGGTTACCGCGAACACTTCGTCCAGTGCAATAAACCGTAGCACCCGCTTCTCCGAGCGCTCGCGCAATGCCTCGCCCTGCGCCGCGCGTCGCGCCAGCTACGACCGCTACTAGGCCAGTGAGTGGTTTCCTTCCTGCGACTGGACGGGTGCGCGACCTAGCAGCGTCAGGGGATTGCTTGGGCCGTCCCGCCATGGCCATATCTCCAGATGAGGATCATAGCCGAATAAATCGGTGCGTATCCACTGGAGTATGCCCGACTGCGGTATTGTGCTGCAGAGTATTTATGCTGACCCAACCGCTGGTCTTGGATGACAATAGGCTCAACCGGCAAAAAAGAATATCCGATTCAGGGCACGGGGTTCTGGGTGTTTGGATTCCTTTCTGTGGTGCTGGCGGTTTTGAAACGTACGGTGGCGGGATACTGGTCGTGGTGGAGGGTGATGCTGCCATCCTTGGCGTTTCTGGGCCGCAACGCGGTGTATCTCCTGGTTGGCTTCCTGCCTGTGCATTCATCGACGAGAAGATCCTTGGGGACTGGCGCGTGAAGACGCTCGCGAAACTGCGCCAAATCATACGCGAGGCAGACCCAGCTCCCTCCGTGCTTGGTGATGCGGATGGCAGATCGGGTGAAGCTAGCTCCAAGCCACGTTTCTCGGCATCATTTCAAAATGGATGCGGAGTCGCGGAGGAGGATGACGTCGGACTCGGTGTGATGCCGAAGAACGGCAAGCTTTTTGCCGTCGTGAGAAAAACGAAACTCGGGAATCAGCTCGGACTTAAAATTGGTTATTTGATAGCCGTTGGAACCATTGAGAGGCAGAAGCCAGATGTTGTCCACGCCTTTATTTTCGGAGACCAGAGCGAAAGACTTACCGTCAGGCGTGAAATGGAAGGCAGAATTCGACGGAGGATTCGCAAAATGGAAGACGAAATTGGGACCGGCCGGGTCCAGAATGCGAATGAATGGTTTTGCAACCTCTTGCAGATTCACCAGTGCAATCTTGTTGGAGTAGATCCGCGTTTCCGGCGAAAAGCTATCGAGAAAAAGCGCTAAGGTGCGGCTGTCGGGCGAAAGAGCCATCGCGTGAACGATAGAATTGTCGAGTGTGGTTCCAGGTATCAACTCGCGATTGCCGCCCGCCAATGGCATTCGATAGATACCGCGAGCGACCCAGTCAAGGTAGTAAAGCCACTTGCCGTCCGGAGAGCAACTCCAAATAACGGCACTTTTCCCGGAAGTGAGCATGGCAGGATCAGAACCATCCGCGCGCACGCGCCAAATTCCAATCGTGTTCTTGCCATCGTGATAGAACCACGTCAGGAGGACGGAACGACCGCCTTCGCATTCGGCGATGGCGTTAATATAAGCGCTTGGATCCGAAAGAAAGGTGACGAGGTTGCTGCCGTCAGGAGGACTGCGCACGACCCGGTAGCCCTGAGAAAGCAACAGATTGCCATCGTAGGTCCAGTCCAGACTATTCAGGGCTTGCTGGCGCGGGATGCCAGGAAGGACGGAAGGGAAATCGCCTCCAGAGGAGGGAAGCAAGTCAATCTCATTTTGTTCTCGACTCTGAATAGTAGCGAGGGTTTTCCCGTCCGCGGACGCGGTCAGCAGGGTATAGTCGTTGGCATCATTGCTGATGGGTCGAAACTTGCCATCCGGATAAGAGAATGCGCCAATTTGTGGATTATTCGAAGAGGCCTGCTCGCGCTCTGGAATATACACGGCATAAATCCATCGGCCGTCGGGAACCCAGACAATTCCGAAAACTAACTTGTCGGAGAAGCTGACAAAGAGGCTCCAGTTGCTAGTGGTGACATCGAAGAGGTCAATCTCGCCTCTGGAATCTCCGGCTTGGTTGACGAAGGAAACGGCAATGGTCTTACCATTCGGCGACCAGGCAAGTGTCTCGGGGACCTGATTCAGTGGGCGAATGAGCAGGACTTTTTCCTGGCTGCCATCAGCATTCGCTTGCAGTAGGCGCCACTTGCCTAATTCCGGGTCATTATCCCGAATATAAACTATGTGCTGTCCATCAGGAGAGGGAATGGTGTTCGTGTCGACGTCCCGAGCGATTAGTTGAGGTTTGCCGCCGAGGACCGGAGCGCGGAAGAGATCAAAGCTTTGCCCTGCGCCTGGAGAAGTTTCGCGGAAGTACAAATAGTCGCCGTCAGGAGAGAATGCGGGGGTGCCAAAGGTCTGACCGGTGGGCGAAACTACTTGGGTTTCGCTGCCGGTGGCGATATTGCGCAGCCACAGGCTCTGTTCGCCGTTGCTTTTTTGCACGCTGAGAACAAATTTGCCGTCGGGGGAGATCGCGGTAGCGCCAGCTTTACCGGTGTCCGTGATTTTGCTGATGGTGAAGTTTGCGAAAGGCAGAGGGCGAGAGCGATTGAGGAAAGAATAGAGACCATAAAGCGTTGCAGCTGCAAAAAAGAGCACCAAGAAGCCAATGGCGGCCACGCCGGCCTTGTGTTGACGGGCGACCTCAACGACGGAAGAGCCAGAAGCGTGAGCTAGAGTTGCGACGGCAGCACCGGAGTATTCAGGCCTGGCCGCTCCGGATCCATCTGGACCAAGAGATGGCGGCGGGGAACCGACGCGCGGGACGGCGGGAGACGAACCATGGCTGGATTCGTTGTCCCGTTTCAGGCGCTTGAAATCGGTGCGCAATTCTGCGGCGTTCTGGTAACGGAGGTCGCGGTCTTTTTCGAGGGCTTTGGTGACGATGCGTTCGAGTTCGGCGGGCAGATCGGGATTGAGGCGGACGGCCGGGGTGGGGGCGCGATTGAGGATGGATTCGAAGATGACGCCAGAGGTGTCGCCGCGAAAGGGCAGCGTTCCGGTGGCCATTTCGTAGAGGACCGCACCGAAAGAGAAGAGGTCGGTGCGGCCGTCGAGTTCTTTGCCGCTGACTTGCTCGGGGGACATATAGGCTATGGTGCCGAGGGCAGAGCCCGGGCTGGTGAGATGTTCGGGGAGGTCGAGAGTGGGGGCCGTGGCGTCTTTGGGTGCTTCGGGATAGGCGGAAAATTTGGCTAGGCCGAAGTCTAGGACTTTGGCGGTGCCGCGGCTGGTGACGAAGATGTTGGCGGGCTTGATGTCTCGATGGACGATGCCTTTGGCGTGGGCGGCGTCGAGGGCGTCGGCGATTTCGATGGCGAGGGACAAGAGAGCTTCGACCGGCATGGGACGGCCGGCGATGCGGTGCTTGAGGGTGACGCCGTCGAGAAATTCCATGGCGATGAACGACTGGCCACTTTGCTCGCCGATGTCGTGGATGGTGCAGATATTGGGATGATTGAGGGCGGAGGCGGCTTGTGCTTCGCGCTGAAAGCGCGCCAGAGCGTGAGGGTCATGGGCGACTTCGGGCGGGAGGAATTTTAGGGCGACGAAACGGTGGAGGCGGATGTCTTCGGCTTTATACACGACACCCATACCACCGACGCCGAGCCTTTCGATGACGCGGTAGTGCGAGATGGTTTGACCAACCATAGTCAGGGACTGGCGCAATCTTAGGTTTCACCGTCAACCAAGTCAATGTGGGCGTATTAGATGAGTTTTCTCCTCGCACTTCATCCTGATCGGTGCCGACGTTCTGGGAAGTTCGCAGCGAACTCTTCGAGCCCATTACTGCGGATGGCCAGCGCTACATGGCTGACAAGGCTCAGAACCCAAAGCTCGGATGAGGTCGCTTGTTAACACTTCCAATCACAATCTCGTCTTCCTACAACTAGAGATTCTCATGCAAGAAGTGCCAGTGGTGTCGGAAGAAACACGCGCGCACGTTCCTGGTGACCGCAAAAGAACCCTCGCTATGTTCTTGTGCCTTATTGCTCTACTCACAGCTGGCATGGCCACAGCGCAGGAGAAAATAGACCTCGACGCGGCCAACCGGATTCGCGATACGGCCTTGAATCACTCTCAAATCATGGAAATGGTTGGCTATCTCACCGACGTCACCGGCCCACGCTTGACCGGCTCGCCCAACCTGAAGCGGGCTGAGGAATATGCTCGCGACAAACTTCGCGAGTGGGGCCTTGAGAACGCGCATCTTGAAGCCTGGGGACCGTTTGGCCGTGGCTGGTCGCTTGAGGGTTTCACGGCGAATGTAATTTCGCCTCGGTTCAGCCCGCTCATCGCCTATCCCAAAGCCTGGAGCCCCGGCACGGACGGCGTGGTCCGCGGTGAAGTCGTTTTGCTCGACGTGAAGACTGTCGACGACTTCGACAAATACAAAGGCCAGCTCAAAGGAAAGATTATCCTCTTCTCGCAGGCCCGGCACGTCGATCCTCTCTTCGACCCACCGGCACATCGGCAGACGGACGAAGAGTTGCTACGTCTTGCCAACGCCCAGCCTCCTGGCGAGCCTCGACCATTCCAATTCACGCCTGAACAGCGATCGGCAGAAGAACTCAACTATCGCAAATGGCGGTTGATCCAGGACGAGGGCGCCGCAGTGGTCATGCAGCCGTCCTATCGCGATGCCGGGACGGTTTACGTGACTTCAGTCACCGTACCGTATTCGCCGGATGTGCCCTTTGAAAAACGTGCGCACGCCTGGGATCTCAGCAAACCGGTGGTCACTCCGCAGGTCAACGTTGCAGCCGAGCAGTACAACCGAATCGTCCGTCTTGTGATGCGTGGAATCCCCGTTCAGCTTGAAGTGAACATCGGCGTGCGTTTCTCCGATGAAGACCCCATGAGCTACAACGTCATCGCCGAAATCCCCGGCACTGATTTGAAAGACGAAGTCGTGATGGTGGGTGGCTCAATCGATTCCTGGCACTCAGGCAGCGGCGCCACCGACAATGCCGCGGGTGCAGCCACTGCTCTGGAGGTAATCCGGATCCTGCAGGCCCTGAAGCTGAAGCCCCGGCGAACCATCCGCATCGGCTTGTGGAGCGCGGAGGAGCAGGGAACGCTGGGTTCTCACGCCTACGTAGCCGCCCACCTCGGACGGAAAATAAGCGGAGCGGAGGACCAGCCCGGCAGTGCGCACTACGAGTTCAAGCCGGAACGTGAGAAGTTCGACGCCTATTTCAATTTCGACTACGGTACCGGTCGCATTCGTGGACTCTACCTTCAAGGTAACGAAGCCGCCCGGCCGATTTTCCGCGACTTGCTCGAGCCGTACAAAGACCTCGGTGCTTCTACATTGTCTATCGCAGGCATCGCGGCCACGGATCACGTGCCGTTTGACGAAGTGGGTCTGCCCGCCTTCCAATGGATACGAGACTATATGGAGGGCGACAATACGCGGGCCCCTCACACGAATATGGACACCTACGACCATGTCCTCGAAGACGACCTGAAGCAATCCGCCGCT
>Ga0209380_10001945_pt1 | contig 13591 bp, 8 predicted proteins | sample HubBroMetageWFT6_FD_188347 | JGI IMG/M metagenome (GOLD analysis project Ga0209380, IMG submission 188347) | Warmed and freeze-thawed soil microbial communities from the Hubbard Brook experimental Forest, New Hampshire - Hubbard Brook CCASE Soil... | ecosystem: Environmental > Terrestrial > Soil...
GAAACTTTGTGTATTCAATAGCATTTCGAATCCGTTCCTGGCAGCCCGCAGATGCTTCTCGCTCCCCAGCGTGATGTAGGCCTGCATCGCGGAGCTGAAGGCGTTGACATGGCTGTAGGCATGCTCGTAAGGCAGGACGTTGTTGCCCTGGGAAAGCGGGTCGAAATATGTGTCGTCCTCAAGGAAACGCGTCGCCATATCGCGATAGAAGGTTTCGCCGCTGCGTTGATAGGCGAGAAACAGATTTTCAGGCAACGTATAAGTTTCGTCCCAGGTATAGGACGCATCCGTATGCGGGCGGGAACGCTGTTCCTGCCGGGACAGAGCTTTTTCCGGCAGATAGGCGACGATGGCGTGACTGAGCTTGGCATGGACATCCATCGCCTGCGGGTCACGTGCGAACTCGTGAGCGTCAATCAGGCCGCAGGAAAGCTTGTCGTAGGTGTAAGCCGGCAGGCGATAATCCACGAAGAACCTGGCCTTAGGATCGAACGTCTCCGCGTATCCCTTGACCAGTCGATTCACTTTTGCGCGGGTTGGCTCCGATCCGGTTACAGCGTAGGCCCGCGCGAGAGCTGAAAGATATTGTCCAAAACTATGGCCCGGGACGAAGCCATGAAAGTCACCGCGCTCCAGGCTGAAGCCCGTCAAGTCGTACCAGCCTCCCATGTCCTCACCCGGTGCGGGCAGACCCGCGACCTGCCGGAAGACCTTCAGCAGGCGATCGTCGTCGAGGTTGAGAAATCGGGAGTGGTTCTGCTCGAATTGCCGCTTCATGGGCCCGTCGAGCAACTCCACCTCGGAATAGGCAAAGGTGTTGAGCGGAGTCTGGACGGCGACGGCGCCTCGATCCACAGTGGCCCAGGCGGGAAACGCGCGGGCCGCACAGGTAGCCGCGGCGGCGGTCGTGGCGGTCTTGAGAAAGGTTCGGCGGCTAAAGCGCGAATGCAGTTCTGTATCTCCTGCGACAACGAGAGTAGTGACAGCAAACGATTACCAAGCTACCTTCAGCCCTCCGCCGCGCGTTTGTCAACGACTTTCTAAGATCTAGCTCCCTTGCCATGACAACCCCGCGAAAACATCTTGACAGGCGCCGACGGGCACGCGTATAAGCTGAGTCCGGCAAGCGGGGAATCGTTTACCCAAAATGTTTTCGAGGGAGAGTGTAAATGACGCGCACATTCACCTTCGAGTCCGGCGAGTTATGCGGTCTGAATCTCCCTTGGGGATTCCGCTGCTGACTGCGCGCCGCACTTCCCCCAGAATCATCACATTTGCTGCGAGTCAGAGGACGTCTCCATGAAGCGATTTTCTTCCGCTAGAAGGCGGTTCTTGAAGCAGGCTTCCAACGCAGGTTTGGCTTGTTCCGCATCGGTGCTTTTTGGCAACTTCACGCAAGGGTTTGCCGCAAAAGGTCCCGCCCAGAGCGCTCCTTCAGCCGGCGCGGCAGCCGCAGCCCGAGTCTACGTCGATACCAGACGAGCGATTGCTCCTCTCGACCGCAATCTTTTCGGTTCTTTCCTCGAGCACCTGGGGCGCGCTATCTATGACGGGATCTACGAGCCGGGTTCGAAGCTCTCCGACGGCAACGGATTTCGCAAAGACGTCATCGGTGAAATCCGCCAACTGGGAGTTCCGATCATTCGCTATCCCGGCGGCAACTTCGTCTCCGGTTACAACTGGCTCGATGGCGTTGGACCCACGCACAACCGTCCCGTTGTGCTCGACAAGGCGTGGGATTCACTCGAGTCCAACCGCTTCGGCACCAATGAATTTATGGCTTGGTGCAAGGCTGCGGGGACCCTGCCTTTGATGGGATTGAACCTGGGCACGGGTACTCCGGAAGAGGCGGCAGCGCTGGTGGAATACTGCAATATCGACAAGGGCACGAAATGGAGCGATCTACGGCGCCAGCATGGGATCCCCGACGCCTACAAGGTGCAGCACTGGTGCCTGGGCAACGAGATGGACGGCCCCTGGCAGATTGGCCATATGTCGGCCACAGAATACGGTCTGAAGGCCGCCGATGCCGCCCGGCAGATGCGCTACGTCGACTCCTCGCTGAAGCTCATCGCTTGCGGGTCCAGTGGGCCGGCCATGCCAACCTATCTGGAATGGGATCGCGAGGTGCTGGAGCAATGCTACGACTATGTCGATGGACTGTCGCTGCATCGGTATTTTGGCAACGATGAACACGACACGGGCGGTGACACTTCGAAATATCTTGCCATGAATCTCAGCATGGAGCGTCAGATCGCCGAGACGGTCGCGGTTTGCGATCTGGTGCGCGGGCACAGGCGCTCGCCCAAGAAACTGTGGCTGTCTTTCGATGAATGGAACGTTTGGTACCGGGCTCGAACCGGAGACGCGGTCGATGGACATAGACGAGAAGCGGCCCATTTGCTGGAAGAAGTCTACAACCTGGAAGATGCGCTTTTGGTTGGTGGTCTGATCAATTCGCTGCTGCGTAATGCCGATCGGGTAAAAATCGCCTGCCTTGCCCAGTTGATCAATGTAATCGCTCCGATTATGACGGACGCGAACGGCTTTTTCCGGCAGACGATTTACTATCCCTACAGTTGGGCCCTGCAATTCGCAAGGGGCTCAATCCTGGAGCTTCTGGTGGAGTCTTCCACCTATGAGGTATCCGGCCTGGAGCCGGTCGCGCATCTGGACGTGGCGGGGTCGTTGGATCGTAGCGATGGCAAACTCTCGCTTTTTATTCTGAACCGCGATCTATCCAAAGCTCACGAGGTTGATGTGGTCTGGGAAGATGTCGTTCCTGCGCGTGCGATTTCAGCCTCCATGTTGACGGGGGATGACTTGAAGGCGTCGAACAGCTTTGCCGCACCGCAGCGAGTGGTGCCGCAATCGTTTCAGTCCCCGGGCACCTCCGGAGGCAAGAGCAAGTTTGAGGTTCCAGCTCGCTCTTACACCGTCATTCAATGGTCGCTGTAGAAACACAGGTTTGGAGTCTGCTGCTGCAACTTCGGCTGAGGCCCAAGACTTACCACGCGAGGCGCAACAGGGAGAGACCTTGTCGAGGCAAGACGAACTCCAATCGAACCTTGCCCTGTTGCATGTCTATCCACTCAGGCGAAGTCAGAAATTGCAGTTGCCCGGCGCTCTCCAGACGTTTGTACTCGCTCTGTGAGGGAGATTGTGGTGATCCAATTTCCTTCCACGCCGTGAACGCGTTGCTGCGCTCGGAGTCCACCCGAAAATGCTCGAGCAGGCCGCGCTTTGCGTTTGTGGGCAGCCCAGTGACAGTCAGATCGATTGGCTCAGCCGGGAAGGCGATGTCGTCGTCGTGGTAGTTCCAGACCAGAATTTCGATCTCTCGGTCCTTGCGGGTCGCGATTGCATTGATGTCAGGCAGCGACCGCACACCCCTGCGCACAACGTCCTCCGTTGCCAGGCCTCCCGAACTGGTTACCTTCACGCGTTCATTGCCCATGAGCCCGAGCATGCGAAAGGCGTTCAGGACGGGCTTGTCCACGCCGTCGGTTGCCAGTTCCCGAAAGCCCGCGAAAGGTGGCTGGTCCTCAAATTCAAAGGCCCAAGTCACCACACCAAGAAGATTGATGCGTTCCTGCCGGGCCAACGCCAGGATGTTGTTCAGGACCTCAACAGTGTAAGCGCCGTACAACGTTCCGTTGCGATACCGGTTCTGCGGATTGTCTTTGGCGGAACAGGCCGCACACCCCTCCGGGTCTGATTCTCCAAGGAGGATCGGCGTCTGCCGCCATTCCGGAAACGACGCCGTGATCTCGAATCCCTGTTCGATCGCGGCCAATTGATGGCTAATCCCCATCTGCACGTGGTCACCTTGCCACGTCGGCGATCCCTTGGGATGAAAACTTATGAAGTCGAGATGCGATCCCACCTTGCCGTTCGCATAATTCTTTTGGTGTGCGCAATGGTCGAGAAATGCTCGGAGAAATTCTGCCGCCTTCGGGTTGCCCGGTCCAGTGCTGTCCGGTCCACCGATCCGCGCCTCAGGAAGAGCTCGCAGGACTGCTTCCACGCCAGAGTCATAAAGCTTGAAATATTCTTCTCGCGTACCTTTCCAGTAAGAAATATCGGGCTCATTCCACACCTCCCACAACCAGGTCTGAACCTCGGCATCGCTATAACGCTCGCGAAGATGTTGGACGAATTGGAAAACGAGTTCAGACCACTTCCCGTAATCCTTCGGCGGATAAGCCCATCCCGTGAAGATGTCGCCCCGCGGAAAGTCGTGACGATAAGGCTGCGGATGAGTGGAAAGCGCCTCCGGCATAAACCCAAGTTCCACCAGTGGCTTGATGCCAGCTGCACGGAACGCATCGAAAATCCGGTCCAGAATTACCCAACTGTAAACCGGCCGCCCGGATGGATCTTCCGAGTAGACATTCGTTGATCCCCATTTCAGGGATGCCGATCCGTCGCCAGTTGTCAACAGATTATGAACCCGTACGTACACCGGCGCGCAGTCCAGCGCCGCTAACTCGCCCAGCAGCTTCTTGCCATTCGGCGCGTAGGTGTAGTTGGGTTCGTCGTATCCGAAGTAATTCCAGACAGGCGAGACGGGCCCCTCAGACTGATCAAACTGCACCTGGATGCTCACGCTCCGCGATCCTGGCTGAGAAGAGCACAGTGGACCGATCAGAAAAAAAAGAACAACAAAGAGAAACAGACGCATCCGCCCTTTAGCGAAGTCCCTATTGGGCGTTCGAATGGGTTCTCTCAACGGAGAATTGTCGTTCATGTGCACACGGTCCCAGTCCGGATTTCGGCATTACTCAGCGAGCGGACAAGCTGTAAACCGTGGCTGTGTGATAGCGCTCTCCGGGTTTCAGTTCGGTAGTCGGGAAAGCCGGGTGATTCGGTGCGTCCGGAAAGTGCTGCGTCTCCAGGCATAAGGCCGAGCGAAGCTCATACGGTTTTCCGCCTTTGCCTTTGACCGAACCGTCGAGAAAGTTTCCCGTGTAGAACTGGATGCCCGGCTGATCGGTCAAAACTTTCAGCACGCGTCCGCTGGTGGCGTCATAGACTTCCGCAGCTTCCGCCAACTTCCCTCCGCCGCTATCCAGCACCCAGTTGTGGTCATAGCCGTGACCAAGATGGAGTTGTTCGTCGTTGGCGTTGATCCTCGATCCAACAGCAGTGGCTTTACGAAAATCAAAAGGAGTTCCCGCCACCGGTTTCAATTCTCCGGTTGGAATCAACCCGGCATCGACGGGTGTAAACCGGGAAGCGTGGAGAGTCAATTCATTCTTGAGAATGTTGCCTTGTCCAGCCAGATTGAAATATGCATGATTGGTTAGATTCACCACGGTGTCTTTGTCCGTTGTGGCCGAATAGTCGATTCGCAGGTCGCCTTTCACCAACGTATACCGAACGACGGCCGTGAGATTGCCGGGAAATCCCGCCTCGCCGTCCTTGCTCAAATAAGTCAACTCCACTCCATTTTCCACCGGCTTCGCTTTCCAAACCACGTTGTTGAATCCGTGCGGACCGCTGTGCAACGTGTTGTCGCCGTTATTCCGGGGTAAGGAGTACTTGTTTCCATCCAGCGTAAAGCTGGCGTGCGCGATGCGATTCGCGTAGCGGCCGATGATGGCTCCGAAAAACGCATTCGAGGGTCCGTTAAAATTGGCCACGTAGCCATCGAGGTCGTCGAAGCCGAGAACCACGTCTCCGGTTTTGCCGTTGCGATCCGGAGCTTTGAACGAAACCAGAATCCCGCCGTAGGTCGCGATGCGCGCCTCGTATGCGCCGTCGCTCAGCGTGTAAATCTCCACCGGAGTTCCATCCGGCATCTTCCCAAATGGCTGGCTTATCACCTTAGTCTTGGCCTCCACAGTTATGGAAACTGTTATGGAAAATAGCGCGAACCATAGCCCACCGGTCGCGATCATCCCGAAGACTTTCCGAACGCTCATTGCTGTTCCTCGCTTCTGTCTGAGTGGGCTGCCCGGCCTGCGACGGACTCCGCCACCGCAATTAACTTCGGCAAAATGTCTCCCAGGCCATCGCCGCCCCGCTGGCCCAGTGCGAAATATAACTTGCTGTACAAAGGATACAGCTCATCATATGTGCGCCGCGCTGAGTCATTGGGCAGGAACCTCCTCTGGCCAGGGCAAATCCTATCTTGAGCTTCCTCAATAGTCTTGAAAGTGCCGGCAGCCAAGAAAGCGAAGATTGCCGATCCCAGGCTGACTACGCTCGTGCTCGGAACCAGCACCGTACGCCCGAGCACATTGGCATAGACCTGGTTCAGAACGTCGTTCTTCTGCGGAATCCCACCCGCGTTGATAACACGTTTGATGTGTACGCCATGCGCAGCCATTCGGTCAAGGATTACGCGAGTATGAAACGCCGTCCCTTCGATGGCGGCGAAGAGTTCATCCTGAGGCGTGCTCTGCAGGTTCCATCCCAGCGTGACGCCGCGCAGGTTGGGGTTTACCAGCACAGTGCGATCACCATTGTCCCAAGTCATGCGCAGCAAGCCGGTCTGTCCGGCGCGGTAGTTCTCCAGGCCGGCGCTCAAAGTCTTTACATCGGTGCCGGCGCGGCAAGCGATCCCGCTGAATATATCTCCCACGGCCGAGAGCCCGGCTTCGATCCCTGTGCGCAGAGGATGTACGCTGCCGTGGACCACACCGCAAACCCCAGGCACCAGGTTCACCGAAGGAGTGATTCCGATAATACAGGTTGACGTGCCGATGACATTCACCATGTCATCGGTTCTGCACCCGGCCCCAATCGCATCCCAATGCGCGTCGAAGGCTCCTACGGGGATCGGAATGCCTGCCTTGAGCCCCAGTTTTTCCGCCCAGAACGGAGAAAGCCTGCCCGCGATTTGATCGGAGGTGGCGTACTCGCCATCCAGTTTCTCGCGGATCCCCTTCAAAAGCGGATCGATCTTTATCAGAAAATTCTCAGCGGGAAGGCCACCCAGTTGTGCATTCCACATCCACTTGTGTCCCATGGCGCAGATGCTGCGTTTTACTTGCCCGGGATCCGTGATGCCACACAGCGTGGCCGCGACCATGTCGCAGTGCTCGAATGCCGAGACAAACTCCGAGCGTTTCTCTGGGTTATGCCGGAGCCAGTGCAGCAGCTTGGAAAATCCCCACTCCGATGAGTAAACTCCGCCGCACCACTTTATCGCTTCCACACCATCGCGGTGAGCCGCCGCGGTGATCTCGGCCGCCTCATTTTTGGCGCGATGATCGCACCACAGATAATATTCGCCGAGTGGCTGAAGATCTTTGCCGACTGGAATCACCGATGAGCCGGTGGTATCGAGCGCGATGGCCTTCACTTGGTCCCCGGCGATGCCAGCCTTCTTCAGTGCTTCGCGCGTCGCCGAGGCCAGCGCCCGCATGTGATCGTCATGAGATTGCGTGGCGTATTCCGGATCTTCGCGCTTGCGGTGCAGCGGATATTCGGCGATGGCGGATTCGATCAGGCCGCGTTCGCTGTCGACCAGGGAAACACGAACGCTAAGGGTTCCGAAATCGACTCCCGCTACGATCGCCATTAACAGGCTCCGGTATCGCAGCCGTGATAATACATATCCCAGCCCAGGTAGCGGGTGGTGGCTTCCTGCACCGCCGAAGCGACGGTGGAAAGATTGGCGGCCACGTGATGCTCGAAGCCTCTCTCGCAGATGAAGTGCAGCAACTTCTGCATCTGCGGGATTTCAACCACGCCTGCGCCGCCGAATGTGTTCAGCGGGTCATCGGTGAATCGTCCTTCACCTACGTATCCGCGCATCTTGCCGGATGTATCGTCGGTCGAGAAGCGGGCAAAGCTCATCTTCTCCGGTTTGATCAGGCCAACGCAGGTTCCGAAGGTATTCTCCTTTCCCACGGTGCCGGCGATGATCTCCTGAAAATCCATTTTCACTGAGCGGAAGAAATGCTTGGGCAGGTTCGAGCAGTGGAAGCATACAGCCTTGTTCGGGTCCGATCCGTAGTTGTTATTCCAATCGAGAAGTGCCGAAGGCGTGCCGGAAGCGAGTTGTAGTGCGTGCATGCCCAGTACGCCGCAAATATCCACTTCGCAAGCGCTGGAAAGAAGTTCATTGCTCATCATGCTCATCACTGTGCAGGGAACCACGCCCAGGTTCTCTTCGATCGAAGTCCAGCACTGCACCGCGCTGATGGTGACCTCTGTTGCTTCCATCCACTGGTCGACCACGGCTCCCAGCTTCGCCATCTTCAACAGCGCCGGAGCCGGTACGCTGCTGGCGTCGACATATTTGTGAATGGCGGCCAGCTTGGCTTGCGCATGATCGTCGCTGTCTTTCATACGCTCGATGCGGCCCAGCACTTCGGAAAGATCGAGCGTCTCGATGGAAATGCCCTGCGACTCCAATATCTTTTCGCTATAGCGCACGGTGTTGAATGCGGCTGGTCGCGCACCGATGGCGCCGACGCGCAAATTCCGAAATCCCTTTACCACCCGGCATACCCCCGCGAACCACTCCAGGTCTTTCACGAACTCGGGCGAGTCTGGACTTTCCGTATGCAGTGTGGTGATGGAATAAGGGATGCCATATTGCCGCAGGTTATTGCAGGCCGACATCTTGCCGCAAAAGCTGTCGCGGCGAAAAGCGATGGTCATCTTCTTCGGATCGTCGGGCGTGGCTTGAATCAAAACCGGCACGCGCAGATCGGCCAATCGAAGCGTGTCGGCAATCGCCCGCTCTTCGCCGAAGTTGGGCAACGTGACGATAACTCCATCGATGCGTTCGCGATTACGCTTGAACAGTTCGGCGCAGCGCCGCGATTCCTCCCGCGTCTCCACGGCACCATACTTGCTCTCTTTCGGATCGAGCGCCACCACGTCCATCCCCGCCGATTCCAGAGCGCGCAGAATTTCTTCTCGCCCGCTCTTGGCCAAGTGGTCCGGGAAAAACCCACGGTTGCCAACAATTACCGCCATTGTCATTTTTCTCTGATTAGCCGACATATCACTCCCCTCGCTCACTCCAGGGACGAGCACGATCAATGACGCCGAGCACGCGAAAACGTCATCGCTTATCGTCTTCTTTGTTCTTTATCCTTTTGCCCGTAGTATGCGTTCTTGCCATGTTTTCTGAGGTGATGCTTGTTATGCAGCGCGCTCCCAACCGGCTGCGCCGCGGCATTGATGCCAAGAGTGAAGTATGCCATCCGCGCAATGGCTTCGAGGACGACTGCGTTATGCGCCGCTGTCGCGGCGTCCTCGCCCCACGTAAAAGGTCCGTGGTTGGCCACCAGAATGCCCGGGGTGGCCGACGGATTCGTTCGCTGCAAACCGCGAACAATCGCATGACCGGTGTTCTTCTCATAATCTTCGGCAATCTCCTCATCCCTCATCTCCGACGTTACCGGAACCGGACCATGAAAATAATCCGCGTGTGTGGTGCCGAAGCACGGGATGGCACGACGGCCCTGGGCCCAGGCGGTAGCATATTCTGAATGAGTGTGGGCGACGCCGCCGATCTCGGCGAACTCGTTATACAGCACCAGATGAGTGGCGAGATCGGAGGAGGGCCGCAGTTTGCCTTCCACGATGTTGCCCTTCAGGTCCGTCACCACCAGGTGCTCCGGCTTCATCTGCTCGTAAGGGACGCCGCTCGGCTTAATCACCACCAGCCCCTCATCGCGCGCGATCCCGCTGGCATTCCCAAATGTGTAGAGAACCAGCTTCCTGCGCACCAACTCCAGGTTGGCCTCCAGGACTTGTTCCCGCAAACGCTCCAGCATAACTTTGGTTTTACCACGTCCGAAGGGTCGGCGAACGCAAAGTCCCGACGACGATCCCGTAATACAGTAATCGTTTACTCAAAATAGCGCAAACGAAATATTCTCCAGTCCTTGCGACTGCAGCCTCCTTGTCGCGCGTCAGGAATCTTCTCGAATCCTGCCCTCGCCCTACGGCCTTGAGGAAGGCAAAAGGCGGAACACAGTTCTACGGCAGGATACCGGCGGCCTAGCGCGATCCACTGGCCTGTTTTGCTTTGCCGCGTGTCATTGGGCTTCGAGGTGGGGCCAGTGCGGTTGAGCGCCGGAGCACCAAAGTAGTGGTCAGTTCATACTTGTGGTGCTGATGCGAAGAAGGCTCGCACTCCACTTCGTTCAATAAAGCCCGGAAGGCGATCTTGGCCAACTCGTGTTGTGACATCTGGACCGTCGTAAGTGGGGGGATTGTGAACTCGGCCAGATGGATATCGTCGAACCCGACTACAGAAAGGTCATCAGGTATCTTGATATTGTGGTCGTATGCTTCCCGCATGACTCCAATGGCGGTCATGTCGTTCGAGCACAGCACCGCGCTTGGCCGGTTACTCAAACCGTTGAGTTCTACAAGGGCTCGCATCCCGCCCTCCATCCGATGATCTCCAACCACGATCAAATCAGGAGAAAGCCCAATTTCGGCCATGGATGTTTTGAAGGCCTCTCGTCTCGCCAGGGCTGACTTCAAATGCAAAGGGCCAGTAACAAAGGCGATCCGCGTGTGGCGGGAGGCGGCCAGGTGCTGCACAGCCTGACGGATTCCATTTTGATAGTTGATCCGGATATTGGCGATTCCGGGGACATCAGGTCCGACATCGACGAATACCAGCGGAACCTTACGGAATCGGAGGTGTTCGATTAGCGTTTCTTCCATGCCGAACGTCAGGATCGCCACACCATCCACTCGGCGTTCGATCATTCGCCGGACCGAAGACTCCATCCGTTTCGGGTCGTGCACAGTCGAAGTAACCAAGATCTCGTAGTTGTTTTCGACCGCGAGATTCTCGAAGGTCTGGACGATCTCCGGGAAAAACGGATTAGTAATTTCGGAGACGATCAGGCCAAAAATGCGACTCCGCCCCAAAACCAGGGCACGAGCCTGAGTGTTCGGATAGTACCCCAGTTCGTCCACCACCTTCCAGACTCGCTTGGCCAGTTGAGGATCAACCGTGGGGATACGATTAATCGCTCGAGATACGGTAGCGGTGGAAACCTTCGCTCTCCGTGCTATTTCACGGATATCCATAGAGTGCTGAACAAAGCGTGCTAAGAATGAGTGCTCAAAAGAGTACTGAAATAAGAATGCCAGAAAAAAGAGCGCCAGAAAAAACTACTGCGACGGGCATCTTACCATAGCGCTGCATCTCCCTCGGAGGCCTGGGTTTTGCGACAGAAAACGCTTTCCGCCGCTACGCGCTTCGACCAATCGCTATTATGAATGCATTGGCCTGCGCTGAGATTCTCTCTTCTTTGGCCTGGGTCTTCCCGCCGCGCGATAGCTTCGAGTCCTATGCCCACCATTTTTCTCGTTGTTAATTGAAGAATCCGAGGAGAAAACGTCTCGCTCACCTGGCGAGAGACTATTGCGACAGAATGATTGCGGTGTAAGGGCCAATTCCAACATTGCCGCTGTACGGCAAGCCGTCTGCTCCCGGCAGGTCTGCGGTCGTGTCGTAGGAAAGATGATTTCCGAAATCTGGGCTGTAGCCGTTCCAATCGCTGTTGAACCGGACTTGCCATAGCCCGGCGCGCGGGAATCCAATCGAGTAAGAATCGTAAGATTGGTTAGCCATGTTGGCGACCACCACTACGTCATCCCCGGCGCCGCCCTGGTCCCAGCGGTGAAAAGCAATCACCTTAGCGGCATCGTTCACATGGAACAGGTTCAACGATTGCCCTTTCAATCCTGCGGTGTTGTTGAACCAATCCCGCCGCAGGCGGATCATATCGCGGTACATCATCATAATGCCGGGGAACGATTGCAGCTTCGTCCAATCCAGAGCAATCGTATCGCTGAAATAGCCGCTCTCGAGGAACTCCTGTCCCTGGAAGATCATCGGGATTCCCGGGGATGTGAAAACCAGTGCGGCGCCCAGGGTCGAACGCTTCTGCGAAAAATAACTGCCCGCGTTGCCCGGCCAGATCTCCTCGGGAACCCGCGATTGCCCGTTGGCGTCTTCGTCGTGGGACTCCGTGTAGACGACGCGCTCGAATGCGTCGTTGTTATAGCAGTTGCTGATGGCAGCGCCGACCGCATAAGCGTCTCGCGCCGAATCATCGGGCGTGATAATTGCGGAGCGCACCGAGTGCACGAATTGCGCCTCCCATTGCGCATCAAACCCCGCTCCGCCAGCGCCTGTGTCTTTGGTGATCCACGCATTTCCCTGCATGTCTTCAGCAATGCTGATCTTCCAGGGCTGGCTTTGCTTGATCTCGGCGTTGATGGTTTGCATCAGTGACCATCCATCCGCCAAATCGTTGCCGGGATCGTTGTTGTTGCCGTAGACGTTGCGGATCCATCCGGTCGCATCCCAGCGTAAGCCGTCTGCGATGCGCTGTTGCAGCCAGCGGCGCGCATTGTCTTGAATGTAATTGCGAACTTCGGGACGCCCATAATCGAACCGGGTATTACCCCAGGGCGTTGTGCTCCTCCAATCGTTGTAGAAATAGATGCCGCCGTAGCCACCCTGGCTCCATCCGTCAAACTGCCACATGTCGCCCGCAGGATAGCCGAGGTGGTTGTAAACCACGTCCATGAGCACAGCAATCCCTCGCTTGTGCGCCGCCTCCACGAACGCGCGAAAGCCGTTGGGCCCTCCGTATTGCTCCTCGATCGCGAAGATATAGGCGGGGTTGTATCCCCACGAGGTGTCCGTCTCGAACTCCCCGGCGGCCATGACTTCGATTGTGTTGATTCCAAGATCCTTCAGATAGTCCAGCTTGGTCGCGGCGGAAGCGAAGGTGCCACCTGGCTGCGGCAGACTACTGTCGGTCACGAATGTACCGACGTGCAATTCATAAATGACCATCTCATTCCAGGATGGAGTTGTGTAGGAGGGGTCGGGCTTCGACAAGTCGCTGGGCGCAATCAGGCTGGGACCACCGCGGGTTTTGAAAGAACGGCTGTAAGGGTCGACGTGGGTAAGAACCGTTCCCGTGGCAGCATTGGTGATCAGGAAGTTGTATTGCTGACCGATCACGACGCCGGCCTGGTCGACGCTCCAGTAGCCGTTGCCTTCCGAATAGAGAGGCGAGCCCGGCTTCCAACCGTTGAAATCGCCCTGTACCTGTACGGCGGAGGCGAAGGGTGCCCAAACGCGGAATGTCACGCCACCGTCGTAGGGGACTGCCCCCATGTAAGGTCGCGATGAAGGGCCCATGGGAATCCTCCTCGGCTGCTAACTGCCCGAAGGCCGGGCTGCGGTCGGCTGTCCCAGTTTCGTTATTTCCCCGTGTAGCTTACTCTCCAAAGCGAGTTCGATCCGTCGTCGCTCACCAGAAGCGAACCATCCGGAGCCACCGTTATGCCGACGGGACGGCCCCAGGCGTTGCCATCGGGCAGCACGAAGCCGGTGAGAAAGTCTTCATACTCGCCGCTGGCGTCGCCGGTTTGGTGCAGCGGAACGCGAATCACCTCGTAGCCGACCCGCACCGCTTTGTTCCAGGAGCCGTGCTCGGAGGCAAAAATGTCTCCCTTGTATTCTGCCGGAAACTGCTGGTCCTCATAAAAAGTAAACTCCAGCGACGCATTGTGCGGCTGCAGCAGCACATCCGGCACAATTGCTTTATTTTTCAACTCGGGATGCTTACCTGCA
>Ga0209380_10001946_pt1 | contig 13588 bp, 16 predicted proteins | sample HubBroMetageWFT6_FD_188347 | JGI IMG/M metagenome (GOLD analysis project Ga0209380, IMG submission 188347) | Warmed and freeze-thawed soil microbial communities from the Hubbard Brook experimental Forest, New Hampshire - Hubbard Brook CCASE Soil... | ecosystem: Environmental > Terrestrial >...
TGGGCGGCGAGGAGTCGGTGCTGAATCATGAGTCCGCTGTCGGCGACGCCGTAGAGGAAGGATTGGCCCCAGTCCCACGAGGTGTGTAGGCCGATGGCCCACCAGAGCGAGCCGGTGCGCCAGAGGCTGAAGCAGAAGACCATGCCGGCTAGAAAGACGGAGAGCAGCCCGATGGGGGATTCGCCGGGATTCCTGGTGTGGCCGACGAAGAAGACGATGGAGAAGATGACGGCCGAGGTCCAGAAACCTAAGGCCACGCTGTGACGCGTTTTGAAGGCCCACCGATAGAAGCCAGCCAGGCCTCGGGTGAGCGTGTACTGGAGGTAGCCGCGGGTGAGGTACTCCTCGAGCATGCCAACCAGGAAGAAGCCTGCCAGCCAAATGGCTCCGTACTTGAAAATGTTGCTGCCAAGAAGTAGCCGGCCGTTAAAGACAAGGAGTCCGGCTTTCCAGAGCGTCAGGATCAAAAGCGTGAGGCAAGTAATTCCCCAAGCCAGTCCAGCGAAGAAGTGCGCGAACGTGCGGCCATCGCCCAACCCGTAGACGGAGTTGGGGCGGCGTTCGATCTTCGACATGATCCAGGTGACGAGAAGGGTCACGAGGAGGGGAACGAGCTCGGAGATGAAACCGCGCAGCGGGGCCATGTCTGCAGAGGGGTCGGCTTCTTTCGGAGAAGGCGGATAGAACTTGTGCCCGATGCGGTTCGCGCCGTAAATCATCACAGCGAAGAGGGCGACGAAGATGAGCAGGCTCCAGCCAGCGCGAAGACCGTCTTTGCCGATGAAGATGCTGTGGAGAGTCAACGGTTGCGTGGGTGGGATTGGTTCGGTGATCGTCGGCGTTGCATCGTGATGGAGAGCCTGGTCCTCGGTCTCATCGTTGTTCAAGAGGTTCAAGGGCATCCTCGTTGATCTGGATATTCAATCTTGGCCGGATTCATGGAGCGGGAGACCGGGATCGAACCGGCGACATCCAGCTTGGGAAGCAGGCGTTCTACCGCGCCCGTGTAGTCTATCTGCCTAACGCGAAGCCGTTTCCGCGCAATGGCTTGTCTGGCACGGCTTTGCAGGTCTTGCGCTCTCCCGCGTACAGCGCCCTGATTGCTTGCTGTGACCGTTCTTACACCCCTTGCTGGACGGTATGGACGGTATGGTTCTCGGCCGAAAATATTTGTTGAAAAGTTGGAGCGGGAGACGGGACTCGAACCCGCGACCTTCTGCTTGGGAAGCAGATACTCTACCAACTGAGTTACTCCCGCCACGAACTACCGGCCAGAAGATAATACCCCGGCAGCCCCTCTGCGGGCTACTCGCCAGGCCGTAGCGGCGAAGACTGTCATACCGGGCGCGCTTCCGTGGGTAATGATGGCACAGGCTGGGACACCGGGAACTCCGGGAGCACCGGGTATCAACGGCATCAACGGTATTAACGGCGCACCGGGAATTAACGGGATTAACGGCTTGCCGGGCGCTCAAGGTACCCAAGGAATTCCGGGCGCGAACGGAACAAACACCCCCGCTAATACTTACGGGAACACCACGTTCACCAACGCTCAGGTAAGCGGGTCGGCGGGCATCGAGTCGTCGGGAGTGATCCAACTGACGAACATCCCTGCGGGTTCCTATTTGGTAACTGGGAATATCACTCTCGCCTACGGAGTTGATCCGCAAGGTCACCGCTTCGTCAACCCTTGATGCGATCTTTATGCCTCCGATGGCGGCGGCAGCCCTATGAACATGGGGCAACCTGCATTCGAAACGATGGGACTCGCGTTTTACCGCTGACGGACAACCAACGACCAGTACGACTTTGGTGGTGAACGGTTGGGTTACCTTGACCAACCCCACCAATCTCATCTACGTCGGCTGCTCCATCAACGGTCCTTGGGACACAACCATCCTTCACACTCAAACCCAGACGCTCACTGCCGTGCAATCCACGGTCGTAATGTCTGCCGGTAGTGCGTACTAAGTTGTAGTTCGCCGGCCGCCCGGAGAACACAGCCACGCTGAAGCCGCAAAAAGCATAGATCAGCGACGAGAAGAGCGTGACCGCAGGAACTAGACCGCGCAGGACATCGAGGCGATGCGTTATCTCAACCAACGCGGACTACACGATCCCGCCCTGATCCAAGAACTGCAGATCGGCTGCGCTCCCGGCAGGAGCTTACGCCGTCACCTCACGATTCGAGGCTATTCCTTCGATCTTCTGCGGCAGTTCAGCCTGCTCAACTCGCAGGGCTCGGATGCCTTCTACCCGCGCATCGTCTTCCCATTGCGCCAAGACGAACCCATCGTCAACCTCTACGGCCGTAGTCTTGGCACCGCCTTTGCCCATCGCTTTCTCCCAGGCTCCAAGGGCGGATTGTATGCCTGGGAGGAAGGTACAGCAATGCTCCGAGGGGATTCTGGTCGAGGTCGAGGGGCGGTTCGATTATGCCGTGTTGTGGCAGGCAGGGTCGCCGGTGACTTGGGGAGCTGTCAAGGGCGCCCCCGAATGGGCTGGACCCCTCGGCTGAGACAATCAGTTAAGCGACATTTCCCCGAGTGCGCAGTTCTGGGGAGGGCTGCCCGGCGTCCAATTACTGAACGAGTCGGACGCCCATTTTTTCTTTTTTCCCACCACCCAAAGTCCAGACGCTTGTGACGGTACGCGACGCATCGGCTAAACAGGGAACCCAGTAGCCTGGGGACGGCGTCCGTTCCCCTGCTACTCTTTTCTTCAGGTACTGGTAGTTGTGCTACTTCCCCATCCGTAGCTCGTTGCGAGAGAATTATGATTGAGCGGATACGCTCAAGTCTCTTCTAGCAACTTTCCGCCGCGCCCAGTCGGGTGACGGTTTCTTGCAAAATCAGACGGCAATTGGTTGGTGCAAAGGAGCTGCTATGTCCTGGCCGCCATTAGTTCGGGTTTTGTTGGTAGATGATTTTGACGCGTTTCGGAGTTTTATCCGCACCACGCTGCAAGGGCTGCAAGGGACGCAATTACAAATCATCGCGGAAGTGTCGGACGGATTAGAGGCTGTTCAGAAAGCCGAAGAACTCCAGCCCGACCTGATCCTGCTAGACATCGGTCTTCCAACCCTGAACGGAATCGAAGCCGCACGACGGATTCGTAAGCTTGCCCCCCGATCCAAGATATTGTTCCTCAGCCAGGAATCCTCCGCCGACGTAATCGAAGAAGCTTTAAAGTATGGCGTAGGGTACGTGATAAAGACCCACGCTGGTAGCGATCTACTGGCGACCATTGAGGCGATGCGGACGGCCGGACATTTTCTCAGCACGGCTCGTCAACCTACGCTTGTTCCGCCTACCTTACAGAACGCGCACCCGTAGATGTCCCGCCATCTTGTCGGAGGAGATGTAACCTGTCAGCCGGGACCACACACTCCGCAAAGCCGCAATCCAAACAAATCAAGAGCTTCGGGAAGGTCCAAACGGTAGGCTTGTCTAGATTCTTGAGGCCGGAGTGATGGATGATGATCTCCGAACCAAACTCTTGCTGACTTCTCGACGCGCACGATCTACAGGACATAACGAACCTGCCGTTCCATGCTGGCCAGATGGCATTTTACCAAAGATTGGCATTATTGATGACATCTTGCTCGTTTAGAAGTTTACTTGGCGCGTGACATTGCGATGCTATCAGGATCGTTTGAATATCGGCAGTGCAACGTGACTAAAAGAAAGCGCTGGAAGCTTAACTGTCGTCTGCGGCCTCCCCTGCGTAACAGCCAGGTCGGCTCCTGCAACTACTTTTTCGCGGCCTGCTCAGCGTTCAATCACGTTATGGCCTGCACGCTCGCCGAGTCGCCAAGCGACCCTCTACACCGAAAACTCCGACAGCTTCGTTGCCTCCGCTGCCGCGCGGGAGTTGCACCCGCTGAAGTCCAGCGCCTTTCACGGCGCACGGTTACGCCAGTTGAGACGATTGCGTTCTTGGTCGCCACCGATAACTCCGGTTTGCCGACTAATCGGCAATTTTCAACGAACAACGCGATCAGTCTCTCCCACCGTTTTATCCGAGCTTCGACCGGTGAGGCGGATCAAATCGCATCCGAGCAGGTCAGCGCCCGCTGACTCTCCCCACCCCCACGTTTGTTACAGGTGCTGGATCTGATCCGGAAGATATTTGTGTTCGTGCTTGCCGTTCGTTCTTGGCCTCGCTCTTTGAGAAAATCTTCGCTGTGATTAACATCGCCGTAAATGTCATGCTCAGAAGTGTGAATTGTCGCCATCCGTTTAGCATCGACGCATTGCCCAGCAGCGTGAGACCGGCGAAACAAAACAGAAGATGGACGCAAAAGACTTGCAGCGAAGATTGTCCCAACAGTACGAGAGGCCTTATCGCTGCGGTCTTCGTGATCGGTTGCGAAAGGATTAGCAACGCTGCCACTGCCGCGAAATCAAGCAGCCTTATCGGTCCGAGGTGCCATTTGTCAAAGAGAAACGCAAAAGCACCCAATTCTAAACCGTGCGCGAGTTTTCGCCGAATGATGAAACAAAAGACAGCGATGACCACAGCTGGAATAGCCGCCCTCCGAGCCCATGTTTCAATCGCCAGGGTTTCCTGGGCCCAACGCACACCTAGCCACACACCCGCAAACCAGAGAAATTGCCAAGCCCATAAGTCGAATGAACCCATCTCGTTCAACGGAATCCGCGTAGGAATGTATCGCATCATGAAGGTGTGTTCGGCGCTGCGAAAGCCGAACTGAGCGAGCACCCAGAAAGCGAAAGATGTCCACAAGATCGGTTTCCATCCGATATTCCGCGCCAGCGGAATTGCAACCGATGTAAACAACAGAAAAATGATGTACATGGGCAGAATATCGAGCAAAGGCGGCCGATAAATGAGCAGGGCGGCTTCCATAACCGCTTGCTTAGCCCCGGCCGTGAAATAAAAATCCAGGAGATTGTGAAGCCCTGGCCGATCGCCATGGGAGGCAATGCGCACTGCCACCAAGAACGCAAAAGCCAGCAAGAGAGCGTGGTAACCATACAAGCGCAGCGTGCGTGCCCACAACTTTCGCGTCATCGCTCGATAGCCGTCGTGTTCCGCGATCCGGAAGTAAATCCGTCCAGTGAACAGCGCCGAGAGAAAAATAAAACCCTCTGCTGCACCCACGAAACCAAAAGGCTGATTTACCCACGAACTTGCAGCCGTGGGCAGATGCGTCAACGCGATCCAGACAAGCATCACTCCCCGCATCGCATCAAGTTCTAATCGGCGTCCCGCACTCACGTTACTTAGACGCCATCTGACAGCCAACCGTCACTCGAATTCGACACTCGAATACGGAAACAGGCGGCTTTACGCCCAAATTACGTGCTAAAGTCTAGCCTCGGGGGAACTCGGTGGCTGTTTTTTCAAAAGCGTTGATAACATTCTTGTTTCTCTGCCTGCTGGTCCCGTTCCCGGCTTACGCAAGAAAACACGAGACGGGGTTCATCGACCGCACCATTACGATCCAAGCCGTTAATTTCAAATATCAGGTATTCGTTCCGGAAGATTGGACGCCTTATCAAAAATGGCCAGTGATTCTTGCCCTTCATGGCGCCGGCGAGCGCGGGGACGACGGCTTGCTGCAAACCGACGTGGGCATCGGCACGGCCATCCGTTCCAACCGTAGCGCCATCAAAGCAATTGTAGTCATGCCGCAATGTCCAAAAAATCTTTGGTGGATGCTGTCGCCCATGGACGAGTTAGCCATGGCCGCGATGGAACAAGCGACTAAGGAATTCCATGGGGACTCTCAGCGGACCTATCTCACCGGGCTATCTATGGGAGGCTTTGGCGCCTGGCATCTTGCTCAGAAATATCCAGGAAAATTCGCAGCTCTAGTAGTGATTTGCGGCGGCATTCGCCCTCCGGGCGCAGTGCTGAATGCCTACCCTGGTCTTGCGAAAGTGACACCACCAGACTCACCCAAAAGCTACTTGGCCGCAGCCGAGCGAGTTGGCAAGACACCCGTCTGGATCTTTCATGGAGCCGACGACGACATTGTTCCGGTCATCGAATCTCGACGGATGACCGAAGCAATGAAGCAGGTCGGCGCCGAAGTTCACTATACCGAATATCCAGGTGTCGGACACCCCTGCTGGAACAAAGCCTATGACGAACCAAAGTTATTTCCATGGCTTTTCTCCAAGTCTCTCCCGGATTAGTATTTACCAGGAGACGACACTCCCGCAAACCTGAACCAACAACGGACAGCTGAAAATGTTGGGATTAGGCCCTTACATTCCCTCGAAAATCCTCTCCTACATGGGCATTCCGTGTTCGGCAGTAGCAGGGTTTATGGGCGTGATTGCCCAAGTCGGGGATCTATTCATGAGCCTGATCCATACTTGTGAACTTTCCGACGCCAATCCGTTTGATTATCTGACCCAGTTACAGCACCACGCCTCGGAACTGGCAGAAAGTCCCCGCGATTGGAGGCCATGGAACTATTGCGCTACGCTGGAGCCGTTGGATACCGCAGCGTGATCGAAAGCCCCCAAACCAGGAGTGGCTCATGCCATCATCTAAGAAGAAGTCCATCAAACCAACCACTTGCCCAGCCTGCGGAGGCGTCGACTTGGTCAGAAAGATCACCACCTATCCCGTGCTACTCTCCGGCCCACTGGAAGGCAAGCAGATCCACGTCGGCCGTGTTGCTGTCCACGAATGCTTGACCTGCGGACACCTCATGCCCACCCCTGCCGGCCAGGCGAAGGTCGATCGCAATGTCGAGATGGGCATCCGCCTCTTTCTCGGACAGCTCCACTGACCGACTACACCCGCTTTGCCACCGCTTGCACGTGCTTACCAAACTCACTTTGCGATGAACAAGGACGAAAAAGTGTGGATGCCTTGGAATTACCGGGAGGTACTGAAACAAGCTGCGGCGCTGCTGCGTTGCGGATAACCTTTGCTAGCCTTTCCTGTAAACTCGCGAGAAGGGACGCCCCCATGACGGAACCGGAAACCCGATATCAGAAATACTTAGCCCGCAAACGGCAAAAGCAGGAAAAGAAGACAACCCAGACCAAACCGGGAAAAGCTGGGTCGATGGTCAGCCAGATTGCTCTGGCCGCCAATGCCCCCATCCATGAATGTCTAGCCCCAGCGAATCTGTTTGAGCGGGGGATCGGTAACTTGGTCTTCAGTCGCTCGCTGCCGGGCGGGCGTATGGCGCTCGCGATGTTCCTTCTGGACGTGTTTTGTCTGGGGGTCAAGGATACCTTTTTCGCCGTCGTGGGCAGGGACGAGTATGACAGGCGCCTGCGCAGTTGGCGGGAGGCCGAAAGCTTGCAGCGGATCGATCCCGCCGGTTTGCGGAAGCTGGTAGAAGGCGGTGTGGCCTACGCGCGCGAGCTGGGATTCAACCCCTCTCCCGATTATGTCGTAGTGCACAAGATCTTCGGCGATGTGGAGGCCGCTGCCTGTCCATCTCATTTCGAGTATGGACATGCGGGCAAGCCCTTCTATATTTCCGGTCCCCATGAGACCGCGACTCAGGTACGGACTATCGTCGACCAGCTCCAGCGGCGCTTGGGCTCGGGAAACTTCGAGTACCTCGTCTTGGCGCAATAGCCCAGCGACAAGGGAAAGTGGATCGCTGATTCTCGATCGAAACAGTTCAATATTGAGTGGCTGGGACTGAAGCTACGCAGGTTCACCGCAAGGACACGGATAAACGTGGGGACCACGCAGGTCCAACAATGTGTGCATTCTTGACGGCGGCTTTGTGTTTGCGAAACCTCGTCCATGGAAATAAAGCTAGGCACAAATCGGTGGTGGTGGAGTCCAACCTGTAGAGACTCTGATCTAGATCGACGCCGATGGGATCGAGCGCATAGAGCGGGCAAGCGATGGCGATCAAAACCTGCGCAAAATCGGCGTAGATTCGCCAGTCGCGAGCTTCGTTCGCGTTTGCCATTGGCGGCTGGCTGGGTGGCGCGCTGCAGTGGCATCTCACCTTCATGTGGATTTACTGGGCAACCGGATTGGTGTACATCGGATATCAGGTTTTTAGCGCCAACTATAAGCAGGTTCTTTTCGCGCCGCGAGACCTGCCCGGAGTGTGGCCAATGGTGCGCTATTACTTTTTCTTCGGCCCCAAGCCGCCAGTAAAAGAAGCTTACAACCCTCTGCAAAAACACGCTTACACTTCCGCAATCGGACTGGGCGTGCTTTCGGTGCTGACCGGTTTCGCGGTATGGAAGCCGGTGCAGTCTTCGTGGCTGGCGTGGATGATGGGCGGATTTCATCTGGCGCGACTGTGGCATTTCCTGATCATGTGGGCAATCCTGGCGTTCGTTTTCGGCCATCTCGTAATGGTCGTCCTGCACGGATGGAATAACTTCGTCTCGATGTTGAGCGGATGGAAGAAGCATCCGGAATACTTGTCGAAATAGTTGTTGTGGCCGTCATAATTTCCATATTTCGGTGGGGAGTAATGCCGGGAGAAGCGACCTCGCTGGAGAATCCAGCCGACAGGCTCCATGAAGAAATGCTGATCCGGCGCATCCGGGACGGCGAGCATGAGCTTTTCTACGAGCTGATTCGCCCCTACGAGCGGCGCGTGTACTCGACCGCATTTGCGATTCTGCGTAATGAAGCGGATGCCGAGGACGTAGCTCAAGAGGCAGTGCTGAAAGCCTTCAAACATATTCGGCAATTCCGGGCGGAGGCGCGATTCAGCACTTGGCTGATCCAGATCACGGTGAACGAGGCGCGGATGCGGAGAAGGAAAGAGCATGTCGAGATCATGCAGCCGATCGTGGATCATCAGGACGACGAAGGTAACTATGTGCCCCGCGATTTCGCTGACTGGCGCGAGATTCCGTCGGAGACCCTGGAACGAAGCGAGGTTCGGCAGAAACTGGCGGAGGCGTTGGCGTCGCTCGGACAGAAATACCGCGAAGTTTTGTGCTGCGCGATATGCAGCATTTGAGCATTGAGGAAACTGCGAGAGCTCTCGGGGGTTTCCACGGCGTCGGTAAAGACCCGGTTGCTGCGGGCACGGCTCATGCTGCGCGATCTGCTGGCTCCCGGACTCGGCGGCAGCTGGAGCAGCAAGTTGTCGTTCGCAAAGAGGACCAAGCCATGGTAGTGACCTGCGAGCAGGTTTGGCTGGAGATTTCGAATTACCTCGACGGCGAAGTCGCCCCAGATTTGCGCGCCGCCATGGATGAGCACCTGCGCGGGTGCCAGAAATGCAGCGCGGTACTTGAGGGCACGCGCAACGTGATCGGCCTCTACGGAGAGGAAAGTATGTTCGAGCCACCTCAGGGATTCAGCCAGCGTCTCTACAGAAGGCTGGAGGAAAATATGCCGCGTCAGCGAGGAACGGCTTTTGGGTGGATGATCGCGGTGGCAGCGGCGCTTTTGATTGTCGTAGGTTTCGAGGTGGGCGACTCCTCGGCGTTCATCGGTCCCCAACTGCGTTCGGAACATGCACAACCCGGGATCGGCGTTCCCGGAGAAATAATGGTCGTGGTTGCGGAAGATGGAAAAACCTTTCATGCGGCCGCGTGCCCGTTTATCCATGACAAAGCAAGATTGCGGACGATACCGGCGAGCGAAGCCCAGCGCGAAGGTTATACGCCGTGTGTACGGTGTATGAAGAAGTATCTCAACAAAAGCGCGAGTGCCGACGCGGATGATGATGATGAAGGCGAAGTTGCAAGTCAGAGGGGTTGACTTCCAAGTGAGGCCTTGCGGGAAGTGCTTCGGGTAGCCGGCAGTGGCTACCCGAAGTCGCACCTGGAATGTATGCCCAGCTGGCTCAGTTCTGTTTCATGCTGTCGTCGTGCTTCATGCTGTCATCGTGCTTCATGCTGTCGTCTTTCTTCATATCACTTGACTTGGTCTTGTCGGTCTTAGTCTTTGGTTTTGTCTTGCTGGCCTTCTTGTCTTTCGCCATGTCATCTTTCTTCATCTGATCTTGCTGGGTAGTGTCTGGCTTCATGCTGTCCTGCTTCATGGTGTCGCCGCCCGACTGGGCAAACGCCGCTATGGACACGGTTAAGAAACCCATTGCCATCAACTTGCACATCAACTTTTTCATAGGATTCTCCTAGTCGTTAGTTTTAAATTGGGATGGGCCACCTCGACCCTGGCGATGAGATGTGCTCAAAAACTAAAAGTTACAGAACGGGTGAAGAGCGAAGAGCTGTTCGAGGTGATGTTCGCCGCAGAATGATCTCATTTCAATTCCGGACGGCCACAGTGGCATTTACTGTTTCTACCTGCGCCCCAACCACCCGGCCCTGACCCGACTCCTGCACGAACGCGATTAGCCGCAGATTGTGGGCATCTGTTCCAGGGTCGAGTTTCAATTGAATATCTTGGGTAAAGGTTTGCCCTTGCCGAAGCGTTCCAAGCTTCACGATGCTTCGGACGACCGCCACGTGGGCCAATGTGCGTCCAGCGTTTTCGCCGTGAGAGACCTGCGATTCCACACGGTTGAGGGCGACGGCAACATACACGTCTGCCTCGTGTAAGCGGAAAGATGCCGGCAACACATCCGTTTCCAGATGAGCCTGCAAAACATTCGTTGCACCTAAGGAACCAGACGACAACCGGACAGCGATCTTCGATTTGGTCAACGCCTTGGCGAAGGCCTGGTCGGCCAATGCCGCATCACTGCCTACAAACTGGCTGGTTCCGTCCACGACCATTTGCGGAGTGTAGACGCTGTCCAGGCCGAGACGCTTGGCGTAAACGCCTTGTCTGTCGCTGTAAAAGCGAGAGGAGTACGGATCCTTCCAACCGATGTGGTTCCAATAGTCCACGTGTTCACTGAGAACGATCATCTCTGCCTGCGCGATCGGTTGCTGATCCAGTTTCTGCAGGAAAACGTCCGCGGGAGGACAACTGGAGCAGCCTTCGGAGGTAAACAACTCCACGAGAACGGGCGTCCGCGGATCCGACCTGGCTGGCGATTCGGGCGGCGATGCCAATATCCCAGCTTCAATTCCGAGAAAAACTAACGTTGAGACGAGCAGCATTTTCATGGCGTCACTCTATTTATGTCACCTTGCCTATCGGATGCACAACCAGAGCGGAAGTTACGGTGCGCGACTAAGTTAGGGAGACTCGAAACTTTTGTGAAGCTGGCGACTCTAAGGATACGGGCCCGAAACATCACAACTTCGGACAAGAGGAGTTCGTTTATGAGTAGCTTTTCACGCGCGTCTACCCTCCTATTGATGGTAACGCTGGGCGGCGCGATTGCCTGCAATGCGGGTGACAACCCGATGACGGCCATCCCGAACCCGGCCGTGGATGCACCGATTGCAACGAGCAAAACACAGCAAACCGCGGTCGTCGCAGGCGGCTGCTTCTGGGGCATTCAGGCGGTGTTCGAACACGTCAAGGGCGTGGTCAACGCGACTTCGGGATACTCCGGAGGCGCGGCCAACGCGGCGGAATACGAACTTGTGAGCACCGGCGAAACTGGCCACGCGGAATCGGTGAAGATCACCTATGATCCGTCGCAGATCACCTACGGCCAGCTGCTTCGTGTGTTTTTCTCGGTGGCGCACGACCCCACTCAGTTGAACCGGCAGGGCCCCGACTCAGGCACTCAGTACCGGTCTGTTGTTTTCTACAGTAATGACGACCAAAAACGGATTGCTGAGGCTTATATCGTGCAACTCGATAAAGCGCGGGTCTTCCCCCATCCGATCGTGACTCAGGTGGTTCCGTTGAAGACCTTTTATCCGGCCGAAGCCTATCACCAGGACTACGCCGCAAATCATCCAAACAATCCGTACATCGTTTACAACGATGCGCCGAAGGTTGCTCACCTTCACCAGGAGTTTCCCGAGCTGTATACCGGCAAGTAGCATTCGAGGAGGAAGCGCCCATGTTCGAGTCTCTCGTGGAGAAGGATGAAGGATCGGGCAAAGTGAGGCGACGGGCTTTTCTTGTGACTTCGGTTTCCGCGATTGCCGGATTGGCAGTTTGGTCGTTGAGAAAACCGCGGCTTGCGCAAGCGACTGCATCGAAGGAAGCGTCTCAGGAGGTCACGATTGTTCAGTTCTCGGACGCGGGTGAGCGATTGAAAACGGTTCAGGTGCCGAAGGTCGTCAAGAGCGAAGACGAGTGGCGGAAGCGGCTAACTGCCAACGCATTCGATATAACGCGTCACGCCGATACCGAATTCGCATACTCAGGAAAGTACTGGAAACTGCACGATAAGGGCCTATACCGCTGCATTTGCTGCGACAGCGCGTTGTTCAGCTCAGAGACAAAGTTTGATTCCGGAACTGGCTGGCCCAGTTTCTGGCAACCGATCGCGACGGAAAACGTTCGGAGTACGAGAGACATCAGCTTAGGGATGGTGAGGACGGCGGTGTCATGCACCGAATGTGATGCGCATTTGGGCCATGTGTTCGATGATGGTCCAGAGCCGACGCATCTGCGATATTGCATGAATTCGGCGTCACTGAGATTCGTGGCACAGAAAGCCGCGTGAGAAGTCCCGCGTCAAGTCGCAACACGTTAGACCGAGTCACCGTTGCTATGTCCCATCACGAAATGTCATCCCGAGCGAAGAGAGAGAGCTGGGTGCTTGCGCTCGGTAACGCTGCCAGTGGTGCGGGCAAAAACCCAGATCCCTCGCTTCGCTCGGGATGACAAGGCGTGTTGTGGTCCGCGCTGTGTGTCAGAACGATCTAGCTCCAGCGGAACCAGCGCAAAGCCAGCAAAAAAGAAATTCCTCCCCAGAGCAGAAGCATAAGCAGGCGCCCGGCCTGCGTGGCAAGTGGCGCCCCTTCGAGAATCGTAGCGCGCAGGGCATCATTGAGCGCGGTCAAGGGCAGCGCCTTAATGAATGGTTGGAGGACCGCCGGGAAACGCTCATAGGAAAAGAAGACTCCGGAAAAGATCCACATGGGCATCATGATCAAATTGATCAGGCCACTGACGCTTTCAATCTTCTGCGCCCGGCACGCCGTAAGCAGGCCTAGTCCGGCGAACCCCACGGCGCCGATCGAACTTAGTATCAGAATCGAGAGCAACGACCCGAGGACGCGTATATGAAAAACCAGCGCGCCAAAGCCAAGCAGCAGTCCGACTTCGGCGACCATGAGCACCAACCGCCCTCCCGTCAGGGCAAGCAGGAAATCGCTTCTCCGCATAGGTGTGGCAACGAAGCGCTTGAGCAGTTTGCGCTGGCGCATGTCCACCAGAGCAAACCCGATGCTCCACATGCCCGAGTTCATCAGATTCATCCCGATCAACCCAGGAATGAGGAAGTCGATATAGCGCGATCCAGGCTCATTTGAAATGACAGAGGAAGTAGGCAGCGGGTTCTTGCGACCGGCTGAGGTTTGCAGAGCGTCATCCACTTCAGCCCTCGAGAGCACACTCTCAGGACGAGCCGGATCGTAAAGATACTGAAAGCCGCCTTGGCCGTCGGATTCGACAACCAGATCGCACTTGCCGAGACGGAATCCTTGGAGTGCCGCTGGCTTGTCGAGAACTTCGGCGTGGATCGAGGACTTCTGCGGCGAGCGCTCGATCAGGGATAACGCATCCTGCGCCCCGTTGCCCTGAACGATAGCAACGAAGGTCACGTCTGCCGGCTTGT
>Ga0209380_10001947_pt1 | contig 13584 bp, 10 predicted proteins | sample HubBroMetageWFT6_FD_188347 | JGI IMG/M metagenome (GOLD analysis project Ga0209380, IMG submission 188347) | Warmed and freeze-thawed soil microbial communities from the Hubbard Brook experimental Forest, New Hampshire - Hubbard Brook CCASE Soil... | ecosystem: Environmental > Terrestrial >...
TTGGTGATGTTGATTTCGTACCAGCTCGACACTTGGCGCATGAGTTCGGTGAGGCCAAAGGTGAAGATGACGAAGTAGACGCCGCGAAGGCGAAGCGTCGAAAGCCCGACGACGAGCGCAAAGACAAAACCAATGATCGCGGTAAGGGCGAGACAGACGGCGAGACTCAGGCTCACGTGGGCGACGGCCACTGTGTACATTCCCACGCCGACGAAGGCGGCTGTGGCGAGCGAAATGTAGCGGGTCGGACCCGAAAAGAGCGCCCAGGCCGTCGCCAGAGCGATATTGGCGAAGTACACGATGCCCGTCGACACGCCATAGGCCGAAAGCCCCAGCGGCAGCGCGGCCAGAATGGCGACGCCGATAATCGCCGCCAGAAACACTAGCCGCTTCGACCTGTCAGCCACGGGCAAACAATCCCGTGGGCTTGATCAGGAGGACCAGAATGAGAATCGCATAGTTGATGGCCAGTGTGAGACCCGGATCGACCAGATATCCACCCACCTGTTCAGCGACGCCCAACAGCAGACCGGCGGCGATCGCGCCAGCCATACGGCCGGGGCCGCCGACGATAATGACGATCAGCGCCTTCAGCGTATAGACGATGCCAGATGAGGCGCTGCTGGCGATGAATGTGCTGACCAGCGCGCCGGAAATGGCGACCATCGCGCCGCCAAGGGCGAAGGCCAGCGCCGACAGTTTGAAAACGTCGATGCCAGTCAGGCCTGCGGCGATCGGGTCGATGGCGATGGCGCGGAGCGCTCTTCCGAAGCGGGTCTTGCGCATGACGAGGATCAGGACGCCGCCAAGAATCATTGCGCAGGCGAACGCCAGCAGCCGGTTCGCGGGCAGGCGCGCGCCGAAAAAATGGACTGGGGAAGACAAGAAGTAGTAGCCGCGCACATTGCCGCCCCAGTACACTTGCTCGAAACCCTGGAAAACGAAGAGCAGGCCGAAGGTGCACAGCACCACGTCGCCGTCGAGGGCGTCCTGGTTGGGTGCGCGCCGCACGAGCGGCAGCAGAAGAAAGCGATAGATCAACCAGTTGGCGGCGAAGGACACCGGGACGCTCGCCGCCAGTCCGAGCAGCGGATTGAGGTGGTAAAGGGTGATTGCAAAGAAGGACGCAAAGGCGCCGGCCGTGAAGAACTCTCCATAGGAGAGGTTCAGCATCCGGGCGATGCCATATTGCAGATTCAGTCCGAGTGCGATGAGGCCGTACATCCCGCCAAGGATTAGGCCGTTCAACACGACTTCGAACATTTGTCAGCAAAACCCCCGACGCCCCGCGGGCGGACAAAGTCCGCCCGGCCCGTCCTTTAACCGGCTACTAGGCCCATTTCGGCTTCGGGAACAGCGGCGGCTTCGCGTTCTGCTTGTTGGCGGGGAAGACGCCGACCATCTGGCCGCTCTGCCACTGGCCCACCGCCCAGGGACTGGCGTTCAACTGGTCCTTCCAGGTTATGTCGCCCCAGAGCGTATCTTTGCCGCCTTTCGCCATCTCGTCGCGGATCTTCTTGCGATCGATCTCACCGACCTTCTCGATCGCCTGCTGCACGATCTGAAGGCAGGCGTAGACCTGAACCGCGCCCGCCTCCGGCTCCTGGTTGTACATGGCTTTCATCGCTTTGGCGTAGTCCTGGTAGCCCGGCGCAGAGGGATCCTGTCCGCCATAGGCAAAGATGCCTTCGACCTTGTCGGCGCCGAACTGATCCCGATAGCCCGGGAAGACGCCCCCGATGCAGACATAGAATACGTCCGGGCTGAAACCGAGCTGTTGCGCCTGCCCGGTCACCATGAAGGTGTCCGGCGGGTAGCTGAAAGAGAAGAAAGCATCCGGATTGGTCGCCATGACCTCGCGGAGCAGCGGCTGCAGATCCGTAACGTCGGGGGGATAGCTCTTGTTGAAGACGAGATCTAGACCGGCTTTCGGGGCCAGCTTCGCGAAGGCGTTGGCCATCTCGACGCCCAGCTCGATGCCGATATTGGTAGCTGCGACGCGCCCCTTGATCTTCCCATCTTTTTTCAGCTGGACGAGCCAGTCAATCATAGGCTGGACCGATTCGTTCGGCTGAGAAAGCGACCAGAACGCATAAGGCCAGCTATTGGCCTTGGTGTAGAGAATCGAATCGCCGGCTGTTGTGTAGATCACCGGATATTCATACTTATTGGTGATGGGCGCCGAGGCGATATTCCACGCCGTGCCCCATGGTGCGAGCATCATGTCGACTTTGTCATCGAGAATAAGTTTCTCGGTGAGCTTGGTCGTTTCGTTGATGTCGAAACGACCGTCGTAATAGACGATCTCGACCGGCACCTTCTTGTTGTATTTCGACAGCATCAGGCCGCCGGCGTCGTTGATTCTCTTCGCCCAGAGGTCATACTGGGAAATGGTCGTCGATTTCGAGCCATCAACGAACAGGCCGGACATGCCGACCGCAGTTCCGAAGCGGATTTTGGTCGGCGCCTCGGCCGCGGCATACAGCTTTCGTGGCAGGCTTGCCGCGCCGACAATGGCCGCGCTTCCTTTGATAAACGAGCGTCTTTCCATTGTTCAAGTCCTCCCTTTTTTGTTTATTCAACCGCTGGAGAGTGTCTCTGCCCGCGTTTTCCGTGGCGCCCACCTGCGCCGGCCTACGCCACGGCTCGGCGCCACAGGCGCTTCGCGGCGAGTTCCGCGCCATGCGCCAGAGCTTCAAGCTTCGCCCAGGCGATTTGCGGATGCACACGACCGCCAAGCCCGCAATCGGTCGAGGCGACGACGTTGTCGCGGCCGACCGCCTCGGCAAAGTTGACGATCCGGTCGGCGACGAGTTCAGGGTGCTCGATGAGGTTGGTCGAGTGGCTGACGATGCCAGGCATGATCACCTTGCCCTCGGGTAGCTTGATGTCCTTCCACAGCTTCCATTCGTGTCCGTGGCGGGCGTTGGCCGCCTCGAAGGAATAGGCCCCCGCGTTGACCTGCAACATCAGGTCCACCAGGTGCTTCATCGGAATGTCGGTGGTATGCGGTCCATGCCAGCTTCCCCAGCAAAGGTGGAAGCGAATTTTCTCCTGGGGCAGCCCGCGGATCGCGTGGTTGAGAATCTCAACGCACTTCTGCGTGTAGCGCCTGTAGCCCTCGACGCTCGGCTCTTTCTTCGACTGATCCCAGTTCTCGGCGAACGCCGGGTCGTCGAGCTGAACGCTCAGCCCGGCATCGACGATCGCCTTGTATTCCTCCCGCATCGCGTCCGCGCAGGCGTACATCAGCTCTTCTTCGTTCTTGTAATATTCGTTCGCCATGCGCGAGACGCTCGCCGGCGCGATCGAGTTGATGTAACCGCCCTCCTCGATTCCGGCGGCCTGGAGAGCGGCCTTGAGATTGGCGATATCGCGCTTGATGTCTTCCTGTCCTTTGTACTTGATCGGGCCTTTAACAACGGGGTGGTGTTCGGTCATCCACTGCTCGGGAATGGCGCAGCCGGAGTGGGGGTCCATGTAGGCCTCCTGGAACTTGGCCATGTCCCGGCGCTCTCCCCAATCGCTCACCACGAAATCGTTGGGCGTCATTGGAGTTTTCGTCTGCGCCGATAGTGTCGAACCCCAGAGCCCCGAATTGACAGCCAGCACGCCATCCAGGCGCGGGATCACATAGGACCACCACGCGCCGTAGTCCCAGGCCCAACCGACGTTGTGGGGCAACTCGCCGTCATTCACGAGATCGACGCCGACCTGTTTCTGGTGACGGACGATATCGTTCACGCCGTCCTTGATTTCCCGGTCGTACGCCGCCTTGTCGAACTGCTCGCCGAGAGAGCGCTTATGGGCAAGCTCGACCAGCTTCTTCGGAGTCGGCAGCGCGCCCACGTGGGTCGTCAGAATCCGGTTAGCCATCTTTCCTCCTACATGTGCACGGGCGCCCATGTGCGCGTTTGTGGTTTTTGTCGAATCCTAGCAAAGGCCGCTCGCTGTGACTCCACAGTCGCGCGGTCGACACCGTAACCCTTCAGCTGACAGATGATCGGAAAGGCCAAGATAGGCGGACGAACCACGACAACGGATCGCCTGGCGACTCCGGGCGAGCCGCGCGCACATCGCCATGTATCATCGTTCGCGCAAAGCACTTACCCTAAGTCCTCCCATGGTCGGCGCGAACCGTCCAAATACGCGCTTTTCCCGCGCGGTTGCTCGCTGAATAATAGCAACCGACGCCGCCTTCGCAATAAGATTTTATGAGATAATAAATTTGCCTTCTGGCCGTCGCCGCGCCGCTCCGGAATGAAGGGCATCGGCGGGATCGTGCGGGCGGCTGCCAAGTCGCGATCGACTGCGGCGCAGCGCGAGTTTGAACAATTCGACAACAGAAGGGAAAATCGGGAATTCTCTGCTTGCACATTTTTTATGGAATTATAAAATCACTTCGGAGCTGACGCTGCAAGATCGAGGAACGCGTTGGGACATCGGCACCCCTTGATCGTAGGCGTCGGCGGAACCCTTCGGACGGGATCGACTTCTGAACGTGCGCTGGCGTTGGCCCTGGCGGCCGCCGCGCGGCTGGGTGCGTCGACCGCGATGTTTTCTGGCCCCGCGATCGCGTTGCCTCACTACGATCCTGCGGAGGGCGAGCGCGGCCCGGAGGCGAAAGCGCTGGTCGCTGCGTTGCGCCGCGCAGATGGCGTCATAGTCTCATCGCCTAGTTATCATGGCTCGGTTTCGGGCCTCCTGAAGAATGCCCTCGATTACGTCGAGGACATGCGCGCCGACCCCCGCGTCTATCTCGCCGATCGTGCGGTCGGCATCATCGTCTGTGCGGACGGCATCCAGGCGATGGGCTCGACGCTCGCCTCCTTGCGCGCGATCGCGCATGCTCTGCGCGCTTGGCCGACGCCGTTTGCCGCTGTTGTCAATTCGACGGCGCGGCCATTCGGACCAGACGAGGCGTGCCAAAGCGCCGAGGTGGAGCAGAGCCTGCGGCTGGTCGCCGCCCAGGTGGTGGAATTTGCGCAGATGCGGATCGGCGACAGCGGCGCGCGGATCGCCCACCAGCGCGCGGCGCTATCGAGCGCCGAACTCGCCGAGCGCATGACGCAGATGGAGATGACCTTCCGGCTTATGGGATGAGTCGATCGCGTAACGAAAGAAAGTTCAAGGAGGAGACGATGACGGCGCGCTTCAATTTCATGCACTTCATGCCCTATGTGCATCTGCCCAAGAACCACAAGGACTACCACTCGCTATGGGTGGACTTCCCCAACAAATACTACGATCCCGACAAGGCGGCTGCTTTGTATGATCGTTATTTCGATGAACTTGAATTCGCGGACAAGGTCGGCTTCGATGCGATCGTCGTGAACGAGCATCACAACACCAGCTATTCGATGATGCCGGCGCCGAGCCTGATCGCGGCGGCGCTCATCGCGCGCGTGAAAAAGGCGCGCATCTGCGTTTGGGGCACGCCGCCCAACCTCGAATATCCCAATCGGCTCGCCGAGGAATATGCGATGCTCGACGTGATGTCGCGCGGTCGTCTTGAGGTCGCTTTCCCGCTCGGCACGGGCATGGAATATTGGGCCAATCCGGTCAATCCCGCGACGGCGCGCGAGCGCCACAAGGAATCGATCGAAATTATCATGAAGGCCTGGACGCAGGACGGGCCAATGAGCCACTACGGCGAGTTTTATACCTATCGCTTTCTCAATCCCTGGGTGCGCCCGGTGCAGCGGCCTCATCCGCCCTGCTACATAGTCGGCACCGGCAGTCCCGAGACGGTCGAACTCGCCGCCGAATTGGGCTTTGGCTATTCCGCAGTGTTCGTGACCAAGAAACGCGCGCAGGAGCTCAACGACAATTTGCGCAAGCGCTCGGCTGCCTATGGTCACCAGGTGCGGCCCGACCAATTGCCCCTCGGCGTCATGACTTATGTCGCGGAGACGCAGGAGAAGGCGGAAGCAGAATTCACTGACCACATTCGCTTCTTCTTCGAGGACGCTCTGCGCACCGTGCCGCAATATCTGGCACCCCCGGGCTATCTCTCGATCGACCAGTTGAAGGCGCGCGCCGCGGTCGGCGACAAATTGCATGGCGCTTTCGATTTCAAGCTGGTGAGCGACGCCTTGTTCGTCGCCGTCGGCACAGCCGAGAAGGTCGCCAATCAGATCGGCGAATGGGGCGAGATGATGGGCACCACCCATTTCAACATCCAGGGCGCGCTTGGCGACATGCCGCATTGGAAAGTGACGAAGAACCTGCAGTTGATCGCTGAGGATGTGATGCCGCGCGTGCGCGGCAGGCAGCCCGCGCGTCTTGCGGCGGAATAATGCGGGGAGGAAGCCAATGGTCGATTTCAAAAAAGAGACGCTGAATATCAACGGCGTCGACACGGTCCTCTACGCCGCAGGCAAGGGCGAGCCGCTGCTCTTCCTGCACGGGGCGGGCACGTTCCACGGCTACGAATTCGCCAAGCCGTGGGCGGACAAGTTCCGCGTCCTCCACCCCTACCATCCCGGATTTGGCGAATCGGGTGACGATCCGGCGATGGATACGTTCAACGATTACGTTATGCATTACGTCGGTTTGCTCGATGCGCTTGGCATCGACAAGGTCCATCTTGTCGGCTTCTCGCTGGGCGGCCTTCTGGCGGCGCATTTTGCCTCCCAGCAGCGACAGCGGGTGAAGACGCTGACGCTCGTCGCCCCCGCCGGTATGCGCAGCGCCGAATATCCAACGCTCGATGTGCTTGCGATGCCCGGCGACAAGATCGTCGCTAGCCTGGCTTCGAATTTCGATGTGCTAAAGCCCTGGCTGCCGACCGGGCCGGACCCCGACTTCATGGGCGCGCGCTATCGCGAAGCGACGACGCTCGCGCGCCTGTTATGGGAAAAGCCCTGGGACCCGAAGTTCAAGCGCTACCTCCACCGCATCGACGTTCCCACCCTCATCGTGTGGGGCGACGAGGACAGGCTTGTGCCGCCCCAGCAAGCGGAGCTTTGGAAGAAGGCGCTGCCGAAGGCGAAGGTCGAGATTTTCAAGGGCGCCGGCCATCTCGTGCTCGACGAGAAGCCGGAAGCCGCCAACGCCGTCGCCGCCTTCGCGGCGGCAGCCTGACCGAGTCGCGGGCCGGCCCCACGGCGGGCTCGCGACCTATCCGTCACCCGACGATGTTCGCCAATGGCTCGCCGATCCGACGGCGGATCTATCTTCGTGACTGCTGGCGGCGCGATCGTCAACACCAGGAGCGTGGCGGGCCGGCCTGTCGAGCCCGCTGCGCGGGCCAAAACGAAGTCGCCGGCCGCACGCGCACCCGCTCGACTATGGCGGCCAAGGCGTGCCATCAACGCGGTCCGCGGCGGCAGCACAGAACCCGGCTGCTTGAGGCCTCATCCACGTTCGACGGTCGAAAGCCACGTAATGGCGATCAGCCGCCGGGGGGAGGAAATCTCGCGTGTCTCGTCGCTCTCGCAAGCGTTCGCTCATAGTCGGATGCGCGGCGCCTGTCGACAGCGCCCTTACCGCTCAATCACGGTCCTCTTTCGCGCTGAAGGCATCAGTTCCTCCATCACCTCCGGGACCGTGTGAAGATAGGCTCGCATCTGGTCGAGCACCGTCGTCTGCAGGTCCGGCGACACCGGCGTATGATAGACATAGCGGCGTATCCCGAGAAAGACGGTGGTGGAATGCATCCCCCACACGAGCTCGATCTCACGCGGCTCCGCCGACCGGCATTCAAGGGCAGGATAGCCGAATGTGAAGCGCGCTTCGCCAATGATCGAAAGCAGCAGCTCCTCGTGCACGCGCGCGAGAAATTCCTGCGCGAAGGTCGGATCGCTCAGCGCCGCGTACCAGAAGCTGCGATACCAGCGCGCGCTGTAGATGTGCGGGAGATAGCGGGCGTAGAAATCGGGGATGCGCTCGCACAGCGGATGGCTGCGGTCCGTCAGCACCTCGCGCCAAGCCGGGTCCCAATGGGCGAACTGAATCTTTTCGCGAATGCCCGCGATGAGATCGGCGCGCGTGCGGAAATAGCGGTGCACCAGCGGCTGCGTGACGCTCACCCGATCGGCGAGCGCTTGGATCGTGATACCCATGCCCTTTTCCGAGAAAATATCGACGGCCGCATCGAGCAATTCTCGCCGGCGCTCCTCGGCCGGAAGATTGCGCTTACTACGGCTCTTGGGCCCCGTGGCCCTATTGGCGGGATTGTTCGCCTGTCGACGTTGGCGGTTCAGCACGGGGCCTGTTTGGCACGGAAAACGTGCTGTGGGAATGTTTGTCTTCCGTCGCGACGAACTAGAGCGCGCTGTGCTTGAGTCGAATCGGAGGGGGGATTCCCGAATCAGCGAGATTTTGATTCAACCTGTTGGCTGGGCGGAGGCCGGCAGGAGATGGCAAAGGCGTATTCACAAGACTTGCGTGACCGCGTGATTGATGCGGTGAAGAGGGGCGCAGCCGACGCGGCGGCGGGAGCGCAAGATGCAACGCTTCAAGAGCGCCGGCTCAGCCCAGAAATTTCTTTCAACCCATGCAGCCGTCTACAACACTTTCAACGGCATTGTCACGTCCGCGTTTTTTACTTGTCAACCGCACCAGACGGTCGTCGTCCCATATGAGCAAAATCAATAATTTGCATGTCAGGCGGTGGGGCGGAAATTGTCCAAAAAGTGCCTATTCCGGGCGAACGTGACAATGCCGGCCGAGGATCATCTCGCATCGGCCGACGTGATGCCCATTTGGGTCCAATTGGGGGTTTTGCCGAATGCGCTGAACAAGCGTTGAGATGCGCTTTTGAACCCCAAATATAATAGACGCTAGTGTCCGCGCATTACGAAAAAGGACCGTCGCTGACGGCTTCTCTTTGCCCGAAATAACTTCAAGATAAATTTCGCATAGAAACATCCGATACCAATCCGCAGCGCTACGATACCCTTCTTGTTCGCGCCTTGAAATTGCTTCCGCCAACCAGCGGATTGCTGCCCCAATCTCGCCGCGCATGGCCAACGCTACTCCATATGCACCGTCCCCACCCGCAAGCAAGTAACACCAACTGCTAATCGTGCATTGCTCCATAGAATCTTGTAGCTTCTGAAAGGCTTCCGGTCGCCTGAGGAAGACAAGCGCCGCCACATATGCGTTTTTGGCAGCCTCGCGATCGAACGGTGCGCACGCACAGAGCATGCCGATCTCAGCAAAACCAAGCGCTCCTTCATAGTCATCACTTGTCAATGCTTTCCAGGCTTGCAACTGCATTGCCAACCCAATTGACCTTCGGTCATTCATGCGCCGTCCGACCGCCATAAGTTCGTCTGCGGCTTCACTCGCCTTGGTGATGCGCCCTCGATGAAATTCTTCCCATCCAACAAAATTACGAATAATAATTTCAAGATACACGTCATTGGCTTCAGACGCAGCCATAATTGCTTCGCGACTGAGCGCCTCGAACTTTGCCGTAGAATACGGCATAACGATCGTCGAAAGATGTATTTCACTGGTCAATTCATACGCGCTTGAACGACAATCTCCGAGATCTAACGCCAAGGAAGACAATACGATCTGAGCCTGCTGAGCATCGTAATAACGTCCAGACCATAGTAAAGCTAATACGTAATGATGTTGGATGGCAATTTTCTTATGGTTATTTACTAATCGATCGAGTCTTGACGCAAAGCGATCAATGCATTTTGTTGTTGACGTTAACTGGAAAGATGCATTTGAACAAAAATGTAATCAGCAAGTAAAATTTGCGACCTGCTCGTCGGTTGCACAATTGGGGTTCTCGTCGAGGACAGCGAGTGCGGCTCCGAGGTAGTCGGCAGCGTGGTCAAGCGAGTAGACGCCGAGGCTCTTAGCACCCGCTTGTGCGAGATATGAGAACGCCTTGTCGGCATGATCTGTTTGACCGTAATGATGAGCGAGCGCCTCGACGACCTCGGGAAGGCGATTGCCGGCGCGGTATTCGATCTCTTCGGCGATCTTCAAGTGAAGCGCGGCGCGTGGGCCTGTCAGCAAGCTCTGATAGAGCGCGTCACGGACCAGCGCGTGCTTGAAGGCAAAGTCGCTCGCGCCTTCGGGGTGGATGAGATCGAGCGCCTGCATCGCGGCAAGGCGGGCGTCTACTTCGACGGTTTCATCGGTCACGCAAGCCAATAATTGCGGATCAAATCGGCGGCCGATAACTGACGCCGCCTGAAGCAACGCGCGATCGCGCGGCGCGGGCCGGTGGACGCGCGCGGTCAAGAGGCCCTGCACGCTTGCCGGCAGAGCTGATGCGACGGCCCCAGCGTCGAACTCCACTTTTCCCGCGACAACGCGCAGCGCGCCGCGTTCGCTGAGGAAGCTCAGGATTTCCTCGGCAAACAGCGCGTTGCCCTCGGCCCTGTCCGTCAATTGCTGAGCCAACATTTCGGGCAATGCCTCGACGCCGAGGCGCGTCTCGGCAAGGCGCTGGACGTCGCCCGCCGGCAGCGGCTCGAGCCGAAGCGTTGTCACGGCGGGCCGCTCCTGCCAGGGCAGCTCGAATTCCGGCCGCCGCGTGTGCACGATAAGCAGGCTGATCTTGGCCTCGTTGTCGACGATCTTTCCGAGAACTTCTTGCGAGACGCTGTCGATCCAATGCAGGTCCTCGATCAGCAACACGACCTTCGAAGCGCGGCAACGCGCTGCGAGCAGGGTTTGCAGCAGGTCGCGCGTGCGCAAGCCGGTCAGCACGCTGTCGAGCCCGGCGAGCGCGCCTTCGGGCGGCTCGAGGCCGAGCAGATTCAGGAGCAGGCCAAGACTATCGGGGGCGCGCAGCTCAAGCACATTGAGCCCCATCTCCAGCTTCCGCGCAATTTCGGCTTTGGCTTCGCCAGGGCGAACTTGAAACGAGCCTCGCACTATTTCGATGAACGGCAGGAAGGGCGTCTGCTGGCCGTCGGGCGAGCAATTTCCGATCAGGAGAAAGGCCCCGTCCTTGTCGATGCGGCGGCGGAATTCATGCAGCAAGCGCGACTTGCCCATGCCCGGATCGGCGACCACGTCGATCACGCGAAGCGCGGCCCGTCCCTCTACGAAAGCGTGCTCAAGCGTTTCCGTCTCGCGTTCCCGCCCGACATAAGCGCTGAGGCCTCGGCCGACTGCAGCGTCGAATCGCGCCGCGCCCCGGCGGATCGCTTCCAGCCGATAGACCTTCTGCTGCTTGGCCTTGCCCTTGACCGCATGCTCGCCTGCGAACGTCGTCTCGACCAGCCCTTGCACGAGGCGATGTGTTGCCTCGCTCAGATAGACCGTTCCCGGCTCGGCCAGGGTTTGCAGCCGTGCAGCGAGATTGACCGTGTCGCCCAGCGCCGTCGCAGGGCCGCTTTCGCCGCGGATTTGCGCTACCACCGCTAGGCCGGAATTGATGCCGATGCGCATCTGCGCCTTGATGCCATGCTTGGCACTGATCTCGGGAGCCGAGGGCGAGGCGTTCGTGGATCGCTAATGCCGCGCGGCAGGCCCTGAGCGGTGCGTCCTCCAGCGCATCGGGGACACCGGACAGGGCCATGATCCCGTCCCCGGTGAAATCCTTGACCGAGCCACCCTGCTCCAGAACGGCGCGCGCCATTAGATCATAGATCGGTTGAATGAGCGCGAAGGTGCCTTCTTCTCCGAGCTGTTCGGAGATCGTAGTGAAGCCGATCATGTCGGCGAACAACGTTGTCACTTGCCGCCGCTCGCCGGACGGCGGGGCTGGGTTCGCAGGAGTGGCGGCGTCGCTCATTGAGTGCTCCCAAGCGTCTCGAACAGCTCTGTTGCCTGGTATTTTTCGAGGATGATAGCACGGCGCGGCCCTGATACGACCGCTCGCGATCAGGGCGCATCCTTCCGCGCGGTCACCACATCCGCTTCATTTGCGCCGTTCGTCATGCCGTTGGAGGATGGCCGCTCTTTGCGCATTCCTTCCTTTGCCGGAACCCACCGGGAATGCCTGTTTCGGGTCGGGAACAGTCGTACACTGAGCGGGCTAGGAATTTTCGCTTGGGCAACGATGGCTATGGATTAGAGTTTCTCTGGCAGTCCTGCTGCGACTTCGATGACCGGCGACGCCACGACCGCCTTCGAATGAGTGCGGCGTTCGGCGGAACGGGCGACAAGGATATATCCGATCAACGCGAGCAGCGAACACGCGGCGATCACCGCCGACATCGAAAGCGCCGAGCGCCCATCAAACAACGCAGCGACCAGGCCGCTCGCCGCCGCGCCAGCCGTCATCTGAATGCTCCCGGCCGTGGCGCTTACGGCGCCGGCGATGTCCGGCAGGGGCTCCATAGTTGCGTTCATGATGTTGGGCATGGTCATGCCGAAAGCGAGCGCCACCGCCATCAAGAGCATGGCGACGACGGCCGGTTGCGCTAAGCCGGCCAAGGTTATGGCAAGCAGGCCGGCGGCGGCAGCGGCCGAGAGCGTAAGACCGATCGTCAATACGGACGCGGCCGATAGGCCGAGGCGGCCAAGCCGGCCGTCGAGCAGCGCGCCGCCCATGACCGCCGCTGAACAGGCGCTGAAGATCAGGCCATACTGATCCGGCCGCAATCCCACGACGCCAATGAAAAACAGCGAGGACCCTGTGACATAAGCAAAGACCGCCGCGCCGCCTGCAGCGCCAACCAGGATGTATGCGAGCGAAACTGGATGGGTGAGGACACGAACATAGCTTCGGATCACAGTCTCTGGCGCGAGCCGTTTGGCAGGATCGAGCCTAGCGCTCTCGGCAAATCCAAACATCACAGCCAGCAAGAGAAGGGCGCCGATCCCGGCCTGGATCGCATAGATCGACCGCCAGCCGCCGATCGTCAGCAGCGCGGCGCCGGCGGTCGGCGCAATCACCGTCACGACATTGATGGCGACCACCACGTTGGCGATCTTGCCGCGCGCCGTCGCCTCATTGAACAAGTCGCGAATGACGGCGAAGGTCATCGCAGTGCTGGCGGCGCCGATCCCCTGAACGAAGCGGGAAATCAATAGCGCGGGCAACGACTGCGCGACCGCGCAGGCGAGGCTCGCGACCACAAACAGCGCGATGCCGAACGCGATGACCGGCTTGCGGCCAAATCGGTCGGAGACGGGCCCGTAGATGAGCAGCGCCACGGCGAGGCTGAGCATGAAGGCGCTCATCGTCAGGCCGACTTCCGAGGGGCTCACGCCAAGCGTCGCGCCAGTGGCCGCTAGCGCTGGCAGATTGATGTCGATACCCGAATACGGCACCGCGGCCAGAAAGCCGAGCATGAGCATGAAGACAAAGGAGGATGGTCGAATTTGCATGGCGCCAAATCTTCAAAGTCTCGAGATTTTGCTGAAGGAGGGGAGATTGACTTCCCCTCCTTCGCTAAGGGCTTATGCTCGATTCACCGCTGGCGAACGGCGCGCTGGGCCCCGCCTGTCGCCATCGTCTCCGCCAACAACTCGAGCTTTTGATTGACGACCACCTGTTTGATGATCGACAGAATCTCGGATCGCGTGTCGACACGGGCAAATTCGTCAGCCATTTGTGACGCGCGCAGGCGGTAGGCGGGGCGATCGAGCACGGTGCGGACGGCGGCGCGCAGCGCTTCTTGCGTCGGCTCGTTGGTTGCAAGATTGACGCCCACG
>Ga0209380_10001948_pt1 | contig 13583 bp, 14 predicted proteins | sample HubBroMetageWFT6_FD_188347 | JGI IMG/M metagenome (GOLD analysis project Ga0209380, IMG submission 188347) | Warmed and freeze-thawed soil microbial communities from the Hubbard Brook experimental Forest, New Hampshire - Hubbard Brook CCASE Soil... | ecosystem: Environmental > Terrestrial >...
GGTCCCGTCTGCGGTCAGAGTGAGATCCGGGTTAGGACGCAAGTACGCAGTGATCTCCTGCGCCCTGGACTCGTCGATATTCAGCTTATCAGCCAGCAGCGTCGGATTGTTCGCTTCGAAACGGTTGCGCACCTGCTCCCAGGTCAAAGACACTTGGGCCTGCGCTCGCGCGTACGCGCTGCACAATATCAGGGCACAGCACAAGCATGGCAGCTTTCGCATCCATCACTCCGTTTTTGCACCGAAACTCCCGGTTAAGGGCGCGGCAGCCTCTTTGGCGTGCGCGATCTGCGGGCAGAGGTTTGATTTCCCGAACGCTTCTTGTGAGAACCAACTTTGCGCAGACGAGACCTCAGTTCGTTGAAGCCGGTCGCCACCGTCACGAAGTATAATCAGAGAGCAAAAAAGCGATCACGCCTAAGACGACAACCGTTCAGTATGTCTAGATTCACTGCTTACTCCGAGCTTGCTGTCCGCTCGCTTCTCCATCCTTGCTCGGAGCAACACAACTCCCCGGACTTCTCGCACTGGGTCTATCGATTGTATATGCTTAAGTTCTGGTTTGGGGAAGCCACTCAAACGGTATCGGTGGGAGTATTTCGATTGCCGACGCCGGTGCATCTTTCCAGTCGTTTGATTGACGCTGCATGTCGATGTTATTTCGACCAGCCTGGGATTAATCTTTCGATTGTAGCGATTCGACTCTTGGTGCCAATCGTTTGATTGGATTTGGGAAACACCGTCTGTGATGGGATAATCGCTCGCTTAATTGAAAATCCATGTTGAACTTAGAATGGATATGGGAGCCGCGGAACCGGACGCTCGTCCTGCTCGCCAGCGTAAGCATTGTTTTTGGCATCGCTGCCGTGGACTGGTGGACCAAACCATATGTTTCTTTAGGCTTTCTCTATTTATTTCCCATTATGCTCGCGGCTGGATTCTTGCCGCGCTGGGGAATCGCGTTGATGGGTTTAGGGTGCGCGCTGCTGAGCGAACGTTTCAGCAATCTGGATCCAGCGGACGCTCCCATCCGTTTGAGTTTTGAAGCCCTGGCACTCGTCGGCTCGGGACTGTTCATCTCCGAAGTCCTAAGCAACCGTCGGTTGAGGTTGGCGTCCCAGGAGCGATTGCGCGTTTTGGTGGAAACCAGTCCAGCAGCTATCGTCACGGTGGACGAGCATGGCTTCATTGAACTCGCGAACCGTGCGGCCGTCGAACTCATGGCTCCGCGGGACGGGCATCTGCTCAGACAGCCCATCGCGGCATTCTTGCCCGAGCTGCATCACGCATTGCGATGGGAAGAGGGACCACAATTCAGGACATCGATGCAATGCCGGGGCCATCGAGGAAACGGGGAGTCCTTCCTGGCTGACGTCTGGTTCTCCAGTTACAAAGAAGGGCCGACCCCCAAACTAGCTGCCATCATCGCCGATGTCACCGAGGAACGGAGCGCGACCAAGGAGTCAGCTTCTGCTGATCCTAATCTGCAGGACAGATCTCCATTGAACAATCGTGAATCGGATGTGCTGCGCCTGCTGGTTCAGGGCTTGGCTAATAAGGAGATAGCATCGCGGTTAAACGTCTCAGAGAGCGTAGTGAAGAATACGATCCAGCAACTGTTTGCGAAAACTGAGGTGCGCACTCGGAGCCAACTGGTTCGGGTGGCACTGGAGTGCTACCGGGATCTTCTGTGACCGCTAACCTCTAACCTCCTAACCTGGTCTGCAGGTCATGTATTGCTGCAATCCAGTCGTTCAGACCGTCAGCTTCCAACCACAGGTCTTTCAGTTCAGAGTTTCTCCGCACACGGTCTAAGGCTCGAATTGCCAGAGCCTTAAGCTCGGGGGTAGTCGCCTGTCCATTTCCTTTCGTCCATTCGACAATTTCTCGCGGTACCCCCGCGGCGGAGGAACCGTTCAGAGCGGCGATCACCTCAGCTGCCGCGACAGCGACGCTTGCGTCGGGCGCCTCAAGATAACCGGGATTGTCGGCGGCATGGAGGAATATCTTCATCAGATCATTGGCGGTGATTGGGCCCAGTTTCGCAAGCCAACCCGCGGCGTCGTCATTCTCAAAGCTTCCAACACCCCACCTCCCCACGCAGCCTCCTCCGCGGACGATCCTGCTTGGAAGATTATAAGGCCATGATGCGTGGAGGTGGCACCACATCAGGCGGAGGCTGCAAGTCGACGTAGTCTAACGGTTTCGGCCTCCCCTGATCATTGGCTTTCGTGCCGACGGGCCTCGTACCAGAGGGCGAGTTCGACCCGGTTCCAGAATCCAAGTTTGTCGTAGATGACGCGAAGATAGTTTTTCACAACATACTCCGTCGTACCGATGATCTCGGCCACTTCGCTATTCTTGAGTCCCCGGGCGACCAGTTCTATGACTTGCAGCTGGCGCGGGCTGGGGAGGCGGGATCCGTAGAGATCGCCTGCCGGCATGGCGCATCCGATTTTGAGGGTCTGCATGGTGAACTCCTGAATTTAGCCACGCGCACGCGATAGCTTGAAATGAATGTTCCCGAAGCTTTGAGCAGCATTATTGCGACGGAGGCTTTCGCGGCCTGGTGCATCAGAAGTGGCGGCGGAATCGCGGTCCGCAAATCTGCCACCGACAAACTTCTCGCCCCGAAGAACGGCGTTAACAGAGGTCAATAGCTCGCTTCCGGCGTCCGACTTGACGACATACGCAAATGCGCCCAAGCCGAGAGCTTCTTGCACCACATCAGCAGAAGACTCTTGGCTCAGGAACAATATTTTGGAGTTGGGGGAGAGCTGGCGTATTTGTCGAGCGGCTTCCAGTCCATTGAGCTTTGGAAGGCCGATGTCGAGCACAATCAAGTCTGGTTGCAGTTCTTTGGCTTTTTGAACCGCTTCCAAACCATCTGACGCTTCGCAGATCACCTGCACAGTCGGCAGTTCTTGAAGTACGGACGCGACAAAACGCCGAAAAGGTTCGAAATCGTCTACCACGAGAGCACGGACTGATGATGTTGCCAATAAGCCTCCGCTAGTCAAAGTTCAAGCCCGAGTCACTGACTGGCGGTGCTTAACTCACGACTGAATAGGATTACATACGGGAACGGTTCGGTCGTTGCGCGAGGGCAATCTGGTGGTTGCTCCGGATCAGTGTGCGAGAACACCATGGAAGGAAAACGTGGCCAGCTTATTCCCTATGACAGGATGAGTCCCCGGACGGTTCCCTGGGATGCCGGCGAACAGGTGGCACAAGCCGAGTCAGAACGATGTTGGACCGGGGACGGGAACGACGCAGCCCGCTATCTCTTCCGGCTGGGATCGTCCTCGGAATTGACATAGTTGAACTGCAAAGGTGACGCGCCATGGACTTGCACTACGACTTCGCCGCTGGCCATCGCGTAATGATGCATGTCGGGATCGAGATACGCAAAACTGCCGGCCGGGAAATCGGCCATCTTGCTTTCGTCAAAGTGATCTCCCATGCCGACTTTAAACGTCCCGAAGATGACGGTGACGTTTTCCCTCTGAGGGTGCCAATGGGGCGCTATCCGGTATCCGTCAGGCATCTTCAAACGCACGGTGTAATCACCACCAGGGGCTGCCGGGTTGCCCTCGAGCACGGCGAGCTGCGCGCCATGGGGTACGAATGCCGGTGCAGGCCCGTATGGAATGGTGTTGGGAGTGAAAGCGTTTTTCTCCGCTGAACGGGTCTGAGCGCCCATCTTGAAAAGCTGACCTGACCCGCACAACAATCCGACTAGGGCGAGCATAATAAGGCACAAGTTACGTTTCATGATTCTGCCTCCGCAGTTGAACATTGATCGGTTGAACATGGATCGGTCAGAATATTCGCTTAACCATCGAACTCTTTCAATCAACCCCGGGTAACCTTTGAATATCTTTCGTATATCGTTGTAAACTACTGAGCCGCAGAGGATAACGCCAGAGACAGCGCCATGCAAGCTGCTAAACGGAGGAACGGAGCGATCGAACTCGACCTCGGACGCTACGAACTTCGCCGCCACGGACGACGGGTGAAGCTCGAGAAGAAGCCCATGGAACTGCTGATTTTCATGGTTGGTCGCAGAGAACAGCTGGTTTCGCGCAGGGACATTGTCACGAAACTTTGGCGCTCCGATCTTTTTATCGATACCGAACCAAACATCAACAACATCGTGCGAAAAATCCGAACGGCTCTGGGCGATAACTCGACCAAACCGCGCTTCCTTGAGACCGTGGTAGGAAAAGGGTACCGATTCATCGGCCCGGTTCGGGTGATTGATGCTTGCTATCCGAACTCCGACTTCGAACATCGTTACCCAATTGGGATTGGTCGGGAGCGTTCGTCCGGGTGGGGCGAGCGCGCGTCACTCGCGGTGCTGCCACTGTTTCTCGTGGGGACTGTTACCGATGATCAGGGCCTTGGCCTTGGGTTTGCCGATGCACTTGTTTCGCGCCTTGGAAATCTGCAAGGTGTGGACGTTTTGCCGACTTCGTCGGTACTGAATGTACCGACGGAAGCGACAGCTTCGGACATTGCCTCGCGCCTGGGTGTCCGCTTCGTGGTCCACGGCGCCATTCGGGAATCCAAGGGGCAACTGCGTATTTCGTTGGAAATGTTTGACACTCATTTGCAAAGCCCTTGCTTCACACGGAAATGCGATCTCGAGGTGAACCGTCTCTCCTACCTCGAAGACGAGATCGCCAAGCAAATCGCTGGCGCATTGAACAGGCCGTTGCGTCTACTGGAGGTCCCGCGTCGCCCCCGGCACAGCAAGGACCCGCTAGCTTATGCGGAATTCATGCGCGGCTACAGGCTTAGCTCGTCCGGCGATCCCGCGCTGCTGGACGAAGCGGCCCAGCACCTGATCAACGCGGTCACTCGAGATCCCGCTTTCGCCCTCGCTCATGCCACCCTTTCGTTTGTGTGTGCCACTCGTCACTTCGAGTTCGATCCAGCCAGCCTGTGGCTGGAGAAGGCGGAGTTTCACTGCCGTCGCGCGCTGGAAGTGGATTCGGATTTGCCCGAAGGACACGTCGCCAATGCTTTTCTGTTATGGGGACCCTCCAAGAACTTTCAGCATCTTGAAGCGATTGCAGAACTGAGGCGGGCACTCGCTCTGCAGAGTAACCTGCCTCATGCTTACAACCGCTTGGGAACGATTCTGGCGCACATCGGACTGCTTGATCACGCTCGTGGAATGTATGAGAGAGGACGAACCTTTAATCCCAGGAAGGAGATCAGTCACAGCATCGTCCAAGTCTATATCTGGAGTCGAGAGTACGATTTGGCGCGGGAAGAGATCCAAGCGTGGCGAGCCGAGAACCCAGGCAACAAGTATCCTCACTATTTTGCTCCGCAGCCAGCCATGATGATGAGGAATTGGAAAGAGGCGAAAGTTCTGCTGGATGAAGCGCTGCGGCTCTTGCCTGACGAACCACTCATCGTCAGTCTTCAAGGTGTGTTTTATGCTTTGACTGGAAAGAGTGAACCCGCTCTGGAGTGCCTGACTCGGGCTTGCGCGAGCGCAAAATCCTTCGGACATGCTCACCACACCTACTATCAGGTCGCTTGCATTCTCGCGCTGTTGGGGCGCCCAGAAGCGGCTTTTGAATGGCTGGAGAGGAGTGTCAGTACCGGATTCGCGTGCTGGCCGTTCTTTGTGAAAGACGCTTGTCTCGAGAAGCTGCGCGGTCTTCCCGAATTTGAAGTCCTGGTGAGTTCTTTGCAGGCGAAGTATCCGGACCATCTGGGATTGCTTTAGCCTCGGCGCCCCGACGCATGATTGAGAAATCTGTTCGCGCGAGCTGGTTTACGCGTCGGTTTTTACAGCAGGTACCGTGGAACTGATCAGTTTAAGTTTGGGCTCTCGATCAACCGCGGCGAACAATTCACTGATGACCTGCTCGTCGATTTCACCCGCCTTCTCCAAAACCGCAGGAAAGCGAACCACAACCTCAAGGGCCGAAGTCGTGAAGTGAATCCGAACCCGCGGCTTCAGTTCCGTCTCTGAGATCGAAGACAAGGTCATCTCCATCTGTCTTCGCTGCCGCTCCAATAGGTCGCGGTAGTGAGCTAAGGCGGTGTTTGTAGCCTCCTCCAACCGGCTACGGAGGAGCCGGTAATCAATTTCTGGCGCAAACTGCAGCGAGATCTCGTGCCAAGTGAAATTCGTTCCCGGAATCTGCTTAAAGAGCGCGGAGGTCGACTGAAACACCACCGAATTCGAGAAGGCTACCACTCGGCCGGTAGGCACAGCATCCGCCCCCGCGGTGCTCAGTTCCATCAGATGAAATCGCACCAGTCCGATCTCCACGACTTCTCCATTCACCGTTCCCGCCTGTACTCGATCTCCAACCCGAATGCCGAATTTCCCGATCAGAAAGAAGTACCCCACAATCGATACAATGACGCTCTGCAAAGCTACGGCGACACCCGCCGTGATGAGGCCCGCGAAGGTCGCCACCGCCCCCAATTCCGCGACAAAAGCGAATATAAGAACGATCCCAGTCGCACTCCAAAGCACGATCCTGCGGATCAGCAAGAATTGGTAGCGACGTCGCGCGTCGTGTACGTAACGAAAGATCGCTTTTCTCCAGATCTCTCCGATGACAAAGACAGCGCCCAGCACTATCACCAAGCCCGCTAGCCTGACGAGCAAGCTTTTTATTTTGTCCTTGAATTCACCTGCAACATCGGCCTGCCAACTGGAAAGGCTCCTCTTATAGAGATCGAGCAAGATGGCTTGCTTCCCCAGTGGAGCCAGTGTCGCTGAAAGCTGCTTATACTCGGCGGTGAGAGCGTCTAATTGCTGCCTCTCTTGGGCCAGCCCCTTTTGATCGCTGGTGTCGGCCTGCTTCGCCAACTGGTTCCCGGTCTCAATCAGTTGATTGAAACGACTTACTAGGGGGGACCGAAGCTGTTTGGAACTCTGCTCCAGCGCCTCGGTTGCGTGGATCTCGTTGACCAGAGTGCGGCGCTTGCTCGAGAGCTGGAGAAGATCACCCGCAAGCGCCCACATGTTCGCACTCGGTAATTTGTTGATGATGTTGGTAGCGACTGGACTGGGCTGCTGGTTGACAGCGGGAGTGTTTTCGCTCCCGTTGGCATTGCTCAACGCAGCCGGTAGGCTGCGAGCCAACTCTTCAATTTGGGATCGAAGTCCAACGGTTCCGCTCGCGGTCGAAGCCTCATTCAGAAAATCCAGCATGCTGTGCAACCCCTGTTGGCGGGCCTGAAAGAGTGCCAATTCGCTTTGGGTTTCAGAAAGCTGCGCCGCGATGTGGCTGCGCTTGCTTGCGGGCGCTTTCTCCAACCCCTGTTTAAGCGACTCGACCTCACTTTGTGTTTGTTGGACTAACTGATCCGTCTCGGCTGCCGTCTGGACCAGACTTTCGTACTCGGACAATGCGCCGCTCGGCTTCAACGTTTCATTCGCCTTCGACTGCTTCGCTAGCCGCTGTTCCTCTTGTCGGGCGAATTCAAAAGCCAGCCGGACGACTTGGTCAGCAATCCGGCGATTGTCGGCCAAGAAAGTTAAATCACTTGGTTCCGTGGCCAAATGCTGCTCCTGCTGAGTTTGACGGTACCAGTCGATGGCCTGAGTGAGAAGCGGGATGATTTGGGATCGTACCGAGCCGGTAGAGGTAGCGCTTTGCGCCACATAAGCCCCTGCGGCACTAGCCAGGAGAAGGGGAATTAGGACCGACTTTATCGAGTTTCCAAAAAGAGAAATAACGCCTGGTTTTCTGGCGGACGTTCGACGCTTCGGCGTGTGACCGGCTCGGCAAAGGGTTTTGGAATGTTTGCTCCATGCGGAGTTGTACTTGGTCGACACTGAGTTTATTTTAGCGCGGGCAAACGCGAAGCAGTTCGTCGATTTGCGGTTTTCGCGCGCGTAGGGGAGGATGTAAAATAGGGAAGGGCTCGCGCCGCTTACCCTCTCGTCATTTGCCCCGAGGACCCTCCCTAGGCAATCTCCGCCCGTGGTCGTACGAAGGCATAAGCAATGGTGCCTACTGAACTCCTCCCAGGCAACCTTAGCCACGATAAGAACAACAAAAAAGGTAAGGCGTCTGGCCAATAATTTGGGGGAATCGTGAAGCTGAAATTACTTGCATTTTTTGTTACGTTTGCATCATCGTCGGTCTTTGCCACGTTGCTCGCGGGCGCAGGGTTTACCAACATTTCGTCAAGAGACCTGGAAGTTCTGCGGAAGGATGCGACTCTCGCCCTAAGGTACAATCCGACAATTCGAACGCTTACTCATCCGAAACGAACCGCAACGATCAGACCTGCAAAGTGGGGAGTTGTCTCGTCTCAATTCGGCAGTCCGAGCATGCTGAACGGGGTAGCGAATAAGGGGATTGGCGCGGCCGCAACGCGCTCCATGCCGTCGATGTGGCAGATCAGCAATCAAGTGGCATTCAATACTTGGCTTCTTTACCATCCTAGCCCGAACAGCGCGTGCCAGGATGACGGCTACTCGAGCTTCGGCGCGAACAGTACGAATGAAGTCAGTTGTGATCGGCGGTTACAATCCAGAATTTAGCAGCGCCAGCGTGCTGTACGCGGCGGGGTTCGATACTGGATGGTTTCCCCTGCATGATAAGGATCCAGTCGATTTGGACCAAAATGGGAACGAGGATTACTATTTAGTACCGCCCCCCCTTCCCCCTGTTGGCTGCAAAATCCAGAAAACAAGAGATTTAAATTTTGACTATGTGCTAGATCTCTGATTTTGCAGGACTTGCACGCAAGATCCAGAGAACATGGGACTTATCGTCGGCGCCCATGGCTCCCAATCCCGATTTGGGATTGGGATTGGAGAGCCGTGAGCGAGCGGGCACGCTTCAGCGGCCAGATTTTTCGAGGATTGCTTGTTATCTTCGAGATAATGCTATATCGATCGGTGTTATCTGCTTTGAGGATTCCGGTCAACAGAAAAACGGGACTACGCGCCGGTTCAGCGGGCACGCACCCACCCACGTAAAGGTGGGCCAGACACCCACGAAACCCCAAGCTGGCTTGATGTCATGCAAATTTCATGTTTTGTGTGACGCAGGCGGAGATGTAGTTTCTCCGTTCCAACTCGATGTCATCCGGGGAATCTCGGCTCAAACAGGAAGGGGCTTCACATGAAGAACACTCTCATCTGCAAGATCGTCGCCTTGGCTGTCGCCGTATCGCTGTCCGCCACGTCGGCCCTGGCCGGAGGCTCGGACGCTTTCAACCGCGTTCGCACCTCGGAACGAACTGGGTTGTATTGACGGGTGGCAGCCTCTCCATCTCGAACCCCGAGCTGGTTGGCACATCAGGGTCGCTCGCTACTTAAAGGGTTCGAGCAAGGACAAGGCTGCCTCTGCCGTTGTGTTCCTGGGTAGTATTGACCTGGAATACGGCGCCCTCGCGCTGGGCAACATAGCCGGAGGCAACAACGCCTTTGTGAAGATCCAGGCCGCGACCGGTGCTGGGACGTTCGACCAGGGCGCCTTCTATACTGGCAATAACGGCAGCGGCGTTTACTTCGCGCCCTCGCGCCCCTGCCCAGCCTGGCCATCTTGGATGTGTTTTTCTGCGGCACCACCGCGACCATGAGGATCACGAGTGCGGCCGGCGTCCAGATCTACGCCAATAATTACGGGACCACGTTCGGTCGGACTTGATAACTATGTCTGGCTTCGCGAGCGGCTGTAAAGATGCGCCGGTGGGCGGGGTTCCCGCCTCTGAGATGCCGCATGAGAGGGACCTGTCTCTCGTGAAATAAGTGAGACATCTTAGACGCCGCCATATTTCAGGTGAGACTGTCAACGCCAGAGTAAAAATGCATCATCTTTGCCGGAGCAAAAGTACATGAGTGGAGCTGGCCAGAAGGCCCCCGATTGGGGGGCCTTCTGGCGTTTTGGGGTCAGCCTTAAGGGACTGTCATCGGTCCGGCGTGACCGCGCTCAAATACACGCTTAACAAGCACGTTATAGGTGGCGCTCGACTTGAACGGTGGATCGAGATTCAGTCCTCAGGACGATTATGCTTATGTCTACGGCGACATCCGGACGCTCTCCGATCTCTACCGCGTTGAAGGCTTGAAGTGATTCGTTGTCTGATGTCGTCGGACTGTTAATTCTCCTAGTTGTGCCCCTTCCATATTTCGACTAGACAATAGAGGGTGGGAACAGGTTCTCGAACCTGACGCTAAATTTTGGCAGTCGGAGTGCTTGGCTCTGTACAAGGGCACAAACGCGCAGGCTGGCTTTGCTCCGGCGAGTCGCGCACAACCGATGGAAAGGATGAACAACTCAAATGATGCGAACATCGAAATCGATGATGGTATGCAGTGCAGTGCTGTGCTGTTTGTTAGTCGGGTTGGCGTTCGGCGTATCGAACGGCGAGAAGGCTAAGGTTAAGGGTGTCATCGCTACTCGAACTGGAGAGACTCTCGTCTTGGCCACTGATGCCGGAAACGTCACCGTCGTTCTGAACGATGACACCAAGGTGCAGCAGCCAAAAGGTCTTGGTCTGCGCAAGAAGCAAATGTCAGTCACGGTTCTGGTCCCTGGACTCAGGGTCACAGCCGAAGGCGTCGGCGATGCGCAGAGCAGGGTAGTGGCCAAGTCCATCACGTTCGACGCGGACGATCTGCAAATGGCCGAAGCCATTCAAGCTGGCTTGACGCCGACTAAGCAGGCCGTCCAGGCCAACGCCGGGAATATTGCGGCGAACAAACAGGCTACGCAGGCGAATCAGCAGGCAATTCAAGCTAATTCGGCAGACATCTCTGCGAATCAAGCGGCCACTTCGGCCAATCAGCAAGCCATTTCAGCTAATCAACAGCAAATCCAGGACACCACCAAGCGGTTCTCCGAGTTGAGCGAGTATGACACTAAGGCCGACATTAGCGTCAACTTCGCAGTCGGAAAATCAACAATCTCGGCGAGCGACAAAGCCGCTCTCTCGAAGCTAGCGAAAGATGCCGTGGGTACGACTGGCTACATCATCTCCGTGAAAGGATTTGCCGATTCCTCAGGCCAAGCCGCCATGAACCAACAGTTGAGCATGGACCGGGCGCAGGCGGTGATTGCTTACCTGATCCAGGACGGCAAGGTGCCCGTGCGGCATATCGTAGCGCCCGGAGCGATGGGCACGGCTGATCCAGCCGCGACCAACGAGACGGCAGCGGGCCGAGCCGAAAACCGGCGCGTCGAAGTCAAGGTCCTAGTCAATAAGGGTCTGGCTGGACAGTAAGCGAGTTTTGATTTCGCGCAGTTAACAAAGCGAAATCGAATTAATGCATAGGCAGAACGGTACAGAATACAAGCACGGGCTGGTAGTTTTGGCAGTTGAATTGACATGCCGGCGCAGATAAGTTTGTTTCTGTTCGTCCTTTCGCGTTCGCCCCAGCTTTGCCAAGTTGTTCGGCGGGGGTGGGGCGAGGTTTTTGGTTGGAACTCTTTCAAGGGTTCGCGCAGCATCAGCTGCTCCGCCTGCTTGGTTGGGCCTGGATAAGCGAGACTCGCGGACGTTAGCCGGTCTTCTCGCTTGCTGCTTCCGGCGGAGGGAAAATAAACCGGCGTGGAGATTTCAGGAAGCTCAGGGCTGTATATCGCATTAACCTCAGTTGGTCACGCCGCGGCACACCGTAGGCCTTCATGGCGACCGCAGCCCCAATCGAAAAACTGACGCCCAGATTTAGAACAAATGTCACCGCGATTCCGAGCACTGTGTGGATAAACCAGCCTTTGTACATCCACTCTCTTCCGAAACTGGCCGCCGCGAGTGCCAGTGTGCCGGTTGAAAGCGTCACGTGGCGGACGTCAAGCGGGATGCCGAAAAATGCTCCCACGACCGGAGTGAATCCCAGCAAGTAGCCAAGCACAATGCTGGTAGTCCAGCCCGACAGATTGGCATTCACTGTTTCTGCCAGCCGCTTCATCCGTTCATACCCCAGTTTCCGTCCCAGGGGATGTTGGGCGATGGCCGCGGGAAGGTGATTGTAGGTAGCAAAGTTCTCGAACCAGCCACCAGCCAGCGCTGAAACCCACAGGATCACGCCGGTAAGCGCGGCATAAATCATGGTCCCGGAAGCCAGGGGGTTGAGGGTGTGGTAAACGTATTCCGCGCTTGGAGCTTCCAGGAAAGGACGCGAAAAAGCCCAGACCCACAAGCGGGCAAACAGCACGCATCCCACGCCGACCGCCAGAAGATTTCCGGCCGCAGACGCGAGTTGGCTGCGCGTGATCCGGCTGATGAACTCCGCCAGTTTCTCCAGCCTGGTTCGCCCGCGGGTGACGCGCACGATACCCGCAAAAGTTGCGGCTGTGACCGAGGGTTGCTTAGTGGCGAGGGCAAGATGAAAGTGCTGCAGCACCAGGAAACTGACCGCGTAGTTTGTTCCTGAGGCCATCCCTTCGAGGAACAACGGCAGCTGCGCTTCCACGACCCGCATTTTTATGGCTGCGGTCAGCACGGTGAGCAACCCACCGCCCAACGACGCCTTCCAGATCCCCCGGTATTCGCTCCGCGAGTCGGCGATGTAAGGCTCTCCGGCCTTGCCCGTGCGCTCGACCACTTTACGAGCCATGAGCGCGGAATTTTCGCGAAACAGCGCGCCTAGGCTCATGTCCCTGCGCAGCGCCCTCATAACATCGTCAAGCAGGCGCTTCACCGCCTCAACCGACTCGTGCCTCTCCGCGACAAACAAAACCTTGGCGATGCTCTCCATTCGGGAGATGGCCAGCTCAATCGTTCCCATGTCAAACACCAGGGAAGTACTGACTCCAGTGTCTTCCAGGCGGAGGTGCACGTACTGCATTTCCACGCGGCAGCGCTCGACATGCCCGCGCCAGTTTTCGAGCGCGACCGCGGCGCCACCCTGCCGCACCAGTTCCACGGCGGTTTGCTGAAGTTGGTAGAAAGGGGAGTCTTCGATGCTGCCCGCGTGACTGCGGTGGCGCAATTCAGGGGACAGGCCGATCCCCGCCACGTGCACGCCAAGAAGGTAGAAGGCCTGCGTCAGGTCTTCACGCTGCTGCGCCCACGCGTTCGCGTCACTCACGGGGGACAGCAAGCGGGCCATGCGCTCGAAGTCTTCGTCGGGAAGACCTATCAGGCGGTCAATGGATTCGCTCGTGGGATAAAGCCGGAGCACTAATTTGGAGAGGTCGGTATCCTCACGTGCCGAAGGCAGAACTCGCTCGATCAACCGTCGCCACGCTTCCGATAACAGGCCTTCCCGCGGGTGCAAACCCGCTTCCGCGAACAGGTCGACCGAACGAATCTCGGTTAGGATCTCCCGCATTCGGCGCTGAAACCAGAAACGCAGGTCGCTGTGCGACTCCATGAGGGCTAGCAGCGCTTCCAACCGCGTCATACTATCGCTCGTGAGCGGGGGCTGGCTGATCCAGTCTTTCAGCTCTGCAAATGCGTCCAGACGCGTAGCCAGATCCGTGGCACGGATGAAATCCTCGAGGATGGAAGTCAACCAGTGTCCCGCGCGTTGCGCTCGTCTTCCCGGAGGAAAGACGCTCAGGACCAGTTCTCGTATCTGTGGTACTGATGACGCCGTTACATCAGCAGGAGTTTCGTTCTGGAGTCCAGCAACCGAC
>Ga0209380_10001950_pt1 | contig 13567 bp, 9 predicted proteins | sample HubBroMetageWFT6_FD_188347 | JGI IMG/M metagenome (GOLD analysis project Ga0209380, IMG submission 188347) | Warmed and freeze-thawed soil microbial communities from the Hubbard Brook experimental Forest, New Hampshire - Hubbard Brook CCASE Soil... | ecosystem: Environmental > Terrestrial > Soil...
GTCAGAAGCCGTGCTATCATGTTGCCCTTCATCAGACGCCGTTACGCGTCCATCTCGAGGATTCACCGTGCAGAGTTGGAGACGTTTTGATATCGATGACTATCGATATATCCATCGCCCGATGGACTAACGTTGAGACGCGCTTTCAGTAGGGCCAAATCTCTGAACCATTAATTCCTGCGCTTTTGCTGTCTGCGCCGAGACTAACCTCGAAGTGAATGTGCCAACGCTGGCGCATTTGCTATCCGTTTCAACACTGAGAGGATTCATGCATCGAGAGAGCGGGGAAGTTGCCTGTGTCTTGTTCGCCATTATTGTCTTTGGGTTTCTTTGGATAGCGCAACCAGTCTGTCTCGGTTCTGATACTCACCCGGCGCAGGCTAGAACCACGGCAGCGGCGCAAGAGCAACGGAAGGCATCGCTCCGAAAGAAAGTGGCGGTCTCCCCTTTTGACCGCATCTTTGCTCCTGGTTTGGAGAAGTCTTTAGCTCGTACCGATACCGACCAGCCTGCTGCCAAGCACACTTTGAAAGACTCTTCCTCTCCTCCTGTAAGTGCAGCACCTAATTTTGGCGGCTTCCTTTCCGCGCCGCTGTTTAGCGCGCAACCAGCGACGGCGTGCATAGCAGATAGCGATTGTGGAATGGATGTTCTTGTGAGCGGCGACTTCAACAAAGATGGCAAGCCAGACCTTGCGATCTTTCAATACGACGGCACGCTGAATGTTTTGCTGAATAACGGCTCGGGAGGTTTCCTGCCGCCGGTGGCCTATGGCGCTGCAACTGCAATCGCCAATAACTACAATATTGTTTCCGCGCAGGTGGCCGATGTCAACAACGACGGCTATCCCGACATTTTGGCGCTGGACACGAACAACAATCAGATCCTCGTCTTCCTCAACCAACAGAACGGCACGTTTGCCGTCCCGGTTGCGGTCCTTGGCCCCGCGAATCGGTCGCTCGGAGCCCTGGCAGCCGGCGATGTGAACCACGATGGCAACATCGATGTTGTAGTCCTTTCGTACAGCGCTATCAGCTCCACGCTATCGGAAGCGACGGTGCAGACTTTTCTCGGGAATGGCGATGGCACCTTTGCGACTCCGACTCCCGCGCTTACCACGGTTTCTCAGATTCCTGTTCCATTCACATTTATAGAACCCGGCGGTTTGGCGCTGGCAGATGTAAATAACGATGGGAGCCTTGATCTGATCACCATCCTCGATGAGTACTCTAGTCTGGGGGGCTTCCAGAGCCAGGCGCAACTGCAAGTGGCTCTCGGCGTGACGTTGGGAAACAACACTGGAGCCTTTGCCGGATTTTCCAACCTGGTCCCAATTTTGGTCCAAGGTCCGTTCAATCCTTTTGGGTGTTGCCTGTCCTATGTAAACGCGGTTTACCCAGTCGATCTGAACAACAACGGCAACCTCGACCTGGTCGTGGACGCTGGCCTTAACGTTGTCAGTTTACTTGGCAACGGCAATGGGACCTTCCAGAGTCCACTGGAAACTTCGCCGATTCTAACCGGAGTAATCCCCGAAGCCCTCGCGTTTGCAGATGTAACCGGCGACGGATATTTGGATCTGATCGCTGCCGACACCTCCATCACCATTTCGCCAGGTAACGGTGACGGTACTTTCGGACCGCCAATCAGTAACTACGCCAGCGGCGCGTATTCTATAGCCGCGGTCGACATGAACGGCGACGGAATTCTCGATGTGGTCGGGCTGGAGGACGAATTTAGATCAGTCTCTGTCTTCCTGGGACGCGGTAACGGCACTTATATCGGCGCTCCGCTGCTCACCTCTCCGATCAGTGGCAGCAATCCCGACACGCTCACCCTGGAGTTGGCGACGGACGTGACCGGCGTTGGAAGTACCGATCTCCTCGAGGTGTACCAACCTGAGCCACTGCAAGGTGCGGAACTGCTAACTGGGCTGAGCGACGGCCAGGGAAATTTCAATTACGTTGCTGCATTTCCAACTGACGAGAATGCTTTCTCAAACGACACATTTGTCCAGCCGGTTTCGGCCGACTTCAACGGCGATGGGAAGCAAGACATTATTCTCAGCGGGCTGCATGGAACACTCTCGGTTGCGCTCTCCAATGGCGATGGCACTTTCCAGACGCCCATTGCCATTTCGCTCGGCGCTCTTGATTGTCCGGTATCCTATGCGGCCGTCGGGGATCTCCAAAACAGCGGAAAGCAGTCCATTGTGGTGCCGTATCCCGGAGACGCCTCCTGCGGCGGCCCCGACGGCGGCCAGTCCGGGTACTTTGTCATCCCGGGCAATGGCGACGGCACCTTCGCCACACCGCAGTTTCAGGCGTTTGGCAACGAGCTTTACTCCGCAGTTTTGGCCAACATCAGCGGCAGCGGAGTATTGGGATTAGTGCTGAACGATGCGCCTTTTGATTCTTCGGCAGTCAATTTCGGCGTCTACTACTTGCCCGGCAACGGGGATGGCACGTTCGGTGCCGCCGCTACGGTCTCTTCCACTTACATGATTAGCCAGGTCATCGCAGGAGATTACAACCAGGACGGCAAGCTCGATTTGATCATGTTTAGCGCAGGTGAACAGCATTTGAGCCCGCTGCAAACGGTTTATGCAACGGCAGGCATTCTGTTATATCCGGGAAATGGCGATGGCACGTTCGGCGCGGCAACGGAACTTGGCACGAGCAACTTTTTTATGAACGGCGCACTTACCGATGTCAATGGCGACGGCATTCCAGACATCGCCGCAGCTGTTTACTCGTCTCCCTTTGTGCAACTTTCTTCACCGCTGGCGAACTTCGGACTCTCCGTGTTCCTGGGCACGGGAGGCGGAAACTTCAGCGCGCCCTTCAATTTTCTAACGCCTGACTACGACGTTGAAAGTGTTTTTGCAGGGCACTTCCTGAGCGACAACGCCCCCGACATCGTGGTCGAAACTCCGTCTGGCACAGAATTACTCCTGAATCAGGGTGGAACCGCAATGACCTTGAGTGCTTCTGCGACCGCCATCACGCAAGGCGCTTCGCTAACATTTACGGCCGCAGTACAACCGACTTTGGCAAACCGCCCCGCTCCCACGGGCGCTGTCAATTTCATGGATAACGGCACCTCTCTAGGAGTTGTTCGGTTGAGCAATGGCACGGCAACTATTGCGCTTGCAACTCTAGAGGCGGGATCGAACCAGATTTCGGCTGCTTACTCGGGTGACGCAAATTTCAATCCGAACGCGCAGGTCGCAGCAGTCAGCGTTACCGTTACCACGCTTCCTCCTGCAATCGCTCTGACTAGCAGTCCCTCCGCGGTTACTCTCAGCTCCGGAAACATAGCGACGACCGTTCTCAACGTCGCTGCGAATGCCACATTCAGCGGGAACGTCACGCTCTCTGTCGCAAATCTTCCCGCCAATGTGCATGCTGTTGTAGAGCCGTCCACGGTTACCCTCGCGGGCGGGCAGTCTGCGGCCACCACGCTCGTCCTCAGCGGCACGCAAACCTCGGCGAGCGCCGATCACGGGTCTTTTGGATGGGGTGCACTGGGGTTCGGATTGGCGGGATTCTTGTTCGTGACCCCGCTTGCTCTGCGAAAGAGGCGTCGGTCGTCAAGCGTATGGAACTGTGTATTCCTCGGTGTGCTCGCCACTGCAACCTTGGGTTCGTTGAGTTGCGGAGGCAGCAGTTCTGGCAGCAATCAGTCCAGCACGTACAACGTGCAAGTGAATGCCACGCCGGCTAATTCGTCCGCGTCCCCGCAGACTTTGTACGTCACACTCACTGTTCAAAATTGAGAGCTCGAGGGTGCGTGCCTGTTTCCTGTTCGTTCGGCTGTTGATGATGACCGGAGAAATCGATCTATGAGAAATATCGTCCCTTCCTCCCCTCGTTCCCAGAGATCAGTTGGGGATCTGATTAAAAAGCTCGTTGGCATGCTGCTCGCCTTGCTTTATTTATTGCCGTTGTGTCACCCCGCCGTGCTGGTAGCACAGAATCTCGAGCCGGTGTCACTCTCCCCCGCTGCCAGTCGGATCACCGAGACCGGCAGCGTGACTTTGCTGGGAAATGTTCGGCCGGAAACCTGGTCTTCCATCGATCTAGGAGCGGCACCCACTGATCTGGCGCTGCAACACATGGTCCTTCTCCTGAAGAGAAGTCGGGAACAGGAGGTCGCGCTTCAAAATCTGCTCGCCGCGCAACAAGATCGAAAATCGCCGCAGTATCACCACTGGCTTACGCCCACAGCGTATGCCGATGAGTTCGGAGTGTCGTCGGAGACCGTCGCTGCCATATCGCGCTGGCTGCAGTCCAACGGGATGCGCGTCGACTCCGTTGCCCATGGCCACATGTTCATCGTATTTTCGGGAACCAATGCCCAGTTGCAACAGGCCTTTCACACCCAAATTCATAGATACGAAGTGAAGGGAGAGTTGCACTACGCCAACTCCTCTAATCCAGAAATCCCCTCCTCCTTCGCATCGATCATTGCGGGAATCACCTCATTGCATGACTTTCACTCGCACGCCTTTCACACATTCGTTGGCGTTGCACACGCAGATCGCAGTGCGAAAGGATGGCGTCTTGACTCGATGCCCGAGTTCACCACTGCCATTAATGGGAACACCTACTACGCCGTGACTCCTTATGACTTCGCGACAATTTACAACGTCGCGCCGCTGTGGAATGAAGGTATCACCGGTGCCGGTCAATCGATTGCCATCGTTTCTCGATCTGACATCAGTCCTACGGATGTGGACAACTTCCGCGCGAGCTTTGGTTTGCCCGCAACAAGCCTCAACATCATTTACGACGGTCCGAACCCCGGCAAGACCGCTGACGAAAGCGAAGCCGACCTCGACGTTGAATGGTCGGGTGCGGTTGCAACGAGTGCCACGATCAACCTCGTGGTCGCTGGCAGTACAAATACAACCGACGGCTCGTTCCTGTCGGCGCAATACATTGTCGACAACAATGTTGCGCCCATCCTGAGCATGAGTTACGGAGAATGCGAACCCTTTCTTGGAGCCGCCGGCAACCAATCCTACGCAGAGTTGTGGCAACAAGCCGCCGCGCAGGGCATCAGTGTGTTCGTTGCTGCGGGCGATTCCGGATCGGCCTCGTGCGATCAGAGCCTCGAGACCCAGGAGCTTGCGGCCACCTGGGGATTAACGGTCAGCGGAGTAGCTTCTACCGTCAATAACGTGGCGGTCGGAGGCACTGACTTCTTCGCGAACTTCGCCAGTGCAAGCACTTACTGGAGCAGTACGAACGCGGCCAATCTCTCTTCGGCTTTGAGCTACATCCCCGAAGTGCCGTGGAACGACACCTGCGGAAGTGCCGACGTTCTCTTTGCTGTGCAATCAGAAGGCGGCACAGATACCACGAATGAGGCGCTCTGCAATGATGCCAACTATCCCCAGCTTCTCGGCTTAGCAGCGGGAAGTGGCGGCGCAAGCAACTGCATTGCGGGCATTTCACAGACGCTCACCGACTGCGGCGGCGGCTATCCCAAACCAGCGTGGCAGTCCAACGTTGTGGGCATTCCGGGCGATCAGGTGCGCGATCTCCCGGATGTTTCGTTGTTCGCTGGAAATGGAATCTGGAACAGTTTCTATCTTTTCTGCAGTGCAGATGCCAGCGCCGACGGAAGCTGTAACTACAACAACAGCAACGATGTCACATTTCTTGCCGCTGGTGGCACTTCTTTCGCCTCACCCAGTTTTGCCGGCATTATGGCGCTGGTCGAACAACAGGTTGGTGGACCACAAGGCAATCCCAACTACACGCTGTACAAGTTGGCCAGCCAGCAATACGAGACCGTGGGTACGGCATGCCAGTCGTCGACTGTGGCCACCGGAAACGCGTGCATCTTTTATGACATAACAAGTTCATCCAACAAGATTCCTTGCGAAGCGGGCACAGCGGATTGCAATCCCACAAACCCGAACGACGTGTTTGCTGTCTTACCTGGATGGACAGCAACACCCGGTTTTGACCTGGCTACGGGGCTCGGCTCGGTGAACGCATACAACATCGTGCATTCTTGGGGCAACGTCAGCTCTGGTGAACTCGCGAGTCAGACGGTATTGACACTTCCATCGGCGACGGCATCGTATGGAACTCCACTGGCTGGCGCGGTTCAGGTCTCCCCAGCAACAAGTGACTCGGGCACTCCGACCGGTGATATTGCGCTGGAAGCGAGCACTGCCCAGGGCCCCGCTTTGACCGGCTTTGGCTCCTACGCGCTCTCCGCGGGAAAGGCAACCTTCAGCATCAGCAATTTGCCTGCGGGAAATTACCCATTGATCGCGCGCTACGGGGGCGACACGACGTACGCTTCGAGCACGTCCCAGACCGCAGTGACCATCACTCCCGGCGCTACGGTAACTTCACTAAGCGTTAGCCGGGTTTCGCTCAGTCCCGGCCAGGGCGTTCTCTTGAGTGCCGTGGTTCAAACCACCAGCTTCGGCAACTCTCCAACCGGAAATATCACATTTACTGATTCGACGACCGGCGCAACTCTAGGCAAGGTCTCGGCGAGCGCAAGCACAAATGCAACCACAGGAGTGTCCATCGCGACGGCCCAGCTAAGCGTGGCCTCCGGCCAGCTAGCATCTGGATCCAATAGTGTGATCGCCGTTTATGCGGGCGATGGCAACTACGCCGGCTCCGGGTCTGCCGGGGTTGCAGTCACGCTCGAACCGATGTTCAGCGTTCAAGTGAACCCGACTTCCGTAACGCTCAACGGCAACGACAGTGGAAGCGCATCGATCACGCTGACCCCGAATACAACGCTTTCCTTGCCCGTAACACTCAGTTGCGGGAATTTGCCGGTGGGGATGAGTTGTTTGTTCTCGCCGTCGGTTCTGCCGGCCGGCGCCGGCGCGACCAGTTCGACGGTTACGATTCAATATGCGGTCCCGGTTGCGCAAATGCGCAGAAGGGTCGCCGGTCTGGTCAGTCCAGCTCATCCCTGGAAAGGCGCCCCGGGTGCGGTGGGATTTACGCTCTTGGGCCTCCTGCTGGTCCCTCGGCGCCGCCGATCGCAGTGGCTTGGCTGCATGTTGCTCACAATCGCGGCATTCGTTGTCATGTCTTGCGGCGGCAGCAATAGCAGTACGCCCAACTCGGCCGTTCAGGCCACCACAACGACGCTAACCTCGGCGACTTCATCGGCTCAGCTTGGGGCCACAGTGATGTTCTCTGTGAACGTGAGCTCCGGTGGTGGCACACCGACCGGAGTCGTCGTTCTTCAGGATGGATCTTCCGTTTTGGGTTCGCAAACTCTATCGAACGGCAGCGCCACATTTAGCGTCACCAGTCTCCCACTGGGATCAAATGCCCTGGTGGCAACCTATGGCGGGGATAGCACCCATGCCGGCTCGTCTGCGAGTTTGACCGAAAGTGTAGAGCTGACGTCAAACCTAAATGTGATTGGTGACGACGCAGCGGGCGACACTGCATCAACACCGCTCAGTGTGACAGTGCAGTGAGACTGACCCGTCGTTCCCCGCAATTGCCATTACACTCATTGCCCTCGGCGGCCAAATCTAAACGCTTGGAATCGCCCGGCCCCAACAGCAATGATTGCAGTAGAAGAGGTAGCCTCCTCGTGCGGAGAATCGCTAAGAAAAAGCAGTGCAACCGCCGCTATTTTTCAAAACGCGGTACGGATAGGCAAAAGGCCGACTGGGTGACACGACCCATCACCACGAATCTCGTCCAACAAATATGCTGGGAGGCACCGAGTCTTCGGCTTTGTGTTACGCGGCAGTAGCAAACCGCTCGGTCAAACGGATTCTTGACCTAGCATCGCCATTACACTCATCAACCGGCGGCCCGCTGCCCCATCGACTCTGAGAGAGGTGCGTGTCCCGAGTGCGGGGAGCCCTCGGGCAGCGCTTCACTGCAGATCGCTCAAAGAATGTTGTGCTAGACTCCCCCGGATGATACGGAAGCCACTCAGCTTGCGTCAGGCGTTTATACTGGTCGGCGTAGGACTCCTCGTGGGGTATCCTTCGCTTGTGGCTGCGGGACACTGCGCGTGGGGTGGCTTTTGCCCAAGCCCAATACTGGTAATGGCTGGTGTGTTCATAGGCGGGATATCGCTCATCTAAGCAGCGATCGCTCTCTTGATAGTCGCCATCAGGTCGCTGATTGTTAAGCCTTCCAGATAGCCGTTTCGAAGAGAGCAAGCCAATCGAGCACAGCGCCTTAAACTCTTCCTCCGTACACTCGCCCGTGATGGTTGCTATGATTTCCTGTTCGCCACTCATGCGGCGGTGGAAAACTTCGCCCATTGCGCCCCTCCCATCCGAGTCGGTATCGTGAAAGGCATGTCGACGGTAGCGCATGTCCGTGGCCGCGTTGCGGGGGCGTCTATCCTCACGCTTTTCGGATGCCAAATGCCTAGGTCGATTTAACGCTCTCGTGCTGCTCCTCTAATTTCCTCACTTCGGAAAGCCGCTATCGGAGCTCACGAGCAGCCATTTTCCCGCACGCTTCTCGAAGCGATCCATATAAACAAGCTCAACGTGAACGTCTTTTCCGTCCGCGATCCTCTTTTCGGTGACAGCGCCATGGCATACGGCGACATTGCCGAGCGCCTGCACATCGATCGGTCCGAGTTCATACGATTCGAGTTTGTACTTGCCGGATGAAACCTGTTGCAGAATGCTCTGCTTAGTAATGATCTTGCCAGAGGATCCGAGCATTGCGAAATCGTCGGCGTAGATCTGATTGAGCTTCTCGATATCGACGGCCACGATCGCGTCCCCCATTTCCTGCTCGATTTGCTTGATCGTGGCTCGATCGGTTGGATCATTGAATGGCGCCTTGGGCGAGAATCGCGGCTTGGGAGAGTCTGCCAAAACGAGTACGACGCATACACAGGCAAAAAGGACTGACACCGCAAACGCTTTCATGTGTTATATCTCCTGTTCCGTTTGGGCGGGAACCCGATCTCTTCCAGTCCTCGCTTGGCGGCAATTGCTTCCCCGCGATTGGCTGCAGCGATGATCGTCACTTCCGAAGCCGTATCTTCACGGAGCGGCATGGATTCGCTTCCACATTTCGAAACCAGAATCTCATAAACAAAACCATCACCGCCGAGAGCTTGTCTAATGACCACGATGGCGCTGATTCATCTCGACATTCAGTAAGCTCGGGAATTCGGCAAAGAAGACCCGCTCCCGTTCTTCCAACTTTCTCACTTCACAAAGCCATCTGCGGAGCGTACTAGAACCCATTTTCCTGCACGCTTCTCGAACAGATCCATCCATACGCCGTCAACACTCACCTCTTTTCCGTCCGCGATCCTCTTTTCGGTGACAGCACCATGGCCTACGGCAACGTTGCCGAGCACCTGCACGTCCATCGGTCCAAGTTCATACGACACGAGCTTGTACTTGCCGGATTCAATGTATTGGAAAAGACCTTCCTTAGTGATGATCTTGCCGGCGGATCCGACAATGGCGAAATCGTCAGCATAGATCCGATTGAGTTTCTCGATATCGACGGCCACGATCGCGTCCCCCAGTTCGTGCTCGATTTGCTTGATAGTGGCTTGATCGGTTGGATCATTGAACCGTGCCTTGGGCGAAAATCGCGCCTTGGGCGAGTCAGCCAAAACCAGCCCGATTGACACACAGGCGAACAGAACCAACGTGGTGAGCTTTTTCATCTGCCGTATCTCCTATTCGGGTTTATCGGGATCAGGATCGAACTGGACAAGGTGCTTCGGCCAGATGGATGCACGTCTGCGACAATGCGTTGCTTCGCGCCACTCTCAACAACGCGAAGAGGTCTGGCTGCCGCTAGTGAGCGGCTGGCTCAGGTCGCTGCCAAACAGAAAATACGGTGTCTCGCCCGCGACCGCAGCTGCAGCCAAACTCTCGAAGCCAAGCTCCCCGTTTGATGTGCTGGAGCAGGACGCCGCTAAGCGCGCTGCAGCCGAGCAGGCGACGCAATCCGGCATTGCCGACAATCCCACGAAGTACTTCCAAGGCCGGCTGGTGGACGTGGATTGTTCCCAGTCTCCGGCCCGCCGAACTCCTCGCCAGCCGCAGCAGCCAACGTTTCGTTGGCAAAATCCTCCTTCGCCGGATTTTGCCGAAGACTAACTCTCAAACTGTATTAACTTTGGGGAGAAACTGAAGCGGCGCAACTCCTCAGTCTAGCGGGGTGATTTGCGACCGGGTCACCACCCATCTGTCGCCGCGTTTTTCCCACACATCCATCCACGCGCTCTTATAATCTTCGTGTTTCCCGTCTTTGGTGTTGATGAAATGTTGCGAGATACTGCCCTGGACCACTGCAACGTTGCCTAACACTCTTACGTCCATGGGGCCAAACTCATAGGACTCAAGTCTGATGTCGCGGGTTCGCACATAGTTTAGACCGTATTCCTTGGACCTGATTTTGCCGGAACGTCCGACGGCTCTCCAATCGTCGGCAATGATCTGACTGAGCCGGTTGATATCGATGGCCTTCGTTGCTTCAGACCAATCCCGACTCAATTGCCTGAGAGTGTCTTCGTCGCTCAGAACTGCTGAGGCCGCCTTGGATGAGTTGGCAAATACCAGTCCGGCGACTACACAGGCGAATAGAACCGCCACGACGACTTTTTTCATTTGGTATTCTCCTGTTCAGTTTTCGCGATCAGGATTTCTGACCTGCCAATAGCGGTGGAGCATATTACCTGCCGGGCATTTCCGCCAAGATCCATTCACCTCAAAAAACTTAGTACCATTCTCGCGCTGTGCTATTAATCGGAAAATTCACCGGAGAAGAACAAGAACTATGTGAATGCCGCAGCCAGGCAGCGAATTCCTTTTCGAATCTCGCGTTCCTGCAAGGGCGCATATCCTAGAACGATCCCGGTGCGCTTTGGCGGTCTTATGTAGAACGAATCAACTGTATACAAACCCACGCCGGAGCTTTCGGCTTTGCTGTGCGCGTCCGCAATCATTCCGCCATCTCTGCCTTTCAACCAAACGAGGAGATGGAGCCCGGTATTGGCGCCACAAACCTTCGCCCGGTCGCCGAACTCCTCGCCAACGGCAGCGACCAACGCATGTCGACGAGCGGCGTTTGAAGCGTTCGTGCGCCGGAGATGACGATCAAAGTGCCCCATGCCCATAAAGTCTGCCAGAGCAAGTTGCTCCAGTGTTGCCGTCCCCGCGTCTCCAATGCCCTTTACTGCCGCAACTGCTTCCACCAGGCACTCAGGCAGGACGAGATACCCCAGCCTTAAAGCGGGAAAGAGAATCTTAGAAAACGTCCCCGCATAAATCACGCGACCCTCGCGGTCGAGTCCCGCCAGGGCTTGCAGCGGCGGTCCGTCGTAACGATATTCGCTGTCGTAGTCGTCCTCAAAGATGAAGGCTCCTACGCGGGAGGCCCAATCGAGAAGCTCCAGGCGTCGAGTGATTGGCAGGACTACGCCGGTCGGAAATTGATGAGACGGAGTAACGTAGGCAAGCCGGACCGAGCGTTTCGTTCTTGTCGCTTTCGGAACCTGGATTCCATTCTCGTCCACTGCCGATGTGACCAGCTCGGCCCCGGCAGCCATGAATGCGCATCTCGCGCCGGTGTAATGAGGTTCCTCTATCAGAACACGGTCTCCAGGATTCAACAGCACCCTGCAGATCAAATCCAAAGCCTGTTGGGTTCCGTTGACAATCACAATTCTCTCCGGATCTGCGTCCACTCCACGCAACCGCCGGAGGCGCCTCGCGACGGCTTCTCTGAGTTCCCAGCGTCCCGCAGGTGGACCATAGTCAAGATCAGGCACAGTGGCGTGGCGAGCACGTGCGCCTAACAGCCTGCACCAAACCGCATACGGCAAATCAGGAAACGCGGCACGACCAGGCCGGAAGTCATAGCGGATTCGCGGTGGTGTCAGCTCCCAGCTCAACCGCGATAATCCCAGGCTCTTGCTTACAGCGCGCCCAGCCCCTAAGACTCTCTCTCCGGCAATTGCAAGGCGGGCATCATTGCGAGAGAAGGCGCGCTGCTGCGAGTCAGACAGCTCGGAGGAATTGGAGTGGCGAGAGAGCCCGGTCAGAAGAGGCGCTACAATTGTTCCTGCGGCACCGATCCGGGTCTCAAGATATCCCTCTGCGAGAAGTTGCTCATACGCCGATACTGCAGTATTTCGTGAAATTCCTAGAAGGTTGGCAAGAGCGCGGGTTGAAGGCACCCGTTCGCCCGGAGCCAGGGCCCGGGACTGGATTTCGTTCCGAACGGCGCGGCAGACCTGCTGATAAAGTGGACCAGTCCCATCAAGCCGTAACACAATGGCCTCAGTTCTAGCATAAAAACGCTATTGAAGAAAGCTCCATAAACCACGAGTGAACGGGGTGAAATCAACCTGCCGGACCGGGACATTCCGCCAAGTTGGGCTGCGTGGGTTGCAGCTGAAACCGCAGAACTTGGCCGAGGGGGTTCTGGCCCGGCAAGGCGGGCGCATATGCTTGAAACGCTTATAGCCGAACTGAATGCAATCCAGAAATGGCCGTGCGGTGAATGTCCCACGGAGGCTGAAAAGCAAGCCGTAGCAAACCGCGTCCTCCGAGCCATCGAACTGGAAATGCAGATCGCCGCACTGATCGCAAAGAACTAAAATCGCAAGCTCTCCAACCTTTCCCGCCCCAGGCCGTTTTTGGGCGGTGCCGGCTGGCTGACTGCCGGAGTTCAATGAGTGTAATCGCCCGTTGCATCAGCGCATCTCGCGGTCATATTTGTCCTTCTGAATTGCCACCCTCAGGCGAGTGCCTTTTCTAGGCGCTCGATCACAGAGGTTCTCGCTCTAGCTACGCTGAAATCGAATCTACGCCGCCAACCGAATCCATTGAATACCAAAACCGCAGGGAGAGCACGCTCCAGCATGAATGGTGGCGGTCCAAGGAACCTGTAAAAATCGAAGAGTCGTGGACCTAAGGACCAACGCTTCCACATCTTCCGCGTCGACCAGCGGCAGTATCTGACTCATCCTTTCCTGACAAGTTGGGGTGTCCGAAAATACGACCAGCACGTCTTTCCCTCGGCGCAGCCATCGCAGCCAGACCAGACAGAGCAGGATCAAGACGTAAAGCAGGGGTGACAAGAGCAGGCTGAGCAGTATCGCAACACAAACACTGCCGTTATAGACGATTCGGATCAGCCACAATGGCAAGTTGAGTCGCATCGCGATATAAGGGCATTGTGGCACAACACGCTCGCAGGCAAGCCAGAAATCTCCGTATCAATAGACCAAAGTCGTGTCGCTTTTCCAGCGTTAGTTGGCGTTAAATCCCTATTACACTCATTGACCTGGTCGGCCAATTCTCAATGAGTGTAATCGCCTGTTTACATCAACTACCCTCGGGCCGACCGGTGCTAAGGTCTGTCCAACTGCACCTGCTTGTCTTTGGGTAGGCTTTGCTTGACGACTTCCAGCTTCTGAAATCCATCTTTCAGCACGGTCTGCTTCGCGTTTTCCTGAGTGACACAGATCGGCGGCAGCAGGATGGCTTTTGTGGTCAGCGTGCCGTTCGGAACTTCCGCCCGGCTCTCCACGTCTTCGTGCCGCGCGAGTTTCA
>Ga0209380_10001951_pt1 | contig 13566 bp, 10 predicted proteins | sample HubBroMetageWFT6_FD_188347 | JGI IMG/M metagenome (GOLD analysis project Ga0209380, IMG submission 188347) | Warmed and freeze-thawed soil microbial communities from the Hubbard Brook experimental Forest, New Hampshire - Hubbard Brook CCASE Soil... | ecosystem: Environmental > Terrestrial >...
GCCAATTTGATCCGGAGACGCCTCAAACTTTCGGCTTCATAGGCAACCGCCCCGACCTCGAACAATCCGCATTCGTGCAGGATCTGATCCGCCTAAAGAACTGGACAATCAGCGCCGGGCTTCGCTGGGACCACTATCAACTCCTGGTCAACCGGCAATCCCTGGATCCACGCTTCTCGATTTCGCGTTATTTCTCTTCCGCCGACTTGCTGGTGCATTTCTCCTATGACCGTGTTTTTCAGACCCCTTCCTTCCAGAACATCCTGCTTTCAAATTCAAACGCAATTGTTTCCCTCGACCCCACAAACTTCCTCCGACTGCCGGTCGAACCTTCTGAAGGAAACTACTACGAAGCCGGATTAACCAAGGTGTTCGTGGGAAAGATCAGGCTGGACGCCAACTATTTCCGGCGGCTCGTAGACAACTACGCGGATGACGATCAGATCATCAACACGACCGTCAGCTTTCCCATCGCATTTCGCAAATCCATCATCTATGGCGCGGAAGCGAAACTCGAAGTTCCCGATTGGCGCGGCTTCTCAGGTTTTCTGAGCTATTCCTACACTGTTGGCAATGCCTGGTTCCCGGTGACCGGGGGTCTCTTCTTAGGGACCGATGCTACCTCTGCGACTACCCAACTCCTCGGTCATTTCCCGGATTCGCAGGATCAGCGCAACACGGTTCGTGGGCGCGTTCGCTACCAGATCGCACCGCGCTTCTGGATCGCGGGGGGAATTCAATACGACACCGGCCTCCCCTTCGAGTTCAATGGCGAACCGGCCACGGTGCTCGCCGAATACGGCCAGGAGGTTCTGGATCGCATTAACTTTGCCCGTGGCCGCATCTATCCTTCCTTCATGGTCAATGCCTCGGCAGGCGCGGATGTTTACAAATCGGACCGCGTCAATATGCAGTTTCAGATCGACGGACAGAACCTTACCAACGTTCTGGACGTAATCGACTTCGGCGGTTTATTTTCGGGCAACGCCATCGGACCGTCCCGGAGCTTTGGCTTGCGCCTCACGACCAACTTCTAATTTCGCTGGCACACACGGTTAGGGACCAAGCTGGATGAATAGGTTTCCGTTCCGATCCAGCCAAAACTTCGCGCGGGGAGGGACAATCGTGGTCGCACTATATTCCGTCACAATAGCAGCGCCCGAATACTTCTTTCCCGGTTGCAGAGACTCCCGATCATAAACGGCAGAAGTGATCCTCTTATTCTCGAAAAATACCGGGGTTCGCTCCGGATCAAGCTTGCCGCGCTCGCCACGCGCCGCGCCGGCCCTACCAAGGATCGCCTGCGGAGACTTCATGATTGCCCGAAGCCGGAGCGTGACTAACTCAATCTCCCGCGCGGGATAACTGTAGCCGTAGCGGCGGTCATGCTCGCGACGGAAGGCTGCGATCAGCCTGTCGGTGTAAGGAATATTGAGCTCGTACCCTTGGCCCCGGTAGCGAACATCCACGCTAAGGCGGTACTGGATCGCGCCCTTCCAGTCCTCAGTTAGACAGTCTTGGGCGGCCTTGCGGCGTAATTTGCTAAATTCGGCGTTCAGCTGCGTCAGCGGAAGTTCATTCAGGGTTCGCCAGAGCACGGTTCGTGAATAGTCCTTAACCACATCGCTGACCAGAATGCCGAAGGCGGAGAGCGCGCCCGGACGTGCGGGCACAAGGACTCGCGGGATACTCAAGGCCGCCGCTAACTCGCAGGCGTGCAGCCCTCCGGCCCCGCCGAACGCCACCAGCACGAACTCTCGAGGATCGTAACCGCGCTCAATCGAAACCACGCGAATGGCTTTTTCCATGGTGGCGTTGACCACGCGAATGACTCCCGCGGCAAACTGTTCGAGCGAGAGTTTGCAACGTTGCTTCTTCAGCCACACCGACACAATCCGGCGACTGCGTTCCAGATCGAGGGTGAAGTCGCCACCAAGAAAACGATGCACCTGCAATCGTCCGAGGATCAGATTCGCGTCCGTGACGGTCGGCTGAGTGCCGCGACCATAGCAAATTGGACCCGGATCAGCTCCGGCCGACTCCGGCCCCACCCGCAGCGCCCCCGCCGCATCGAACCGCGCAATGGAACCTCCGCCGGCACCCACGGTGTGAATGTCGAGCATCGGCACACCGACCGGCAGGCCAGCAATCTCCGTTTGACTGCTCGGATGTATTTTGCGATCCACGAGCGCCACATCGGTCGAAGTGCCGCCCATATCGAACGAAATAATTCGCTGGCATCCACTGCGACGCGCCATGGACGTTGCTCCCACGACTCCTCCTGCAGGGCCAGAGAGCACAGTCCGCACTGGATCGCGGACAGCGGAACGCAGAGCCGTGATGCCGCCGCTGGATTGCATGACGAAAATGCGAGTGCTCTCGCCGGGATAGACTCCGCTACGGGCACGCGCGCGGGCTTCGAGGCTTAACAGATAGCGTTGCATGACCGGTTGGAGATACGCATTCACCACTACAGTGCTCGTGCGTTCGTACTCGCGAAATTCGGGGAGGATCTGATGGGAAACGGAAAGAGGAAGACCCACGTCGCTCAAGGTAGTCGCAACCAAGTTTTCGTTCTTTGGATTGGCAAACGAAAACAGCAGGGAGATCGCGATCGCCTCGGGTCGTTTCTCCACCAATCTGGATTTCAGGTCCAGCAGATCCCTTGGCGAGGGCTGTTGCAGAATCTCGCCATCGCTGCTTGTTCGTTCGTCCACCCCGAAGCGCAGATCAGCAGACACGAGAGGCTCAGTGCGGTCGAAGAAGAAATCGTAAAGTTTGGGACGTGCCTGCCGTCCGATCTCGATGACGTCCTCAAAACCTGCCGTGGTGACGAGCGCCACTCGCGCCCCCTTGCGCTGCAGGAGCGTGTTCGTGCCGACCGTAGTCCCGTGAAGCAAAGTTAGCGAGTCGAGACAACCGATTTTCCCCAGGGCTTCTACAATGGCTCGCGAAGGATCGTCAGGAGTCGAAAAAACCTTGAGCATGCGGAGGTGGCCGCGGTCGAACCAGACGCAGTCGGTAAACGTGCCGCCAGTGTCGATGGCAATGCGGAGCGGTTGAGGTCGAGAGCGGCGTGCCATGGGAGTCGAACTGGAACGCTAGGGTACCATCTTTGACTGGGGATTTTTGCCGTTGAGAGCAGGATAACCAGGAGGTGCGCCCTGTGAGATATGCCTTTCTAGTGGAAACGTATGCAACCGAACGAATCAAGGTGGTCAGCGTGTGGAGCGAGTTCCGCGACGACGATCTTCCGATGCGCCCCAGCCGTGATGATCCACGGGGACGTAGTGTTCATGAACAGATGGTGCATCAGTGCGTCAGCGAGGATTTGTGGTTTCGTACCATGCTTGGCATCGACGTCGAAGCACCGCCGTTGCCAAAACAAGAAACTCGATTGCAATTCATGAAACAGTACGCGGAGGACAGCAGGAAACGCCTTGCGCAGTTGGGTCAAAAGGACGACGCTTGGTGGGAAGAGGCAACCAACTTTTTTGTCGTGCAACGCTCTCGGGCGTGGGTGATGACGCGGCGTATCGCGCATACTTCGCATCATCGCGGACAACTGATGGCGATGCTCCGCATGCTGGGACGCGACTTGCACAGTAACTACGGCCCCACGGCGGATACCGGCGGCCTGATGCAGAATCACGCGCCAACAATTTATGCCTATGCGAGCCTGGACGCCCTGTTCAAGGGAGAGGCTGCCGGAGGCGCGAAAGCTGCCTTACCTGGTTCCGGAGGCAAACCTGTGACGGAGCGACCTTAGCGCGACTCTCATTTGCCATTCGTAGAGAACGCGAGCGAGAGCAAAGTATTCTGCTCCATTTCGTGGGCCTTGGCCGATCCAGTCGAAGGACTGGCGCTGGCTGAACGCTTGACCGAAAGCACTGGACGTTCTCCAGCGATATGGCGCAGCCGCGGCAGCACATAAAACATCGCACCCATGTTGGCGGGCTCTTCCTGGACCCACACGATATCACGCGCGCTCAAATGTCGCTCCAGTTCCTTGATCAATTCGGTCTCTGGGAATGGGTACATTTGCTCCAGGAAGACAATCGCCGTCGAGGTATCTTTTCTTTTCTTGCGTTCGTCGCGTAGCTCGTGCCCGATTTTTCCGGTGCAAAGAAGGATGCGTTTGGCATGGGTGATCTCCGTATCGGGCAACACGTTCAGGAAGTGAGGGTGCGTGAAGTCCGCGATGAGCGAAGAAGCGTCCGGGTGCCGCAGCATGCTCTTCGGGGTGAAGACGATCAGTGGTTTGCGCCAGTGCCGCAGCGCCTGCCGGCGTAGCAGGTGGAAATATTGTGCGGCATTCGAGGGCTGGCAAATCTGAAAATTATCCCGCGCCGCGAGCTGCAAGAAGCGTTCGATGCGAGCGCTCGAATGCTCAGGTCCCTGCCCTTCGTAGCCGTGCGGCAGCAACAGAACCACTCCTGAAAGCAACTTCCATTTGTCTTCACCCGCGCTGATGAACTGATCAATGATCGCCTGCGCGACGTTGACGAAGTCGCCGAACTGAGCCTCCCAGAGGACCAAAGCCTCGGGATAATCGCGGCTGTAACCGTATTCGAAACCGAGCACGCCAGCTTCGGAGAGCGTGGAGTTGTAAATTTCACACCGCGCCTGTTGCGCAGAAATATGCTGCAGCGGGATGTATTCCTGTTCGTTCTCGATATCGAGCAGCACGGAGTGGCGCTGGTTGAATGTGCCACGGCGGCTATCCTGCCCGCTCAGTCGGACCGGCACCTCGGCCTTCACCAAACTGGCGAAAGCCAGAGCTTCGGCCATGCCGTAGTCTACGGGACGCTTTCCAGTGCCCATTTCAGCGCGCTGTTCGAGCAGCTTCTTCACTTTGGGATGAATGTGAAACTCCGCTGGGTAGGTCGTAAGCGGATTTGTGATTTCACGCAGTTCTTCCACCGACAATCCGGTTTCGACCTCGTACTCCGGCTTATAACGGCCACCCGTGTAGTTGTCCCAGTAGGTTGGCAACTCACGCAGCGTGGGTTTTTTGGTGATGGCGCCGGCCTGCTTCTGCGCAGCTTCGAATTCGGCGCGGATGGCCTGCACTCGCGTCTGTACATCTTCGACGCCGATGTCTTCGGAATAAATCTCCCACAGCGGCGGATGCTCTTTGATTGCTTTGTAAAGCAGCGGCTGCGTGATGGTGGGATCATCCACTTCGCTATGACCGTGACGCCGGTACCCGATCATGTCCACGACTACGTCCGTGCCGAAGGTGTAGCGGTACTCGAGCGCGATGCGCCCGATGCGGATCACGGCGTCCACATCTTCGCCGTTCACATGAAATATAGGGATGGACTGGCGGCGCCCGAGCTGCGCCGCGAAGCGCGACGAGTGCGATTCGCGGGGAACGGTCGTGAAGCCGATCAGGTTGTTGGCAATAATATGGACAGTTCCACCCACGGTGTAGCCCGGCAGGTCGGCAAAGTTCAAAGTCTCGGCAACTATACCTTGCCCGGCGAAAGCAGCGTCGCCGTGCACCAGCAGAGGAAGATATTTTCGCGGCCCGTTTTCGCCCGCACGATCATGCTTGGCGCGGGTGCGGCCGACGGTTACCGGATCTACCGCTTCCAGATGGCTGGGATTTGAAACCAGGTGGATGTGAACCTTGTTACCGCTACGAGTGACGTACTCGCCGGTTGCGCCCATGTGATACTTGACGTCGCCGCTGCCCAGCACGCTGCGTGGATCGATATCTTCAAATCCAGCAAAAACTTCTTCGGGCGCGCGCCTGGCCACGTGAACGATTACGTTCAGCCGTCCCCGATGGCTCATGCCCATAACTAATTCGGCCGCGCCCTGTTGGCCGGCGGTTTCGAGAATCTCGTCCATAAGGGGAATCAGCGCGGTCACACCCTCGAGCGAAAAGCGCTTGTTGCCCAAATAGCGCTGCTGCAGTACTTGCTCGAACACTTCGGCACGAATAAGAAGGTCGAGAGCCATTTGCTGGTCCACAGCTGTTTGAGGGCCCTCCAGCCGATCCTGAATCCAGCGACGCCGCGCCGGATCGGTGATGTGCATGAACTCTGCACCAATCGTCCCGCAGTAGACGCGTCGCGCTTCTTGGGCAAATTCGCTGTCGACCGGCAGATCAGAGTGAGGCACGGGCCGGAGAAAACCGAGGGGATCGAGGTCGGCCTCGAGATATCCCCAACGACGGTATGCGTCGAACACGCGCTCGCGTTCTCCGTTGGTTGCGTCCAATACTGCGGTGGAAGTTTCGGGAGCAGTCTTCGATCGGATGGCCATATGTCTGTTACTAGAATAATGGATGAGCGGCGGATAGGGACAGATTCATCAGGGCAGAGCCGCGGCCCACAGCATTGCCCAGGTATCGCTGACAGCTTGCGGAAAAAACTCGCGGCGTTGAGTTTTGAAAGGGCACGGCTTTCCGGCCGTGTCGGGTGAAAGGCGCAATGCTCTGGGTTGCGGTGTGGAGATTGCTAGTCCTCGAAACTTTTCGCTCCTCCCTTCAATCGGTTGGTCACGACCTGTTTCCATACCCATCTGATCACGCGCGCATCGTTGTAGCAGTAGCCCAGATTGTGGTTGAGCGTGGAGAAGCAGTGACGCTGGCAGGTGTGTTTCATCTCTTTGAGCTGCTGCTGGTCGAACTTCGGGTTGTCGATATTTCCCCAATCGAAGGTCGATGGGTACATGGGGAAGCAGGGAGCAACCGTGCCGTCCGTGCGGATAATCACGTTGTTCTGCCCGGCGCGGCAATTCCAATCGGTGAACTGGAGTTCGCCATTCGAGTCCTGCACAATGCCGGGGGTCTGGGCGAGGATCTCATGCATGTTGCCGTTGGTCCCGGTCCCATCTCCGTACCACCCGTATTTTTTCAAGTCCAGCCCGGACGACATGCGGACAAACGCTTTCATCTCGCGCAGGCGCTGAACCGAATTCACCATCTGATATCCGGCCTGGTTTTTCTCGATGATCCAGTCGATCAACGAGTCAACCGAGCGCCAATCTTCCGGTCGAATGTACGTAGGATTTTCATTGAGATGTTTGAAGTGCTCGTCCTGCTCGAGCATGGGCGTCTCGTTGATGTGATAGTCGGTCGCGAGACGATGCGCGCGGGCATATTCGGTGAGCTGGCGAACGTCTTCATGATTGTTACGGCAGATATTGATATTGAAAAAGACCATGTAGCCGTAGACGTATTGCTTGCGAATGAGATATTCGAGATTCTTCTGCCCGGGAACGAAGGCTTTCGGCAAGCTGGGTTTCTCGTCCCAGGCGTCCAGCGCGAAATTGAAGATCGCGACGCCGGCGTCCGCGAGCCGATCGGCGACTTCGGGACGCAGCAGCCGGCCGTTGGTGCCAACGTAGATCCAGAAGCCTTTCTTGGCAGCGTAGTAAACAATCTTGTGCGCAACTTGTGGGCGCAGCAGTGGCTCTCCGCCCATGAGCGCCAACACGCGGCAGCCCCGATCATGCAGCCAGTCGATGGAGCGTTTGGCAACGTCTTCCGTCATGCCCTTCACTTTGTTGTTGAACGCCCAGCAGTACCAGCAGTCGAGATTACATTTGTAGTCGACAAACAAATACGCGGTTATCGGATGGAATTCACCAGGCATCACTCGCGAGCGCACATACGGTAGCAGCCAGCCGCGGACTTTCCGCCATACTTGTGGGGCTGTCCAGTCGCGCTTTTCGAGCGGGGTCTCCGGGCCAGGATCGTTCAGCAGTTCCGGGTACCGCGGAAAAACGGGTTCGGGCAACGTCGTGCCCTTGGCCTCGGCCGGGGTTGGTCCACCCGAACCGGAGTTCATCAGCAAATTGTGAATGTCGACGTCGATGCGAAACTTCGCGGGGGCTGGGCTAGCCATTTTTCAGTTCTCCTCTCTAGATTCCATGGCAATAGACGGTGCCGTTATAACAAGGATGCTAGTCTTTTAAAAATGGTTCCACGGATTTTGGTAGAAGTAGAGAATGACGGACCGGCTTTAATGTATAGATAGCCAACTATTGGAACGATCGGCTTACCAGGAGGTAATGACAGCCATTTAAAATTGCAGATTCAAGCTCTTAAGTGTCAGAAAATGCGTAACCAACAAGCCAGACCGCCCCGAACTCCGGTGTTGCTCGGAATTCCTTTCGACGCGAATTCCTCCTATCTACGAGGTCCGGCGGATGCCCCACCTTTAATTCGCGAGGCGTTTCATTGTGATTCGTCGAATTCATCCACCGAGAACGGCATCGACCTCGGCTCAGAATCTGTGTTGGACGCGGGCGATCTGAGCCTGTTAGCGGATGGCGCATTCATCGCGATCGAAAGCGTGGTCGCTATGCTGCTCGACAAGGGACAGCGTCCGGTTTGCCTCGGTGGCGATCACTCGGTTACCTATCCAATCCTGCGAGCCTTCGGAAAACGCTTTGCCGATCTCACCCTGGTTCACTTCGACGCGCATCCCGACTTATACGAGGAATTTCAAGGCAACCGCTATTCGCACGCTTGCCCTTTTGCCAGGATCATGGAAGAAGGATTGGTGAAGAAGCTGATTCAGGTCGGTATCAGGACCATGAATGCGCATCAGCGAAAGCAGGCGGCGCGCTTTGGGGTTGAAGTTGTAGAGATGCGGGAACTGCCAGCGCTGGAAAAACTCAAGCTTACTGGATCAGTTTATGTGTCGTTCGACATCGACGTCCTTGACCCCGCCTTCGCGCCCGGGGTTTCGCACCGTGAGCCGGGAGGAATGTCCGTCCGTGAGGCCATCGCACATCTGCACGCGATCAAAGGCGACGTGGTTGGAGCCGACGTCGTCGAATTCAACCCAAAGCAGGATGTATCGCAACTGACCGCGATGGTCTGCGCGAAAATCCTGAAAGAGATTCTAGGAAAAATGATTGCGAAGTGAAACAGGGATTGGGCCAAAATACCACCGGCGCCAATCAAAGCGTTGCGGCCTTGACGGGCGCCGGTTCTCCTTCCGATCAAACGTCATTTAGTGAAATTAAACATATTGGTTAGATCGCCGATAGCTGGCTGGTTGCCCGGCACATAGGGCGTCGGACCAGCGGTCGGGTTGGGGAGATTGTCGCGACCGTAGCCGGTCACCGGCGACAGTCCCCAGTTCTTCTCAATGAACTTCAAGATGGAAACGTGGTCGTAGTAGGTGTGGTCTACATTCCCGCCGGTGGAGTAAGGCGATACCGCGATAAACGGAATTCGGGTTCCGTCGCCGAAGAAATCAATTGGCTGAACGTAGCCGGAATCGTAGTTCCCACCACCCTCGTCGAAGGTGATGAAGATCGCAGTGCTGGCCCAAAGGGTTGGGTTCGCCTGCACTTGGGTGACGATCTTCTTCACGAAGCCTTCGAACAAGTCGAGCTTCGAAGAAGCTGGGTGACCGTCCGTGAAGCCTGAGGGCTTGACGAAGGAGACCGGAGGCAAACTTCCGTTGTAGATGTCGTTGTAAAGATCCGGAACATCCGCCATGCGCAACTGCCGCAGCGTCGGGTTAGTCATGATGGAGCTTGTGTACTGCGCGAAGTTGCAGATGTTGCAGTACTGGTTCCACGGGTTGTTGAAATTCGGGTCTTCGACGTACAGATTCCAACCATCCCCGTAATACTTCCAGTTGATGTTGGCATTGTCCAGCGAATCCGCAATTGTAGTCTGCGGGGTAGGAGGGATGGTGAATTCGCTAGTATTCACGCTGCCGTCGCCGAAGTAGCCGTAGTTGTTCAGCAAATAGTAAGCGCTGGGCTGGCAAATCGCCGTGCTCGTCTTATACGGAAGAGAGTTCAAGTACTGGAACACCTGCTTCACGCCGGGCTGGTTCTTATCGACGCAAAGGCTGTAGCTGCCGCCGCTGTATCCATCTTGCGTGTACCAGTTGTTGGTCCCGGCTTGCGGATCGGGATTCTCGATCTGGTTCGTGGGTGGCACTGCAAGATTGCCCTTACCGTCGGTGTAGGCGAACGCCGTGCCAGAACCTAGCATGATGTGGTTCGCGCCGGTTCCGCCCATGACCGCCTGATGCATGTTGTCGGAAAGCGTGTAGGTCTGGGCCAGGGACGTGAAGTATGGCACGTCACCCTGTTGGACGTTGAAAAACTGCATCGAGATGGCGCCTTCATGAGTGGTTTCGTTGTTGAACGGATGGGGCCGCGGATTGCCGTTGCCTCCCGTGCTGATCGAGACTTCCACCCAAGGAAACAAATCGGCCAGGCAACCGCTCGGGTTGATCGTGGTGGCATTCTTCACATTGCAATCGAGCTGCTGCCACATTTGGTAAAAACGATGTACTGGGCTGCCGGCATACGCGTCGTAAGGGACGCCCGGAGTTAATTGGTAAGGCCCGTTGGGCAGGCGGTTCACGTTGTGGATGCGGGTGTCGATTACACCTTGAGCCAAACCGCTGGCCCCGGTTGTAAGCATCCCATAATCGCCGGGAAGCAATCCCGGTTCGGCAAGCTCGGCCGCCGCGACCGTCTGGAACGGAGCAGGGTGCGCGTCGCTGGAAGCCGTTGGCGTGCCTTGGGTATTCGTGGGCGGCAGGAACTCATATGCGGTCTTGTCTTTCGGGCTCAGCTGGTAAGAGCCATAAACCCCGGCTCGGTACTGGGTCGCAAGGTTAAAGTTTGGGCCAGGCGTTCCGTCCGCCTTGATAATGCCCTTCGAGAGCAGGTTATCAACTTTCTGTCCGATGGGCGGTCGGTACGTTGCGAAAACGTGGTCGAAAGTGCGGTTCTCGCCAATGATCACGATCACGTGTTGAATCGGAGTTGCGGTGGCGGGGCGCTTCTTGGTTTCAGCGGCCAGGCTGGGTGGCGCTACCAGGTTCGTAACCGTAGAGAGCAAAGCCGCGCCTAGCCCAAATAGCGACAAGTCGCGCTAAACAGATTTCCACACTGCATTCGATTTCCTCCGGATGGGGAGTTTCAATCCACACTTCCCCAACACTGCCCAAGGTTGCCATCGCGCCCGTTACATCTCGATGACCTTGATGTGAATGTTCCTTTAATAATTCGCTACCGGCAGGAGACGGAATGTCGACTGTGGAAAAACGTTGAAGAGGTGGTGGGCCCGGTAGGACTCGAACCTACAACCAACAGATTATGAGTCTGCTGCTCTAACCGTTGAGCTACGGGCCCGTTAGGCCCAATTTAGCACAGAACCGAGCCCGGCTCCCTCGGCCCTCCGAAGTTGGAACTCATGGTAAGATGGCTGCCGCTTTCGGGGAGGAAGCGTAGTATGCGCCGATCAACTTGCTGTTTATTGGTGGTACTGTTCGGGTCGTGGCTGACCAGTTTCGGCCAGAGCGCCCCAAAATTAACTTCTCCAAAAATCGTGGCCACGTTCCAGCGGTTAGGCCTGACGGCTGATCTTCCTCCAACCACGATCTACACGCCAAAGCACTGGGGCACGTTCCGCGTGTCGATTGTGATGGTAGACACCGTTTCTAACGATCGGGACGGCCTCTGGGTAGGAGAACTTCAGTTTACGAACGGAGCGGGAGACGAACCTTTTGCAGCATTTAGTGTACTGCTGCAAACACAACGTCCGCAAACTGCCGTTGCAGACTTTCCCATTCGTGCCGCTCCAGGGAAACCGATAAAATTCTCAGTTGCTGGCTATAGAACGGAGGGCACGAAGTACAACGTCTGGATCGTTGTGGAGCAGCTCATGTAGTGCAAATTTCTGCACCAACCCCGGTTACCTCGGTAACTTCCGCTCCTCGCCAGTCCAGCTTATTATTTTCCGCCGAGCTTGGGAGGCTCCTCACGATGCACGAGATCGAGGCTCAGTTTGGGTTCACCCCAGGGAAACCGGTAGCGCGCGTCACGGCGTCCGATCTCAAAGCTCTGTGGAAAATGTGTCGCGACACCGAGGCTCACGCGAAGGCTCGAAACCCTGAACTTAAACGCGGTCAGCTCGGAATCGGCATGGAGCTGATGAAGCGTGTTTGCAGCCCCGGGGCTGACGTTAATGCCGTCTATTGGCGTAACACGAGGCTCGCTATGCTGATGATGCGGTTGGGGAAGCAAGACGTTCAGCCTCCCGCTATCCTCTTCTCGATCTTCGCGAAACTCCCGATGAAGTGGTGGGCATTCGGAGAGTCTCATCACGTTGTTTTAGGGCCACCGTGTTGCTAAGTTAGGTCTGAGCACCCTGGAGTTCATCCACAGTGTCAGTCAAGCTTTCGTTAACAATGAGGGTCCCCCCGTCGCCGAAAGTGATCAATGTTCCGCCGTCAGTCTCTGTAACGGAGCGAACGTGATCAGTGTTTAGGTAGTGATGCTTGCCGCTTTTGCCCTGTGTAAGACGAACCAATTTCATCGGAACACCTCACAGATGATTTTCACACGTCTTGGCTCGGAGGCCGAGTCTGATAGCCAGTCTGCCACCTAAGGTCGCTCGGCCTTAACACTCTCACATTTTTAGGAGAAGTGTTCTCGTTTCTATTGGCCGTCGTTTCTGGTAAGAAATAGATCAGATCGAGAGCACGGTCTCTCCCAGAATTCGGGCAGTTGGTCGGCCCCAGCAATGGGGGCACCGGGAACTGCCCCACCGTGGCCGTTCCCCGTTGCTTCGGATCGATCGATTTCCCCATGCGTAAAAAACTCACTCTCGCCCCCTCGACCCTCTTTCATTAGAAAAAACTGCTTGACTCGCAAGAGAGAACCTTCGCAAAGAACGCGAAAGGTTGGGCCACCGCCACTACGTTCCTATTCCTGTAAGCGAAGCTTTCTGCGGGCTTCCGCCGCCATCGTCATAGACATCGAGTGTCGCAGACCGCTTGCCCTTGGCAGTGGGCCCAAAACGGACCGTGATGTTGCAATTACCTCCGGGCGGTAAACTTTTGCAGTTGTTAGTCTCCAAGAAGTCGCCGGGGTCCGCTCCACTGATCGTGACCCGGCTGATAGAGAGCGAGGCAGAACCTTCATTAATCAGTTTGATCGGAAATGGAGGGCTCTTCGTCCCAACCTTTTGATTGCCGAAGTTAACGCTGCTTGGGGTGAGCTTGACGACGGTTCCGATGCCAGAGAGCGACACCGTTTGCGGGCTGCCTTGGGCATTGTCGGTCACTGAAAGAGTTCCGTTCGCCGTCCCTTCCACGAGCGGCGTGAACGAAACCTTTATGTAGCAGCTCTTTCCCACCGGGAGATCGGAAGGACAATCATTCGTCTGGCTGAATGGCGTCGCAGTCGAGATGCTGGATATCCGCACATCGACCGTCCCAGTATTGGTTAGCGTTGCTGTTTGCGGCTTGCTTTCCGTGTGGATTAGCTGAACGGGAAATGTCAAATTCGACGGCGTCAACGAAACCGTGGCAGCAGCTAAGCCCACACCACCCAGTGAGATCGTTTGAGGGCTGCCATGGCCCTGGTAGCTAACACTGAGAGAAGCCGTTCTCGATCCAGCCATGGTCGGTGTAAAAGTAACCTGAATTTGGCAACTCCCATTGACAGGAAGGGACGCTGGGCAATTGTTCTGTTGGGAGAAGTCCTGAGGGTCCATACCGTTAATGACGATCCCGGTGATCGTCACACTAGCCGGACTCGCATTCGTCAGAGTTGCTGTCT
>Ga0209380_10001953_pt1 | contig 13554 bp, 14 predicted proteins | sample HubBroMetageWFT6_FD_188347 | JGI IMG/M metagenome (GOLD analysis project Ga0209380, IMG submission 188347) | Warmed and freeze-thawed soil microbial communities from the Hubbard Brook experimental Forest, New Hampshire - Hubbard Brook CCASE Soil... | ecosystem: Environmental > Terrestrial >...
AGACGCCGGGTTACCGGCCCGGCCGGCGGCTGGAGCGCCTGGTCAAGATCCGCAACCCGACCTGCACCGCGCCGGGCTGCCGGCGTCCGGCGATCCGCTCCGACCTGGACCACATCACCCCCTATGACCAGGGCGGCCGCACGTGCGAGTGCAACCTGCACACCCCGTGCCGGCGGCACCACCGGCTCAAGGGCACCGCCGGCTGGCACGCCGAGATGACCGCACCTGGCACCATCACCTGGACCCTGCCCCACGGCCGCAGCTACACCACCACCCCCGAGCCCTATCCCATCTAACGAGCTGGGACCCGCCACGCCGATCAGGGCGGGCCAGGAGGCTCGCGCGGGCTTATGCCGGCGCCAGCGGCGGCGGCGGCTCAAGTGGGATCGGCGGCGGCGGCTGCTCCCCGAACGCCGCCTCGGCCGCTGACATGGCGCCGTAGTCGGTCGCAAGGTTGGCGTAGATCGAGTAGACCAGCGTGATGAAGATGCCAAGCTTCACCCACAGCGCGGGCGTGAAGAAGAACAAAAAGCAGACCAGCGGGAAGTTGATCAGCCAGTAGATCGCGCCCCACAGGTGGACCTTGTACTGCGTGTGCGGGTTGGTGGACAGATCTTTGAAGAGCAGGCGCATCCAGCTGTGCCGGCTTTGCATCGCAACGTGCAGGCGGGCGACGTCAGCGCGCAATAGGCGAATCTCGGCGAGCAGGGCCTCGGTCTCAGTCATAACACCAGTATCGGCGCGCTCACACCTATAAGCAGGTCACGCGGTGGCAACACCCGCCGTCAAGGATGCAGCTGCAGGCCCTTGAGCACCTTGTCCAGCGCATTGCGCGGGCCGTACAGGGCGAGCCCGACGAACGCCAGGTCGGCCGCGTCCACGGCGCGGACCGCCGCCCGGTTGTCATCGTCGTTCCCGGTCTTGAACATCTCCTCGATGTAGACGGCGGTGTCGACTCCGCGGGCGAGGGCGCGGGCGTGCACCTCGGTCAGTTCCGCGGTGGTAGCGCCGTAACACAGCACCGGCTGGCGGAACATCGGCAGATAGTCGTTGCCCGACCCGTCCTCGTAGCGCTCCCCGATCACCTCCGGATGAGCTCCCGCTACCGCGCTGGCCAGAAACGCGGTCACGTTCAGCTTCTGCCATACCGCGAGGTCAGCGCGGACAACGATGGCGATCTTGGTGTCGAAGCGCATAGCGCCAGTGTGCCGCGGCGATCCGGCGGCGTCTTGAACGCTGGTGCGCTGTGAGCAGCACGGCTGCGGCTGAGCGAGGATGGGACCGTGGCCGACGACTGGAGCCGATACTGGCGGGCGCCCGATGCGCCGCTGGAGGCGATGTACGCCCACTTCGAGCGGCACGTCTACCACCGGCACAGTCACGATGCGTACTCGTTCGGGGTCACCGAGGACGGCGCGCAGGCGTTCAGCTGCCGCGGGGCCGGCCATACGAGCGTGACCGGCATGGTGATGGCCTTCAATCCCGACGATCCGCACGACGGCCAGGCGGCCGATGCACTCGGCTTCACCTACCGCATCATCCACATCGGCCCGGACCTGGTCGCCAGTGTCCTCGCGGATATCACCGGACGGCCGGCCGGCCTCCCGTTGTTCACCAAGCCCGTGCACATCGACCTGGTGCTCGCGCGGAACCTGACCGCGCTGCACCGCGCCCTGCTCGGCGGGGCATCCGCGCTCCGCCGCGACGAACTGCTGACCGTGGCGATCGGCTCAATGGTCAGGCGGGGCGCCGCCGGTTCCCTGCCCGGAAGCGCGACCGCACCGCCCGCCGGAATCGGTGCCGCCGCCCGGGCCCGCGACCTCATCCGCGCCGACCCGGCCGCGGACATCTCGGCGCAGCAGCTCGCGGCGGCTTCGGGCTGCAGCCGGTTCGCGCTGCACCGCGCGTTCACCTCGGCCTACGGGATGAGCCCCGGCGACTATCAGCGCCAGCTCCGGCTGCGCACGGCCCGCCGGCTGATCGTGGGCGGCACGCCGCTGGCCGAAGCCGCCGGCCAGGCCGGATTCGCCGATCAGAGCCACCTGACCCGGTGGTTCACGCGCTACTACGGCATCACGCCCGGCGGCTACCGCCAGGCGGCCAGTCAGGCGGCCTGATGAACGACGAGGAGATCCCCGGCTTCCTCGCCGCCCTCGGCATTCCCGGCATAGTCGACGCCCACGTGCACTTCCTTCCGGACAACCTCCAGCAGGCGGTCTGGCGGTGGTTCGACCGGCTTTCGCCGCCGTGGCCAGTCACGTACAGAACATCAGCAGCGGAACGCCTGTCGTTCCTGGCTAATGTCGGCGTCCGGCATCACACGGCCCTGGCGTATGCGCATCGTCCGGGGATGCTGCCGTTCCTTAACGACCACACGCTCGGGCTCGCGGCCGCGGTGCCCGCGGTGATCCCGACGTTCACGATCTATCCCGAGCCCGGAGTCGCGGCCGAGACCGCCCGATGCCTGGCGGCCGGGGGACGGTGCGTGAAGGTGCATCTGCAGGTCGGCGGGTTCGACGCCGTCGACCCGCAGCTCGATGACGCGTGGGCGCAGCTGGCAGACGCCGGGACGCCGATCGTGCTGCACGCGGGCGCGGTCGCCGATGGCTCCGGCAACGACGAGTGGTGCGGCCCTGAGCCCGTGCGGCGGCTGCTGGCACGGTTCCCGTCGCTCCGGCTCGTGATCGCGCATATGGGCGCGCCGGACCAGGACGCGTTCGTCGAGATCGCGGAGGCCCATCCCGGCGTCTGGCTGGATACGGCGATGATCTTCACCGACCCGCCCTACCTGGGGCCGTCGCCGCACCACCTCGTGGACCGGCTGGATGCCCTGGGCGACCGCGTCGTCTTCGGCTCGGACTTCCCGACGATCCCCCATCAGCTCGCCGCGCAGATCAGCGGCCTTGCCTCACTGGGGCTCGGCGACGACTGGCTGCGCGGCGTGCTGTGGCACAACGGAGTGCGCCTGTTCGGGCTGTAGATGCAACCCGGTCAGGCCTCGTCGGTGCTGGCGGTGCTGTTGAGATCGGTGCCGTTGATACCAGTGCCGTTGAGACCGGCGCCGGCGTCAGAGACGTCTTGCGGACCGGCCGTCGGTGCCGGGCCAGCCGCGGCCGGCGAGTCCGGCGCCGGCGTGCCGTACGACGGTGTCCCGTACGAAGGGGTGCCGAACGTCGGCGTGCCCAAGCTCGGTGAGCCGAACGTGGGCGAGCCAGATGCCGGAGCGACGGGCCCGGCGGCAGCCGCGTAGGCCGACGGTGGTGTCGCCCACGGCGACGCGGGGCCGGCCGGCCTGCTCCAGGCGAGGTCGCCCGAGGTGCCCAGCCAGGCGCAGCCGAGGGCCAGCACGATCAGGAACACGCAGAAGAACCAGTACGCCGCGGTCAGGCTGGAGTCGACCGTCAGCCCGGCCTGCGAGGCCTGCGAGGCGCTGATCCCGAGTTGCGCCGCCGCGGTCTGGCTGTTGATCTCGATGATTCCCGACAGCGCCTGCCCGACCAGCGGAATGATCGCGCCGGCGGCGAGCGCCCAGCCAAGCCGGGCCGGGCGCCAGAAGGCCGCCACGGCCACCACGGCCACAAGCGCCGCCATGACCGCGACGTTGCCGGCGATGACCCAGCCGGGGTTGGAGAACGCGTTCCCCAGCGTGATGGTCTCCGACTGGCCGGATGAGTTGGTCAGAAGGTAGCTGTCCCAGGAGGGGGCGAATGTGATCGCGGCGCCGATCGCCGCACCAATGAGCGTGAGGGCCACGGCTGCCTCGCGGCCGAGCGGCCTGCGCGGCCACGCCTTGGGCATACGGGCGAAGGCCAGCAGCGATCCGGCCGCGCACAGCACCCAGCTGACCAGGGTCAGCACGAGCCCGGCCTTGATCAGGTGCGCGCCATCAGCCATGGCGAACCCTGCGTCGGAGAACATCAGCCCGAAGGTGACCACGCTCACGCCGGTCGCCAGCAGTACCCCGGTCCGCTGTCCTGTCCCGCCGCGGACGATCAGGACCGCGCCGACCGCCCAGGCCGCGAGGTAGAACAGGTGCGGGACGAGGTTGAACGCCTCCGACGCCAGGCTCCCGGAGCCCTGGTAGTTCGGGAACAGGCCGATGAGGCCGACGACGATGCCGATCGCCAGCAGGATGGCCGCCGTCCGGCCGCTGCGGCCGCCGTCGGCCGCGACCCAGCCCGCCTGCCCGGCCGCGCTCGCCTGCCCGGCCGCGGCTGCGGTGGCCTGGTCGGTCAGGACCGCTGTGGGCTGGCTGCTCGACATCGCCATGGGCTGGCTGCCGGACGGGCTCGCAGGCGCAGGGCCTGCCGGGCCTGCCGGGCCCGCGGGCGGGGTGGCAGCAACGATCGTGCCGGGAGTCTCGATGGCCACGAACCGGTACCAGGCCGCGGACCAGCCTTCGGGAGTCGGCGGCCACCATTCCATCGGATGCGGCTGCGGCGAGCTGCCTGCCCAGATCCCGTAGCCGTGCGGCCACTGCCCGATCTCGTAGTTCGCACCGCGGTAGGCGATGATCACGTTCTCACGCACGATTGCGACCCCTCATGCTCGTCATGTCCCCCCAGGGTAGGGTCCGGATCTGGAGGTTTGCTGTAAGGCCGCTCCGGCCTCCCTGCACTCTTGCTCGGCGCCCACGCCCTGCTGACGGCTGACAAGAGTAGCCCCGATTAGCGGCCTAAACCCCTCGGAGCGTTGCGGCTCACCCGCCAGGGGGCACAAGTGCGAGTGACCGCCGAGGTGGCACCAGGCACCGGAGGCACCGGAGGGGCACATGTTGTCACAAGAGGTCGATTTTCACCAGATATTCAAGGTCAGTCCGACGGCCATGGCACTGATCACGGCCGATTTCGTCCTTGTCGACGCCAACGACGCATTTATCGAAGGCTGCGGGCGTCCCCTGGAGGAAATCGTCGGGCACAACATTTTCGAGCAGTTCCCCAAAATGCCGGCCGACCCGGGCGGGAATCCCATGTGGACCCCGCTGGAGGCCGCGCTGACCTCGGGGGAGCGCCAGGTCCACGAGCTGACCAGGTATGACGTTGAGGTCCCCGGGCAGCCGGGTGTCTTTGAGGAGCGCTACTGGTCCTCAGTAGTCACGCCGCTGCGCGGGCCTAGCGGCGAGATCGAGATGTTCGAGCTCAGCGCTCGCGAGGTGACTGCGATCATCGCTGAGTACCGTCGGCTGAAGGCGGCGGAAGAGACAGAGCCTCCTGACTAGCCCCGGACCGGACGGGCGTACCGGATCGCGTGCGGCCGGTACTCGCCGGTGACCACGGCCTCGGGCAGCGCGGCCAGGAAGCTCGCGGGCCCGTCGAAGTCGGGCATCTCGAGGTAGGCCGCGCCGATGCCGTCCGCGTCGTGCGCGTCCGATCCGGCCCCGCCCGGCAGTCCGTACCTGACCGCGAGCCGGGCCGCCTGGTCGTTCCGGGACTGGTCCTCGATCTTGGCGTTGAACACCTCGATGACATCGGCGAGCCCCTGCGCGCACAGCAGGTCGGCCGAGCCGCCCAGGCTGGAGCGGCCGGGGTCGAACGGGTGCGGCACGTAGACCAGGCCGCCCTGGCCCCGGATCAGCCCCACGACCTCGGTCAGCGGCAGCACGTACGGGATCCGCTCGGTCAGGAACAGCCCGATGAGGTCGCCGTTCGGCGTCCGGATCTCCTCGCCCACGATCACCCTGGCCCCGATGCCGCGCTCGGCCGCCTCCAGCGCCGCGCTGGTGACGTTGTGGTCGGTCACGCAGACGACGTCGAGCTGGTTGCGCGCGACCTGCTCGGCGAGCTCGTCGAGGCTGGTGTTCGCGTCGCCGGAGGCGACCGTGTGCAGATGGCAGTCGACCCGGACCCAGCCAGGGCGGGTCATGCCGTGCTCACCGAACCCCGGGGATCGCGACCCCGAGCTCGGTCAGCAGCTCCTGGGAGTAGGTGACCCGGCCGGTCAGACTCTGCGGATCCCGGGAGCAGAGCTCCAGCGCGGCCTCCGCCATCACCGTCGCCGGCTCCGCGTTCGGGTCGTCGTCGCCGCTCGTCAGATGGTGGAAGACGGTGCCTGGCGTCGGCACGACCTTCGTCGGGGAGAGCGCGTTCACCGCGATGTTGTCCGGGTACAGCTCGGCGGCCAGGCCAGTCGAGAAGCGCTCGATCGCGGCCTTGCACATCCCGTAGACGGTGCCGCCCCGGCCGGCGAACGCGCTCGGCGGAATGGCCGGGTGCCGCGCGGCGATCGAGGAGATGTTCAGGATCCAGCCGCGCCCGTGCTCGCGCATGCTGGGCAGGACCAGCGTCGACAGGTGAAACGCCGCGACGACCTGGACGTCGAACATCAGCGCGTACCGCTTCGGGGTGAAGTCCTCGACGCGCGTGAAGTAGGTCACAGCCGCGTTGTTGACCAGGATGTCCGGCGGGCCAAGCTGGGTGATGGTCTCCTCGACCAGGCGCTCGCGATCCTCGGGCCTGGACAGGTTGGCCGGGATCGCCACGGCGACGCCGCCGGCCTTCTCGATGTCGGCGACCGTCTCCCCGATCGTCCCGGCGAGCGGGGAGACCCCCGGGTCGGTGGTGCGGGCGGCGACGGCGACGGCCGCGCCCTCGGCCCCGAAGCGGCGGGCGATCTCCGCGCCGATGCCGCGGCTTGCCCCGGTCACGATGGCCACCCGGCCGTCCAGCATGCCCATCCCGATCCTCCATGCGTTAGCAGGGCGCCCCCTGTCAGCCGGCAACAGCCAGCCGGCAGCGGACGGTGGAGCCAAATACTAGAAGCTAATTCTCCAGTTTTCATACTGTGCCATGCAGCCGACCAACTGGTCGGTAGCCGTACCTCATTTGATCCTGCTGGCCCGCTACGTGACAAGCCCTTAGCAGAGCGAAGGAGTGGTACGCCCCTGGCCTCAGCCGCTCTCCGGAACTGTCGGACCGGCCGAGTAGCGTCCGATTCAGCGGCATCTCACCGGCCGATGCTGGGGACGGTCGGGTGAGGTGACGCGGACATCCGTCGGCTGGCCATGGCCTGAGTGCCGGATAGACTCAGAGCCGTAAGCGTCCCCGGTAGGGTCCAACTACCAAACACGCCAAGCGGCAGGGCACCTCGGTGCCCGTAAGCCCCAGGGCCAAAACGATACGGCCGAGGTCGCAGCTCTCCGCTTAGAAGACTGTGATCTCCACGGGACGGTCACTTCAGCACGCCCCGGAGAGACCGTTGTCCGCCGTAATCGAAATCCTGCACGCCATCCTGCCCGCCTCCACCGTGACCGTGATCGCTGGCTGCTCAGTGCGCGCACTGAGGCATGTCCTGCGCTATGGCCCGGAAGCCATCGCGGCGCTAGTCGCGATCTTCGCCAGGGACCAGAGGCGCTCGCTGTCGAAGCGTGCGATCGACGTCCTGAAGATCATCCACCGCAAGGAGTTATGCGATGGCAAGGCCCCCTGCCCGTCCTTCGGGCAGGGGGCCAGCGGGGTGCTGTCGTCAGGCTGACAGTGCGCGGCGGCCGGTCTGCAGTGCTAGCTGCCGGGCGAAGTCGTCGGCCTGAGCCATAGCCGTGACGAGGGCACCCGGATCGGGGATCGTCGTGGAGTCCCGCACTGTCAACAGACTCATCTCCAGGCCCGTCGAGTCCGATGCAGCTCGTCCTGTCGCCCAACGCGCTGGTGATTGTCGCGAGCACTTCGACCGGCTGACCGGCCGCGCACCGGCTGGCAGCCCCCCAGAACTTCCTCGCCCCGGCGCCACCGTCCGGAGCGGGGAGCCAAGCTCCCGGCAGGGAGAATCGGGTTGGTCTTGCTCGGTGCATCCACAGCAGGCGCCTCCAGGAGTGATCCGGGGGGCGTTTCTGCTGTCCGGGGGCCGTCGCTCTGGAGCGGCCCGACTCGCAGCCGTGCGGGCCGTCACCGGTCGATCAGGGTGTCCGGCGGATCGTTGGTCGGCCAGCAGGCCGAGGCCGGGAGAACCGGTCTGAGCGCTTCAAGATCGCGGATGGCCGAGTTCGAGCGTGCCATCCCGACTGTCAGATGCCCGCGCACGACGCTGAACAAGCCGTAGGCGCGTTCCTGGCCTCAGGCCGGGCTGTTCCGCTACCCTGGAACGCACAGGCCTTCTCAGGCCGAAAATCACTACTGAGGGGGAGTGGTACGTGATCACTACGACGACGGCCGAGGCCACCGGCCGCAGTGCGAGGTCCGCAGGGCACTGGACCCTGGCCAGGATCATCCGCGACAGGTGGACGTGGTGGCGGCGCGGCTACAACACGGAGACGGCGGACAGCGCTCCGCGCCTGAAGATGTGCACGGTGCCCCGACGAGATCGTCGAGCGGCAGCGCTGGTACGAGTGCGTTCCGGCGTCGGACCTGGAGGAGGAGTACGACGCCATCTGCCTGAACTAGCTCAGCTCGCACGAGTGCCCCCGGATCATGTCGACTCCGGGGGCACTTCCATGTGGTCACTCGCGAAAAATCTGGGCGCCGCGTCGCCAGGCGCAGGCGAGCCGCCTAACCTCGGGCAGCAGGCCGCTCTCGGCTCCGCAGAACCAGGACGCCCTGCGCGCTGGTCAGAACCACGCCCAGGCCGATGAGGGCCCAGGTGACCGCAGCGTTGTTCCAGTGGTTGCTCACGAAGACCATGCCCCAGGCGAACACGCTCACATAGGTCCGGAACAGCCCGGCGGCGGGCGTTAGGACCTGGTGCCCGAACCGGCTCCGGATCATCCTGAACTCGAAGCCTGCGCCGAACGCCCCCGCTGCCACGAGCACCAGGCCCGCAAGATCAGTCAGTATGTCCATAGCCCGCCACGTAGCCTCCTTACCGCCTGAGGCCAGCTCCTGTCAATGGCCGCGGAGAGATCGGGCCGACCCAATCCCAGGTCTGTTCGTCCTTACCAGCCTTTCCGAGATTTTTTTCGATCTTGCAGGTGGACCTGTGCTGTGAGAACCGGGGGTGAGGACACGTTATGTACAGGCCCTTGTGCTTGTACCAGAAGTACAGGCTCTCGAACTCCAGCCCGCCCTCGTGCGTCACTGAGATCCACGTGCATTCCTCGACCCACGTGCGGCTCTTGGAGCAGTCCTTCGCGGGGGCCCACTTCAGGCTGCCGCCAGAAGTCACTACCGGGTCATCACCGTCCTCAGGGTTTTTGGTTGTGGGTGGTGAATCTGCGGGGTCAAGCCCTTCATCTGTGTCTCGTTCCTCGGGCTCGGTCTTGGGCGGCGGGCCCCCTTTGCCCGCTTTGATGGCTTTAACCCCGAAGATGATGCTGACAATTAAGCCGAGTATTGAGAGCGCGTCGCCGACCGGGTCGGTCGTTATGCACATTCCGGAAAAGCGCAGGCACATGTCGTACCCTTTTTTGCTGCTGGCGGCGCTCCCGAATGTCGTGATGCCGAGCGCGTCCTTCGGCAGTTTCATGCCTTTCGGCCGGGTGATGTGCAGGATCTGCACAGTTTCGTACTGGGCGGCGGTCAAGTGCATGCCGTCCCAGGTATACGTGCGAGCTGCCGGTCTGGTCGTGGTCGTTGCCCCGGCCGGGCCAGCGGGCCATAAGCTGCAGGAGGTCGCTACCGCCACCGCTGTGACCAGTGCGACCATATTGCGGCGCGCTAAACTGTTCGATGTTCTCACTTTTGGCTCCTTTCGCATGGGCGAGTGAGGACAACCGATCGTCGGGGCGCTGCAACGCCCCGGCGATCACCCTGCGTGGGCCTAGACGAGCCGATCTACATGAGTGGTTATAGCCACATTGGTCATCAGTTTGCCCCCAAAAACTTGACTGTGGACCTGAGGACTGGTCCTGTCAACCCCTTGCCGAGGTGCTCAGTCACCGCTGCCAGTCAAGCCCCCGGACGAGGGATCTGGCCGTCGAGCCGTGGGTTCCGGTCGACGCGGGCTTGGCAAAGTTGGTGCGCGGATGGGGCACCTTCGCGGTCGACCCGTATGGACAGTGACTTCAGAACGCCAGCTTCTGGCTGAGGCCATCCAGCTCGTACCACTTGACCCCGTGCCGGGTGGCCAGCGTTGACAGTGCATCGCGGGCTTCGAACTCGGCGCGCTTGGCGCCGACATAAGCCACCATCGCGGGGCGCATCTCGGGCGGTAGATTGACCAGGACAGTTGGCCCACGCCCGGTCGAGCGTGCCCTCACCACGACGGACTATGCGACGGCCACCGCGAGGCTTGTTGACAGTGCCTGAGCCGTTAACGGCGTTAACCATAGAGTCATAGTAACTCTGCGGTGTCTAACTTTCAGACAGTGGCCTCGTCCTCAAGGTCATCGTCAGCGGAGTCGACCCAGTCCGGGTCGGCGACGAACTCATCGATCTTCACCGACCGGCCGAAGATCTCGAATAGCACGACGTCATCGGCACGGGTCTTGGCTCGCGCTGCACGAATGGTCATTCCTAGCCGTAGCAGAAAGGCCCGCCGGTCCGCGTCGGTAGTGAGTGTCTGCCAGTGCCCCCCGATGGTGTCACCGGCCCGTTCGCGTCGCACGACGTCTGGCGTCGTGCCCAGGCCACGGAGCCGGTTGCGCTCGGCGAGCAGCGCTTGCTGGTTGGCAGCGAACTCCGGGTCATCAAAGTCCAGCTCGCGAAGATCGGTCTCGACCTCTGCGATCTCGGCCGCGTGATCGTGGCCCCGGATGACCACGGTCTCGTACCGGGGCCAGCGAGCGAGTGTCGTCACCATGTACTTGTCGAGCCGCGCTTCCAGCTCAGGCAGTGGCCACATGTTCCGGCACTTGGTCCCTGTCCCGCTTGGCCCGAAGCAGCGATAGTACGGATAGCTCCGGTTCTCCTCCTTCTTGTGCACCTGCCGGTACATCGGCCCGCTGCAGCGGTGGCACACGACAATTCCGGTCAGGAGTGCTGTGTCCCTGGGCGGTCCGCCTCGCCGCCGAGCCTTCCGGTCAAGCTCGGCCTGGAGTTGCTCCCACGTCTCCCGGTCGAGGATCGGGGCAACGCGAAGTAGCGTGCGCCCGGACGCATCCTTGCGCCTGCCCGTCAGCGTCTCGTTCCGGAAGAGCTTGCCCAGGCTCGACCGCGTCCAGTGGTCGATCGTGCGCGGACGTATCCCTTGCTCATCAAGCCATGTGCACAGTTCACGCAGCGGCTGGCCACTCAGGTACATCGCCGCGACGGCCTGGACGGCTGCAGCCTGGTCGGGATCGGGCTCCAGGGTCTTCGCATTGGCCTCGCCAGTGATCCGGTAGCCAAACGGCGGGCGGCCGACGAGAGCACCGGATGAGCGGAGGTGCTGCTGCATTCGGCGGTATCTCGTGCTTGTGTTCTCCCACTCGGCCGAGGAGATGTTCACCAGGACGTCCCAGACGATCGGGGTCGCCGTGTCACCGGCTGCAGGCGGCCAGCACAACTCGGGCTGAACTACGAGGATCTTCTTGCCATGCTGCTCTGCCCAGGCCCTGATGTTCCAGTCGCGACCCCTCGACAGCCGGTCGATCTTGCTTAGGATCAGGCCGTCGTAAAGACGCATCCGCATCGGGTCACTCAGCCACGGCCCCAGATTCGGCCGATCGAAGGGCGACACGCGGCCGGAGATCTTGTCAGCCGCAGTCCCAATGACCTCATGACCGTTGCGCTCGGCCCATGCACGCGCGTCTGCATCTTGAGTGTCGAGGCCCGTTTGACCAGAATGATCCTGAGAAAGCCGGGCTGCCAGTAGCAACCGCACTGGGGCAGCCTAGCAATTCTGAAAACTGCGGAAGTACTAGAAACATGTTCTACTTCTACTGACACATTTGATCCAGCCTGCCGGGAGCCTGTCAATGCGCCCGCGGCCCGCGCGTGGGAGGTCTCGATGTCGCTCGACCACAGTCTCGTCGGCGTCCAGGGGGAGCCGCACGAGCGGTCCTGGACCTCAAAGGACGCGCTGCTGTACGCGATCGGGGTCGGCGCCGGCCTCGGCGACCCGCTCGCCGAGCTGGAATTCACCACGGAGAACAGCGAGGGCATCGAGCAGCAGGTGCTCCCGACCTACGGTGTGCTCCTCGCGCAGGCGGGATCTGCCCGGAGCATTGGCGACTTTGACCGCGCCATGCTGGTGCACGCCGAGCAGTACGTCGAGCTGCACCGCCCACTGCCCGTCGCCGGGACGGTCAGGACCTCGTCGAGGATCACCGGCATGTACGACAAGGGCTCCGGCGCGCTCGTCGAGTCCGAGAGCGTCGCGGTCGACCCGGCCAGCGGCGAGCCAGTGATCACGACCCGGACCGGCACGTTCATCCGCGGGGAGGGCGGATTTGGGGGGGAACGAGGCTCCGCCGAGCCGTGGCAGTTGCCCGACCGCGCGCCTGATCACAAGGTCGTGGAGCAGACCAGGCCCGAGCAGGCCCTGCTGTACCGGCTGTCCGGGGACCGGAATCCGCTGCACGCCGACCCCAAATTCGCCGCGCGGGGCGGGTTCAGCCGGCCGATCCTGCATGGCCTGTGCACCTACGGCTTCACCGGGCGGGTCCTGCTCCACGAGCTCTGCGGTTCCGACCCGGCCCGGTTCATCTCGATGGCGGGGCGGTTCAGCGCGCCCGTGCTGCCCGGCGACTCGCTCGTGGTCTCGATCTGGACCGGCGATGACGGGACGGCCCAGTTCCGGACCGCGAAGGAAGACGGCACCGTGGTCATCGACCGCGGGCGGGCTCGCTACCGGACCGCCTGATCGGTCAGATGCCGGGCTAGGAAGGCCAGTGACGGCGGCTCCTGCGCGACGAAGAAGTCCGCGTTGTGGCAGCCGGTCGAGAAGTTCACGACCGCGCCCGCCGGAAGCTCGCGGGCCAGCGCCTGCACGCCAGGGTAGAAGGGGTCGTCGTACCCGACCGCGACCCGCACCGGGATCCCGGTGAGCGCGCTCGTGTGCGTGACCGCGTCGTTGGCCGCGAACGCCGCGGCCGAGGCGTACGCGCCGGCGTTCACCGCGCGCGCCTGCGCGTAGCTCGTCCAGATCGCTGGGCTGATCGCCGCCGCCGCCGCGATCAGCCCGCGGAACTTCTCGGCGAACAGGAGCGCGCCGTAGCCGCCCATCGAGATGCCCATCGTGGCGATCCGGTGCGGCGGACGGCCGAGCCCGCGCCCCCGACAGAGCGGGATCAGCTCGTCGATCACCATGGCCATCGGGTCATCACCGGGATGCGGGTTCCAGTAGCCGCCGCCTCCGTCGACGGTCACCATCGCGACCGGCGGCAGCGGGCGGCCGGCAACGGTCAGGGCGACCGCCTGCGCCGGCGTCATCCGCGCGAGCGCATTGGTGTGATCGCCGCCGTAGCCGTGCAGCATGATCACCAGCGGCAGCTCGTCGCCGGGCCGGTGCCCCGGCGGATAGGCGATGGTGTAGCCGACGGTGCGCTGCCGGGCCCTGGAGTAGAACGTCCCGGAGTACGCCGGCCCGAGCGGCGCGAAGTTGAGCGCCGGCCGGGCGACGGTGCACGCGCCGTCAAATCGGTCGAGCAGCCCCCTGCCCGGCAGGACGTTGTGCGAGATGAGCTCGATGCCAGTGAATCCTGCGGCGCAGGCAGCGGCCACTCCGCCTGCCCCTAGCGTCAGCAGCCGGCGCCGGCTTATCTTG
>Ga0209380_10001954_pt1 | contig 13553 bp, 14 predicted proteins | sample HubBroMetageWFT6_FD_188347 | JGI IMG/M metagenome (GOLD analysis project Ga0209380, IMG submission 188347) | Warmed and freeze-thawed soil microbial communities from the Hubbard Brook experimental Forest, New Hampshire - Hubbard Brook CCASE Soil... | ecosystem: Environmental > Terrestrial >...
GGCAGCGACGAAGACCTGCGCACCGCAGTTTTCAACGTCCTCGATAACGCCATCAAATATTCCGGTGAAAATGTCGACGTGCGCGTGCGCCTCGAACTGCCAGACGAAAAGCGCATCGTCTTCAGCGTGCAGGATCAGGGAATCGGCATCCCTCCTGACGACGTCAAGAGCATCTTCAAGCGCTTCTACCGCGTCCATCACCGCTCGCTGGCCCACGTCAAAGGAACCGGCCTCGGCCTCTTCATCGTAAAATCGGTCGCGGAAAAACACGGCGGCCGCGTCTTCGCCGAAAGCGCCGGCGAAGGCGAAGGCTCCACCGTCACTATGGAACTTCCCAGATCGAACGAATGAGGCTCGAACGAATGAGATCGAACGCATGAGGTCGAACGCATGAGGCCAAACGCATGAGGTCGAACGCATGAGCCGTGTTCTTGTGGTCGAAGACGAAGCCCATCTCGCGCAAGGTCTGCGCTTCAACCTCGAGGCCGAAGGCTACTCCGCCGAAGTAGTCGGCGACGGAGAATCCGCCACCGATCGCCTCCTCGACAAAAAAGAAAATTTCGATGCCATCGTGCTCGACATCATGCTGCCCGGCAAAGATGGCTTCAGCGTGGTCTCCGAACTCCGCGCCGCGCGGAACTTCGTCCCCGTCCTCATGCTCACCGCCCGCAGCCGTCCCGAAGATGTGCTCAAAGGCTTCGCTGCCGGAGCCGACGATTACCTGCCCAAGCCCTTCGACCTCTCCATCCTGCTCGCGCGCCTCCAGGGACTCTTGCGCCGCAGCCAGTGGATGCGCACCGGTCAACCGGGAAAAAATCCGGATGCCGCTCTCGACTCCGCTCGCCCAGCATCTGACCCCAACGCCATCGCCGACTTCGGAACATTTTCCTTCAGCGGCAAAACCATCGACTTCGGCACTCTCGAGTTGCGCACCACCGATAACGTGGTTCACCTCACATTGATGGAATCCGAACTGCTCCGCCATCTGGTGCGAAGCGATGGCCGTGTAGTCTCGCGCAAAGAAATTCTCGAAGAAGTCTGGGGCCTGCACGAAGACACCGACACTCGCGCCATCGACAATTTCATGGTCCGGCTCCGCCGCTACATCGAAGCCGATCCCGCGCGCCCCCGCCACCTCCTCACCGTTCGCGGCGTCGGATACCGCTTTCTCGCCAACCCAGAAAAGAATTAACGGATTTTCCGCCCCGACGGATTTCGATTCGAACTAAGGCACAACCCGGCCCTCGGTAGTGGTGCAGGTTGAAAAGTTTGTCATTCCAAAGCGCAGTTTTATCGCGCGAGACCCTGCCCTGAGCGAAGCAGAAGGGAATCTGCTTTGCCAGTACCTTGAAACAGGATTGCATTTTGTCATTCCGAACCGGCGTTCTTTGCCGGTGAGGAATCTGCTGTTGGCTACTACCCCCGACCTCCCCGGCTTTCCCTCAACCTCCTCCCTGCTGTAATCTTTCTCTTCACCTTTTCCCCGGAGGAATTGCTTGCGCTTTCTCGATCGTCTGCAACCCCTCGCGCTTCTCGTCATGCGCCTCGCCCTGGGCGCCGTCATGGCGGTTCACGGGTACCACAAAGTTTTCGGCGGCCTTCACCACCATGTTCAGTTCGTTTCCAGCCTCGGTCTCCCGGGCTGGACCGCTTATCTCTCCGCCTTTGCCGAGTTCCTCGGCGGACTGCTCGTCCTGCTGGGTCTGCTCACGCGGGTAGCCGCCTTTGCCATTTGCATCGATCTCTGCGTCGCCATTGCCAAAGTGCACCTCCACAACGGCCTGACGGGCAACGGTGGATACGAATTTCCCCTGGCTCTGGCTACCCTCGCATTCGCGCTCATCTTCTTCGGAGCCGGCCCCATCGCCCTCGACCACATCCGCGCCCCCGGTGGGGGTGGGAAATCCAAGTAGCGAGGGCTGGTAGCGAGGGCTGACCCGCAACGTCCGGAGAACTTAACGGAGTGTCCGGAGCGCAGATCGTGTAGAACTCACTTTTGTGGGACGTCAGCTCAAGCCATTCTGAAGAAAGAACGGGGCGGAGATTTTGTACCATGGCAAAACTCGTTTATGGATTGAACCAGTCTTTGGATGGCTACGTCGGCCATCAGGAGTTTAGGCCAAGCCCGGCGCTCTTTCGTCACTTCACGGAGCATGTCCGCGGCCTGACGGGCATGCTGTACGGTCGCCGCATGTACGAGGTAATGCGTTATTGGGACGAAAACCATCCGGATGATGACGCGAAGGAACACGACTACGCGGCGGCGTGGCGGAGCCGACCGAAGTGGGTCGTGTCGCGCTCGTTGAAGTCGGTCGGGCCCAACGCCACGCTTGTCGAGGATGACATCGAGGCGGCGATACGCCGGCTGAAGGCTAAGCTCGGTGGGGAGATTGAGGTTGCCGGACCAGACTTGGCTGGAAGCCTAACCAACCTCGGTCTTATTGATGAGTATCGACTCTACCTCCACCCCATCGTACTTGGTCGCGGCAAGCCATTCTTCTCCGGCCCTCGGCCGCCGCTCCGCCTTGTGACCAGCGATCTAATTGCCGATAGTGTGATTAGATTGACGTACGTTCCCGCTTAATCGTACCCGCCCGACGGATTGCGCCGCGGCATCCCCGCATATGAACCCGTAGTCCCGTAGGGACGGCTAAACCGCCTGCCTCGTATTTCCCGTCCAGAACCGCAACTTATCGCTGGAATCCGGGTTCAACCCTCAGTGCCGGAGTTTGCTTTTTGAGCACGCGGCGATGTCTTAGCCTTGACGTTTCTTTACGAACACTATTTACTATTCAGCTATCGGCCCAGTTGAAATCTGGTTCTGGCTAAAATTATGATGAGTGGTTACGACATGTCAGGCATCTTAAGGATTTCGCGGACGCATCTTCTCGCTTGTAGCGAACTAATTGGAGGTTTCTCTTGAGAAAGTCAACGCTCTTCGCAGCGGTTCTAGTCTCCTTGTTCCTGTTCCTTGCCCAGTTTGCCTCGGCCCAACAGGTCGATATCTTTTTCGGCGGCGGCACGCTTGAAGCGCCCTCGGCCACCAACGGCTCCAACCCGTCGATGAGCGGCGGCACGTATCTCAACCTCGGCGGCGACGTGCTTCCCGTCAAGAAGTTCGGCGTTAACGTCGAAACCGCCTGGCTGGCTACCCAGGGTGTCTACGAAACCGGGTTGAACTATCGCCCCATTCTGACCGACTTCAACTTCCTCTACCAGCCGCACCTGGGCAAGAGAATAGGCCTTGACCTGATGGGCGGCATCGGCGCTGGCGACGTGCGCTTCTACACCCCGGGCGCCTCTTATGCTGGCTATGCCAACTACTCCAGCACCGATCACTTCATGGAGCATCTCGGCGCAGGCATACGCTTCTACGTTTGGCGCCATGTCTTCGTCCGCCCCGAGTTTCACTACTACCACATCCAGGACAACGACAACCCCAACGATAATGGGTTCTTCAACTCCAACAACGCAGTCCGGGTCGGGGCTTCGGTCGGCTACACCTTCGGCGGCGGTACTGACTGAGCCTCGATTCGTGGACCATTTTCCGGGCATGATCGTCTGAGGGGCGTCCTCCGCAGATGATCGCAAGTCTTGTTATTCTAGAGCAGCCATTTCCGGCGACGCAGCGGCGTCGCCGGAATCGTCCTGTTCAGGCCGCAAACAACAACCAAGGGGGCTGTATTGAGAAAGTTCTGGATCATCGCATCCACTTGTATTTTTCTGTTTACCACCCTCGCTCACGCGCAGCAGATCGATATCGCTGTCGGTTGGAGCACCCTCGAGTCCCCCTACAAGGCCAGCGACCTGGTGAACTTCCACCCTCCGCTGGAAAAAGGCGGCTTCTTCCCCAACGTCAGCCTCGATGTTGTCCGCTTCAAGCACCGCCTCGGCTTCAACGTCGAGACTGCCTGGAGGTATAAACAAGCCAGCTATTACGGCTACGAGAATTACCGCCCCATCTTCACCGACGTAAACGCGCTCTTCCAGCCCAAGCTGCCCAGGAAGTTCGGCCTCGACATCACCGCAGGCGTCGGCATCGCCAGCAACCTCTTCGACCAGCTTTCCCCCTGCAATACCCCGGGATGCATCAACTTCACCAGCAGCAATCACTTCATGGAACAAATCGGAGGCGGTGTCCGCTATAACTTTTTTCGCCGCTTCTTTGTGCGCCCCGAGGGTCACTACTACCACATTCAGAATAACGCCCAGTTCAACACCGATAACGTATTCCGCATAGGCGCTTCCATCGGATACAGCTTCGTTTCCAAATAGATTGCGTGCAGTGTTCCGGGGAATAAAAAAGGCAGCGTCCGCGGACGCTGCCTTCCTTTCAAGTTCTCAAACCCTACGGTTCATTCATGCAGATTTCTGCTTCGTGAATCGCGGCGTCAATATGCTCGATCGCCTTGTCACGATGGCCGTGGAACTCGCCCTCGGCGTGCGACATGTGCTCCCTCGCGCTTCGCAGCGCTTCGATCGCATGTTCCACGCGCGGGTGCGGTGGCATCGCCGGCGCTGCCGCTGCGGGACTGGCGGGTGCAGCCGCCACAACCGCTGGCATTTTCGGACCAGCCGCTCCCGGCAGGGCCATGGTGAATAACAGAGTTGCCGCTATCAAGAGAGTCAAGAGCCCAATTTGCTTCATTCGATTCCTCCTCGTCCGAATTCCGGCGCGGACGCCGCCGCTGAAGTCATGCGCCACGGTCTCTGCTTGCACACCAGCTCGCCCGCGACTCCCGCACAGTATAGTCGCGCTTCGCGAATTCCACCTGTGCATAAGTTGATTCTTAAGGTACTTACCCTAAGCTGCTTCCCAAATCGCTCCTCGCTACGTTGTCGCTTCTCGAACTCACGGTACCAGCTCTAGCTCACCCCGCGAATCGATCTACCCTGTGATCCCCCGTGCCCTCTGTGTTTAAGATCCTGGGTTACATCGTTGCAATCCCAGGCTACGAGGCCCGGCTGCGCTCTCGCCGGCTTCGCAGCCAAAAAAACAGCGCGCCAAACACGACGACAACCCCAACCGCCAAATCCAGGCGCTTCAAATCGTGCGCCAGTCGATCCCAATGCCTGCCAAACAAATATCCCGCGCTGCAAATCGCCGTCACCCACACCGCCGCTCCCAGAAAATTAAACAGTCCGAATGTCCGCCGCGGCATGTGCAGTGCCCCCGCCAGCAGTGACGCCAGCACTCGCATTCCAAAGAGAAAGCGCGCCAGAAAAACCGTGGGCGCGCCATAGCGTTCGAAAAGCCGCTCCCCTCGTGCCACCATCTCCGGCCGGATAGAGAAGATATGCCGGTAACGTTCGATCAGCGGACGCCCTCCATAACGCCCCAGCGCAAAACCAAACTCCCCTCCCGCCGTCGTCGCCAGAGTTCCCACCACAATGATCCAGGGAAGCTGCAATTCGTGTTGGGAAAAAGCCAGAAAGCTTGAGAGCAGCAGAATGGTCTCACCCGGCAAAGGCAGGCCCGTGCTCTCGAGCAACAAGATAAATGCCACCGCACCATACCCGTAGTGCACCAGCGCGCCGCGCAGCAATTCGAGAATGTGGTGGCTCATCGATTTGCGATTGTCATTCTGAGCGCGCGCGTCCCAGATTTAAATTGTCATCGAGAGAGCGCGTTCTTGGCGCGAACGAAGGACCTGGGCGAGCCGCGCGGATCGCGTCGCGCTTTTGCGACGCAATAGCCGCGCGTTTGGGCTCGCATCCTTACTACTCAGGCTGGAAGCTTCTCACGCCTCAGGAATTCAAGCAATGCCCGGTTGAACTCCTCGGGACATTCCTCATAAGGGAGGTGACCAACGCCGGGAAAAACCACCAACTCGGAATTCGGAAAATACTTCGCCAGCGGCGTCGCCGACGACGTAAATACCGCCGTGTCCTTGCCCCCCCACATCAGCAGCGTCGGAATCCCCGCCAGCTTCGGCAGCGTCGCTTCCAACTCTCGCAAATCCTCTGTCCACGTCCGCACAATGCTCAAAGCATGCTCGAACAATCCCGGCTTCGCCAGCGGAGCCAAATAGCCTTCGAGCGTTCCCGGACTAATGCGCTTTCGGTCGCCATACATCCGAGCGTGCCAATACGAGAACAGAAAACTCATCCGCGCCACCGTAAGCCGGAACAATGTCGTTCCAACCTGGCTGCCGACAAACGGTGCCAGCCTCCGCCCGTGCGCCGAGAAAGGATTCACCGGATCCACCAGAATCAGCCGCCGCATTTTCACCGGAGCATTCCCCTCGAGACACTCCGCGGCCGCCATCATCGCGACCGCGCCCCCATGCGAAGTCCCCAGCAGATCAAAGGACTCGACTCCCAGCCCCGCAATAAACCGTAGCAGCCGCCGTGCCGTCCCCCGCATGGAATGATCCAGCCCCGCCACTCGATCCGAGAACCCCGCTCCCATCATGTCCGGCGCATAAACCGTCGCATAAGGCGCCACCGCCGGCATCGTGTATCGCCACGAAAACGAATACCCCAGCAACCCATGCAGCAAAATCAAAGCCGGCAGCGAACGATCTTGGGTGGCCTCATCCCATAGCTGGGGTGCCCCACATCTCGCCTCTTTTGCGAGATGTGGGATTTTTGATAGGGTGCGCAGGTACCGCATGCGCCCTCCATCCATTTCCATCCAGCACTCTTCCACCCCCGCGCTCAAAGCCGGAGCCAGCCCCGCAGAACCTTCCCGCTCTGCCGCCATTACCGCCAAATCCCGCTCCAAATCTTCTTACTCCAAATCTTCTTGCTCCAGGACAACTCTTTCCTTCCCACCAGATTCTATTTAACTGAACATCGCCTCTGTTCACTTCACTTGGGGAGCTTCGGCTCCCCGTTTTTTAGCAGTGGCCAGTGTCCAGTAATCGTGTCCAGTGCCCAGTGGCCAGCAAGATGAGACAGGTGCGACTGGCCACTGGTCACTGACCACTGGCCACTGCTTTTCTCTTCTTCCTCAACAACTTCTTCAACACCCGAATCCCTTTATCCACATGCTTCTCCTCCAGCAAAAACGGAGGCAGAAACCGCACCACCGTATCGTGGGTCGAATTAAACAGCACGCCCTCAGCCAAAGCCGCATCCACAATCGGCCGCGCTGGAATCTCCAGATTGATTCCCTGGATAAATCCCCGCCCGCGCACTTCCTTCGCTGCGGGACTTTTCTCGGCAACCGCCTTCAACTCCTGGTGCAAATAAGCTCCGACACGATTCACGTTCTCCAGCAGCTTCTCTTCTTCCACGATGGCCAGAAACTCCAGCGCCACGCGGCAAGCCAAAGGACCACCACCAAATGTAGTCCCATGTTGCCCCGGAGAAATTGCTGAAGCAAACTCTTCCTTTGCAATAAACGCGCCCAGCGGCAGCCCCGCCGCAATCGGCTTGGCAATCGCCACAATATCCGGAGTCACGCCAAAACTCTGGAACGCAAACATCGTCCCCGTGCGCCCCAGCCCGCACTGAATCTCGTCAAAGATCAGCGCCGCCTTGTGCCGGACCGCCGCCGCCCGGCAGGCTTGCAGAAACTCCACCGAACACTCATAAATTCCGCCTTCGCCAAAAATCGGCTCCAGCACAATCGCGCAAGTGTTGTCCGTCACCGCCGCCCGCAATCCTTCCAAATCATTCTGCGCAACAAACGTCACTTCCTCCAGCATCGGCTCAAATCCCTTGCGATGCTTCTCCTGCCCGGTCAGCGAGAGCGCCCCAAACGTCCGCCCGTGATACGACCCCTCCAGCGCCACCAGCCGCGACTTCCCCTCGCCCCCCGCGCGATGTCCCGCCAGCCGCGCCAGCTTGATTGACCCCTCAATCGCCTCCGTCCCGCTGTTCGAAAAAAACGCGCGAGCATTTCCAAAAGAGTTGCCCAGGAGCGTGCACAATTTCTCCGCCAGCTCCCCCTGATACTCGTGGTAATAAAGGTTCGAAACGTGAATCAGCCGCCCCGCCTGCTCCCGAATCGTCTTCACAATCCGCGGATGCGCGTAGCCCAACGCATTCACCCCCAGCCCCGAAACAAAGTCGAGATACCGCCGGTCGTCAATGTCGTAAACAAACACGCCCTTCCCCCGCGTCAACACAATGGGATACCGGCTATAAGTCCCCAACAAATACCGCCGCTCCAACTCCGCAATCTGTTCGAATGTTTTCATAGGAAGATTTGATTCTACCGGAAGAAACGGCCGTCAGAATTGCCAGCCCACCATGGGAAAGGTTCCGGCTAGCCTCAACCGCCAGAGTTTGACACTGAATGCCCGCAGGCGTAAGGTTCGCGCAGACCACGTTGGACCACATTCAGCGAGCGTCAAAAGGATACTGTGCGAAAATTTCTACTGATCCTCTTTCTCTTTGTCGGCATTCCCACCCTGCTCGTCGCCCAAAAGCAAGAAGGGTCATGGTCCAATCTAACCAGATTGAAGGCCGGTCGCGGAATTGAGGTAATCGATTTTAAGATGAAGCGCTACGTCGGAGAATTTGTTGCCGCCACCGGTGAGACCCTCACCCTGAAAGAAAATGGCTCTGATGTTTCGATACCACGAGAAGATGTTGCCCGCGTCTCTACTGGGTCTGGGCCCAAGCGCGGCGAGCACGCCGTCATCGGACTTGTAGTCGGAGGACTTGCAGGGGCCGCGATCGGAGCCGCTTCGGGTTCGAGCACAGGCTTTCTGGGAGGATCCTCGCGTGGAATTGCCGCTCTCGTCGGCATCGCGATCGGTGCGCCCGCCGGAGCTTTAGTGGGCGCCGTGGTCCCCGCCCATACAACCCTCTACCGCTCCGCCGCTCCGGTCGCGTCCCACTAGCATCCCGTTTCCTACCACCTCCAAAGAAAAACCCCTCCAAGTTATCCTGAACCCTAAGATCGGGTGTATCATCGCCAGCGTTCTTGAGGTGAACCAAGCAGGTTCCGATCAGTCATCAAGCATTTGTCAGGGACAATCATGGGTCAAAATAGCTTTATTCCGGTAGCAACGAATTCGAAATCGCGAAACGACCTCCTCGAGCGCGGGTTTAGTCGCCAGCCGCTCAGAATCGACGCGGACGTAGCGCGCTCGCTCGAAGAGTTATCCCACGCCGCCTGGTTCATTCCAAGGGATAAGTACTATGAAGGCGGCGACAGGTACCGTTCCTTAAATCGTGTCCGCGCCGAGATTGTTGAGGGTGGCGTAAACGTTTGGTTGAGTGAAGAGACTACGCCTTATGTGCAGCTGAAAAAATACAACACGACCATCGGCGGCCAGCCGCGAGAATACGCTCCACTGCCCCCGGCAATCGCCGGTTCCCTCGGTGTTCGCAAGATGATTGCTCATCACCTTCAATACCTGCCGCTCTCGTCGGTGGGTACCAGGTATCTGGTCAACGTCCATCTCATAAGATTCACAGCTACGCCGGGTCGGCCCTGCGACACCAGCCCGCCGGGCTTACATAAAGACGGAGAAAAGTACATCGCTACGCATCTACTGGGTCGCTGCGGGGCTCACGGTGGCGAAGTCGTCATCACCGACAACGACAAACACGAAATAGATCGCTTCACCATGCGCGAAGCCGGCGAGTGTTACGTCTTCGACGATGATCGCATCTGGCATATGCTGACGCCGCTGTCGGTACTGGAAGGCAATCAGTATGCCTACCGTGACACGCTGGCATTCGATATGCTGCCAGAGGGCTGGGAACCCGCGAAATGATTTAGCGCCGGCCCGCCCTTTTGCGGATTTCAACTCTGGAGGGTGCCCCGCCCTTGTCGCGTCTTTCGCGACAGGGTGGGGAATTTGACTTCCTGGCGAGGCGCAGCGTATCCCGGGCGTTTCCTCCTCAGCGCAAGTAGCCATGCAACACACCGGCTGATGACATATCGGTGTCGGCTCCTAACCAGGCAACACCATAACCTTCTCGGAGGTCGCTATGCCCGCCTGCAATTCGATCGCGCCAACGTTCCTTGTTCCAGACGTGAGCGCCAGTGCAGAGTGGTATTGCACGCACCTTGATTTCAAGGCCGACTTTTTTCCCAAATCTCCGCCTTATGTTTTTGCCAGCCTGCACCGCGACGGCATCGAAATTATGCTGCTAAGGCTCGAGGGCTATCGCAAGCCGGAAATTTCTCGCCCCGGCGGTTGTTGGGACGCCTACATCCGTATGCGCGGCCTGCGTGAGTTTTACGACCATGTACGGTCGAAAATTGCGGTCTCGAGTGAACTAACCAAGCGACCGTACGGCGACTCGGAGTTCGAAGTGCGTGACCCAAACGCCTATGTATTGGTCTTCGGCGAGATTATCGATTGAACGCGCGGGGGTGCCCAACATTCTCGCCGCTTTTTGGGGGCTGCGCCTGAGCTAAATCAAACTCTAGCGTGCCCTGCTCAAGCTTTGCTCGGGCGGGGATTTGGAAAAACTGAGCAATTCAGCGCAGCGCCCATTCCGGCCTGCGAATAGTGTAAGGCCAGTACGTGAACACAACACTGAGGAGAATTCATGAAGATATTCACATCACTTGTCCTGGCTGCTGCTGCTGCAATGTGCTTTGCGGTCACCGCTCCCAAAACGGAAGCTCAGGTCAGCGTCGAAATCGGGGTCGCTCCTGATTGTCCCTATGGCTACTATGACGCCGCTCCTTACGGTTGCGCCCCTTACGGATACTACGGCTCGGAGTGGTTTACAGGCGGCGTCTTCATTGGCGCCGGCCCGTGGTTTCATGGTTCCGATAACTTCCGGGGCCACGTAAATAACCGCTTACATCCCGAACACGGCTATACCGGCCCAGCACCGCAACGGGGCGAGAGAGCCGAGCCGTCAAAACGCGTCGATAAGGTCGCCCACTTCAAAGGTAATGAAATGCGTGATGGACGCGGCCACGCAACCGAAGGCAAACGGAGCTAACAACAGGGGCTGCCTGCCCCTTTTCGCTCATTTCGACTCTCACGGGTGCCCCGCACTTGTCGCGTCTTTCGCGACAGGGCGGGGAATCTGACTTCCCGGAAAGCGCGCCCGAACCCGGGCGAAATTCAAGCCGGCGAGAACTCAAACAGCCCCAACCTTCGCGATTCGAAGACTGCGCATCGGCAAGCGAGTACGGCCGAGGACGACCGCATCTCACTGTCTCTCCGCTGCCGTCCCGCTCACCGGCAACAGCGTCGCCGCGAGCACAACCACATCCCGATCGTTGGGTAAGGTAATGCTCTGCACAATCTTCGCCGGATTCAAAACGAACGGGTAAGCATACAGATTGAACGTCCGCTGATCCTTGGTGCCGTTTTCATAATTCCGATAGGCCATGGCCACGCCTTCCGACTCGCGCGGGAAATTCTGCGGGGTGTACCAGTCGCTGAAGCTTTGAGTGAATTTCGAACTGGTTCCGTCCGTGTAGGTGACCGTGAACGTCTCGGATTTTTGAGATCCCTCCACGCCCGTCGCTAACAACATCAGACCAGAGAACTGGCCTTGTGGCAGCGGAACCGTTTGGCCGCTGCAGCCAACCGCATCAAGTTCATTGGCAGGCCCGAAGTCGAACAGTACGCGGTGCAAAACCCGCGACGGAGCCAGCAGGTTCGCGGAGTACGAGTACCCGTCGCCGTCAAGGCCTCCGGTCGAATACGTCGTGCCGTTCGTGTAAATTCCATTCACATTGAACTGCGAAGATAAATCGACCTGCGTCCCCGTTCCAGTTTTGCCCACTGCCGCGCTGACGGCCAGGGAGAGAGTGAGAGTTTGTGTGATGCTGCCTGAGGTCCCTGTGATGGTCACAGTAGTAAATCCCGTGGCTGCAGAAGCGCTGGCTTTGAACGCCACTCTCTGTGTATTCCCCTGGCCTTGGACCTGCGCCTGAACGCCGTTCGGCAGGCTCGACACGCTCAAGGTCACTGTCCCGCTGAAACCGTTTAGATCCGCAATCGCGATTGCCGCGGCCGCTGTCGAGCTTTGATTCACGAACAAGTTGGTTGGTCCCGCAAGCGTAAAGCCGGGGCCGCCAACCGCGGTATTGATCGCGCTGGCGTATTGCGCCGCCAGGCCCGTGCCCACAAAGTCGTCATAGAGCCACATGAACCCGCCGGTAATGCCACACTGGCTGTGCCAGCCGCTCATAATGCTTTCGACCTGGCTCGGCGTGTCGTCCTGATCCCACAAACCAGGAAACACCGGAACCGTGCCGAAATTCCATCCCTCACATGGATTATTTCCAGCTCCACCGGCATACGCCTGCAAGTGAACTCCGTCTGCCGTACCCGGAAGTTGATCGTTGATTTGCGAAACCACGTTCGTCCAGTAACTGCTCTGGTCGAAAGCGTCGGGCATCACGTGATAGCCCAGGTTTCCCAGCATCACACCAAACGCAATCGTGGTGGGCGAATTAAAACTGTTCTCATCGTCGAAATCGATGGCATCTAGCGCCGGAATGGCAGCCTTCAGAGCTTGAAAATCCTGATACAGAATGCTCGTCGGCCCAGTCCCCTGCGCATTGACCAGGGCGGTGATGTTTTCCCAGTCTCCGTAGTTCGATGAGCCAATGCTGAACGTCACCCGCTTTACCGTTCCTTGTTTCAATTGCGCCATGTCCCCCGGAAAATCGGGATAGTACTCGTTGCCCACATAGACGCCGCCGGAGGTCAAAGGAAACTCGCCGTTGAAATTCAAGTCGCCGGTACTGCTGACCTCGACGCTCCAGACAATGGCTTCCGTGAAACCGGAATTCTCTATTTCGGTGATGTTGGCTGCCGCATTCTTATAAAACGGGCCGCCGCCAAAGATCCCGGTAAATCCCGTTTGAGCAGAAGCCGCTTCGGCCGAGAATGCAACCGCCAGGAGCAAGAAAAGAAAAAGTGCCGCGCCGCGAGCCATAGCCGCCTCGTGGCAATGACGTACGAACCTCATTTTTGTAGAGTGTTCCACATGATCTCCTGGATTAGGTTACTCGGATGGTGGTCGCGATCGTGGACGCCGGTTCTATCCCGTCTCCACATCGGCGAAATCGGCGCGACCTCGGCCCCGCAAAGTGGGACTGATTATACACGCCACGGCTAAGTCTCAGGACTGGCGGGTCATTTGGGCTGCTAGACTGCCATGTGGGCATTTCTGTTCTCGAAAATCCGTGAGCATCGATTCATAAAGCCAAACTCTCGCCCACCTATGTCCCCCATCAATAATTTCGATTGGACTCGCCATGCCCCCGCACCTAAAGTTGCTCAAAGGATGGGACAATTGCAGACGCGGTCAATCGCAACCAATCCTGCGCTGGCCGCCAACCCGGAACGCACCAGATGGCATCCGTCTTCATAACGGAACATTACATCGCCCTTACAGCATGGCTAAGCGCTACCGGGAGATAACGAACTTGATGCTCCGGACGGTCCTGTCCGACCGTACCGCGTTAGAAACCGAGAGGAAAGAATAGACTTAAGCATGGAACCTGAGAGCCTGTTGGAACAGAATCACAGCCCGGTCCAGGACTCCCAAGTGGCCGGCAACGGCCACGATCCGGCTTCTCCTACGCGCGTGGATAACTACGTTCTCACTTTAGATGAAATCGCCAACCTCGCAGCAGGGGAGGGCGAACCCGGCGAGACCTA
>Ga0209380_10001957_pt1 | contig 13533 bp, 19 predicted proteins | sample HubBroMetageWFT6_FD_188347 | JGI IMG/M metagenome (GOLD analysis project Ga0209380, IMG submission 188347) | Warmed and freeze-thawed soil microbial communities from the Hubbard Brook experimental Forest, New Hampshire - Hubbard Brook CCASE Soil... | ecosystem: Environmental > Terrestrial >...
CTGGCGCAGCAACCGTCGCAAAACACTAGCTCGCTCTGGACAGGGTTCTTCGCAACGTGCGGCGAGCACAAGACTGCGGATCTGCAGGGAGAAACATGGAAGAGCAAGCAAAAGCGTTAGGCAATTTACAAGGCGTCGCAACATCCCAATCTGCCCGAAGGCTGGACCGACATTCGGGTTAATGATGAAACTCTGAATGCCAACTTCGTGAAGATTGCGATCAATGTTGTCCGACGAGCGGGCAGCGACGAGAACGTTCTTTCCCAGATGTTGCAGCAATGGTTCGGTGACGACGCCGGAAAGCCAGGAACGCGGCACCAGGTAACCCTGCAGGCTGAGCGTGACGAATGGTCGCTCCGACCTGTGGGAGCCAACGCGGTGGGAGCTGTTCCGTACCATCGGTATCGGCGGGCAGATATTGCACCCCTCTATGGATTGCCTTATTCCGAGCGCTTTTGGGGGCAGGGTTTCGTACGTCAAGGGCAGCATATCTTCTTGTTCGTAACGCTCGACAAGAAAGACCACGTCGAAGCGTTCCAGTACAAAGACCACTTCCTGTCGCCTGCAGAGTTCGAGTGGCAGAGCCAGAACCGAACTACCCAAGAAGGCCGCGACGGACAGACTATCCGAAACCACAATGAGCAGGGCGTCACTATCCAGCTGTTCATACGAGCAAAAGCGAAGACCCCTGACGGAAGAGGCGAGTCGTTCCTCTATTGTGGTCTAGTCAACTTTGTATCTTGGACCGGGGAGAAACCGATCACTGTGGTTTGGTCCTTAGCAAAACCCTTGCCGGAGCCGCTTTGGGGCGAGTTTGGTCTAGCCAGCGAAGTAGACAAATCGCAATAGTTCCGGAAGTAAATCCACTTGAATGAAAAGTCGGCTGCGTGCAGAAGTGCGTTGTTGCGGGCAAGGTCCACACGCCGCCGCAGCTTGAGGGCGGGTGGAGATGCTCGCTGAGCGGACATTCGTGCCTCTATTACGGGAATGGAGCGACCAAATTCAAATTTCGGTATCTAATCAAGGCGTCAGGTCGGCCCAGGCACTTGTACTGATCCCTTTGTCCGGTGCCCGAAACGAGATCAAGAATGGCCAAACCAATATTGCTGAGCGTGGATGACGATTCTGATGTTTTGCGGGCGATCGAGCGCGATTTGCGCTCGCAGTACGGCGCTGAATATCGGGTGATCGGAAGCGATTCGCCCGAAGGGGCGCTCGATCTGCTGAAGCAGTTGAAGGTGCGCAATGACAGCGTTGCCTTGCTGCTGGCCGACCAGCGCATGCCGCGCATGGACGGTGTGGAATTTCTGCAACAGGCGATGGGAATCTTTCCTGCGGCGAAGCGGGCTTTGCTCACGGCTTATGCGGATACGAACGCCGCGATTAGCGCTATCAATCAGGCCAGCCTCAACTATTTTTTTCTGAAGCCCTGGGATCCACCCTCCGAGCACCTGTATCCGCAATTGGATGACTTGCTCGATGACTGGCAGGCTTCCTTCCGTCCGACATTTCAGGGGATCCGTGTGTTGGGAACGCGCTGGTCGCCGAAATGCTATGAGTTGCGGGATTTCTTGGCGCGCAACCGCGTCCCTTATGAGTGGACTGACGTGGAGCTTTCCGCCAATGATCCGGAGACCAAGCGCTTGCTGGAAGCTCTGGGACCGGAAGCGGCGAATCTTCCAGTAGTGCTTTTTCCCGACGGGACGAAGCTGCTTGAGGGCATACCAGCAGACGTGGCGCAGAAGGTCGGGCTGCGCACGCGCGCGCAAACCGACTTTTATGATCTGGCGATCGTCGGTGGGGGACCGGCCGGTCTGGCCGCTGCCGTTTATGGAGCATCCGAAGGCCTGCACACTGTGATGATCGAACGGGAAGCGCCTGGCGGACAGGCCGGTATGAGTTCCCGGATCGAGAATTATCTGGGCTTTCCCTCTGGCCTTAGTGGGGGCGATTTGGCGCGGCGTGCGGTGGTTCAAGCCCAGCGTTTCGGAGTAGAAATTCTGTCGCCGCAGGAAGCGGTCGGCGTTCGAACGGAAGGGCCTTACCGAATCATCAAGCTGGCGGATGGAAATGAAATATCTTGTCATGCGCTGATGGTTGCGAGCGGCGTGCAGTGGCGGCGACTGGAGGCTCCGGGCATCGACAGGTTGCAGGGTGCGGGAATTTACTATGGTGGAGGCGCTACTGAGGCTCTTTCTTGCAAGGGTGAGACCGTCTATGTCGTGGGCGGCGCGAACTCGGCGGGCCAGGCGGCCATGAACTTCGCGAAGTACGCCGAGCGCGTGATTATTCTGGTGCGCGGCGAATCGCTGGCCAGCACCATGTCGCGATACCTGATCGAGCAGATTCAAGAGACGAAGAACATTCAGCTCTGGGCAAATGCCAGCGTGGCAGAGGCGCATGGCCAAACACGACTGGAAGAGATCTCAGTGCTTTGTTCCGATACCAATAAGATTGAACGCGTGCCGGCGGTTTCGATGTTTATTTTCATCGGAGCATCGCCGCGGACGGATTGGTTGGCGGACGTTGTTGAGCGCGACGAGCGCGGCTTCCTGCTAACCGGTCCCGACCTTATCCGTGACGGCCAGCGCCCCAAGGGCTGGGCGCTAGACCGTGATCCGTTCTTGCTGGAAACGAATGTTCCCGGTATTTTTTCCGTGGGCGATGTGCGCCACGGCTCTATCAAGCGGGTGGCTTCCGGAGTCGGGGAAGGTTCGGTGGCAGTGCAGTTCATCCATCAATATCTAAGCAAGGTGTAAATGGTCGATAAAACTGAATTACGTCGCGTCACTGAATTCGCCGATTTGCCGGATGATCAACTGGATTGGTTTCTCAGTCAGTCGCAAGAGATGCATCTTAAAGCGGGTGAAATGTACTCGCGCCAGGGCGACCCAGCCGACGCGATGTTTGTGATTCTTGAGGGGCACCTGCAAGGGCGGGGGGAACTCAATGGCGAAACCGTCGTCTTTGACCTGGAGCCGGGCGACGTTACCGGGGTCTTGCCATTTTCCAGAATGAAGCAGTTTCCCGTTGGCCAGCGTGCCGAGACCGACAGCCGTGCTCTGCGATTTCCCGCCTCATTATTTCCGGATCTTATACAGAGAATGCCGGAGCTGACCAAGCGTCTCGTGGGCCTTATGTCCGACCGCATCCGTGAAGTCACCCGCCTTGAACAACAGCGAGATCGCCTGGCTTCTCTCGGAAAGCTGTCGGCCGGCCTGGCGCACGAACTCAACAATCCTGCGTCCGCCGCCAAACGCGCTGCCAGCCAACTGCGCGAGATGATCAAGAAAATAAAGAGCGCGAGTCTCGAACTGGGAAGGCGCGATCTTACTCAGGCGCAAAAAACGGAGATCGAAAAACTGGAAGCTTTGTTTACGCAAGAAGATGTGGTTCCACCTGATGCGCTCACGATCAGCGACCTGGAGGACCAGATCGATTCTCTGCTGCGCAGTCACGGGCAGAACGATCTCTGGCAATTGGCCGCTGACTTGGCGCGGCGGAATATTAAGCCGGAAATTTTGGAATCATTGTTCGCGAACTTGGATGCAGACGCCGCCAGAGCCGCCTTGGTGAGAATTGCAGCTTCCGTGGAGATAGCTGTTCTATTGCGCGAAATCGAGAGCAGCACGTCGCGAATATCGGACCTGGTGGGTGCGATCAAGGAATACACCTATATGGACCAGGCCAAGGTGCAGAATGTCGATGTCGTAAAGAGCCTGGAAACTACGCTTACGATTTTGAATCACAAACTGAAACAAGGAGTGGCAGTGCAGCGCGATTACCAGCGCGTTCCGCTACTAGTAAATTCGTTTGGCAGCGAACTAAACCAGGTCTGGACCAACATTATCGATAACGCGATTGACGCCATGCACGGAAAAGGCGAGCTTCGGGTCCGAACTTACCGCGATGAGGGCTGTGTGGTAGTTGAGATTGGAGATAACGGTCCAGGAATCTCTCCCCAGGTTCAGCCTCACATCTTTGAACCTTTTTTCACGACCAAAGGAGTTGGAGAAGGCACGGGCCTCGGACTCGACACTGTCCAGCGCATTGTGAAGAAACATCGGGGCAATATTCAGGTTAATTCCAAGCCCGGCGACACGCGTTTTCAGGTCTGGCTGCCATTGGCGGATGCCACGCGCTAATATGGCTTCGGAAATCGTATGATTTGTCCGGGCTGATTCGTTTGTGAGACGATGAAGTCCAACCGTTGGTCAGTTGGCGCGAGGAGTTGATGGATGTTTGAAACTATTCTGTGCGAAGTAACCGAATACGATGCGAGCGTTCTTGAGCCGCTGATTGGGCTCGCCGTCGAAATTTCCCGCGAGGAAAGCGCGAATGCCCGCAATACCGGCGGCCTGTGACGTGCGAAGCTCTCTGATATGGGCAGGAGGCATGCCAGCTTGACTCGTAATTACGGCGCACGAGATCTGGCGGGATCTAATCACTCCGATGTCTGTGTAAGCTGAGAAAGAAACAGACACGTCGACGCCAACGTTGCGCGGGCCGGGCAAAATCATAGCACGATCTCAAAACGCTCTTTCATTTCCTCGGATCGCGCCCATTGGTCGCCGGGCAGCAATATAACAAACCGCGAGAAGACTTTGACAAACGCGGTTTTCATCGCACCATCAGTCAGCTGCGCTGCTTGCGTCGCCGCGAGCAAGGGGCGCAGATCGGCAAGGAAGCCGGGGTTGTTCAGCTTCGCGAACATCCGCTGTTCCGCCTCGCCGCGGGAGATTCTCATCTCCGATCTTTGAAGGTATCGCCCGAAATACTCGACCACGCGCACTGCGTTCAGGCCCTCGAATACGTCGAGGCTGTGAGCAAGGTCGAACAGATCGCGTCCTTTGTTGCGCTGAAGCAGCCGGATCTCACCTAACGGATCAATTCCCCTGCGATCTCGCCTCAACTTGCCTGATCGAGAGTCCGCGGTTGGGCCTCGCCGGCCGCCCGCTCACCCCGTGGCGACACAGCCGGCCAGTCTCCCTTCCAAGCATCGGGTTCCTTGGCGTTCAGGTACCTGATGCGTACCGGCATGGCGGCAAGCCGGTCAGAAAGGCGAGCCTCATCGCGAATCGGCCACCAGTCGTACAAAAAGATCTCAAGAGGTCGCCACATGGAAACCCAGCCGCCGATCGTAAAGCTCTCACGCACGATCTCGCCAATACGGCTGCTCTTCATTAAGCCAGCTAGAAAATCGCCCAAGGCAATCGCCGATGCTAGAGCAACGAGGCCGATGACAAGGCTGGTCCGGCCCACCCTGAGCAATTCGCGCAGACGCTGCCGATATGCCTGGGCGCGTTGACTGAAGAACTCGTGAATTGCATCGCGAAGAACAGCAGCCTCATCCGGTGCTCGCATTCACTATTACGGTTTGCGACGGCGCGAAGGTACGCACTCAGTGTCGTCACTCAGGGGGGCGGCGCGGACGAGGTTAGGCTCGCCCTAATCTCGTCCTCGCCCGGAATCAGCACAGGTTCAGACAGAGGCCTGTGTCGCGAGCGTTGTACGCACCGCTGCACGCCGCGCGTCGGTCACGTTGCCGCGATGCATCGACTGGTGCAGGGCCAGCACGAGGAAGCTCTGCCCGTAGGTGGCGAATTCTTTCTCCCGTCCTTTGGGTGGCGTCTTCGTCGGCTTGTCGAGGTCCGCCTCGCTCAAGGACTCCAAAAGCTTCAAGTTCCGCTCGCGCAATTGGCGATACTTTTCTCGAACCTCGGCGAAGGGGGGATATGCTTTGGCATCGGCGACAGGTTCCAAGTTTTCACCAAAATACGGTTGCCAGTCTGCTGCGGCATTCTTATCTCCGAAAAGTATCTCCGGGATCATGCCCTCAACCAGAGTGAGGTGACCAAGGACCCAAAGCGGGTGGCAGCCGCCGCTCGGTGTCGGAAAAGTCGTTGCAGCGCCGCTCATTTCGTCGATTACACTTAGCACTGCTCCATTCGAAACGGTCAGCGCGAATTTAATAGCGTCTTTCGTTTGCATTTTCTTTCCTCCTGGAATTGCCTGCTCACTCTCTACTACGATTCCGGAGCGATCCAGGATACGTGCCCATGGAGCATTCCTTAGGAGGGATCAGCCACGATGACAGAGATAGCTGCTGGTAGAACCCACGGACAATGCGCGTAGTCCACGATGCGCGCGATGTGCTGATCGATCACTTCGACCCGAGCAACAGAATCTGGCTTCCACTCATCTCCATGTTGGCGTAGCACGACGACCGTCAGCTCGCCATCCACTTCCCCAACTCTCAGTCGCCATGGCACTCTCTGCCGTTCATAGTTTCCGAAATATGGCGATTCGTCGATCGAGCCGGCAAAGCGATCTGCGACGCGGAGTTGAGCATCCGCGCTCACGAGTTCGCGGAGTCCGTCCCAATCACGTTTATTGAATCGGTCCACATAGAGGTGTAGGAGCCGCGACAACTCTGGACTCACGTCGCGGCGCGATGTCGCGGGCGCAGGCAACGCTGCCAACTTCGCTCGCCCCCTATTGAGCGCAGCCTTGACCCCGCCCACAGTGGAACTGACGAGTTCGGCAATCTCTTCGAGGGTGTAGTCAAAAACATCCTTGAGAAGCACGCAGGAGCGCTCCTTGGGAGGCAGGCTCATCACGAGCTGTTCGATCGCTCGACCAACACCAAGGACAGGAGGATCACCAGGCATTGCGGAGCCTGGGCTCATAGCCGTGGTTTCAGCCTCAATCCGGACGCCACGCCTCCGCAGGAAGTCGATGCATCGATTGTGCGCGATCCGGAACAACCAGGGACCTAGAGGACGGCTGTCGTCGTACTGGTCGAGCTTCCGATAAGCCTCGAATAATGCGTCTTGAACAACGTCCTCCCCGTCCAACACAGATCCTGTCATGCGAGAACAATAACGGTGCAGACTAGGGCGAAGATTGGTGATCGTCTCGAGGAAAGCCAGATACCGCGCTTCGAATGGACCGGAGCGGTCCATTTTCTCTTGCTTATCGGTCGCCATACCTACTTATACGCAGCCCATCCCCTTTAGGATACGCACCGAATTCGCGAACCGGTCAGGAGTCCATCGGCACGCCGGAAGGCTTGCCTGCGAGGTTCACGAGGCCCTGCATCGAGCAGTCGGGTTCCAGCATCGAAAAGCTATCAGAGGGGTTTCAGAATGAACTACTTCGAAACACTCGAGCAGGAAGTGTCGGCCTGGCCTAGCGTATCAGTGCATCCACACCGGTTTGGCGGACAAGAATTCCGATTTGGATCTGCGGAAATCGGTCATATTCATCCGGGCGTCGTGGTTGACATCCCGTTTCCGCGTTCCGTTCGCGATGCGCTTCTGGCGGGCGGTCTTGCCGAGGAGCATCATTGGGTCCCGAATTCTGGTTGGATCACCTTCCGGGTTGGTAGCGAGCAGGATCTCAAGCATGCCGTCTGGCTCATGCGACTGTCGTACCTGCGCTACTCCCTCAAGACCGCTACTGACCCGCGCAAATTGCTCGAGCAGCAAAGCGAAGAACTCCAGTTGAACTCTCAATTCAAATCGTTGCTCGAACCATTCGTGTCTAAAACCACAAACCAAGTTGCGGCTGAGCCGCTCCGAGCTTAGAAGAGAACGGGACGTTTACTTACGATGGCTGTTCTTTGGATTGCCTTAGGAGATCAGTGAAATGGAAAACATGAAGGCAGTACGAGTCCACAAGTACGGTGGGCCGGAAGTGCTCCGGTTCGAAGATGCACCGCGCCCGACGCCCGGCTCCGGTGAATTACTGATCCGAGTCTATGCTGTTTCAGTGAATCCGCTCGACTGGAAAGTCCGGGCGGGCTACATGAAAGATTATATTCCTCTCCCGCTGCCATTCATTCCGGGCTGGGACGTCTCCGGTGTGGTCGAGGCAGTAGGTTCCAGTGTCACAAAATTCAAAAAGGGCGACGAAGTCTACGCCCGCCCGGATGTCACTGCCCACGGCAATGGAGCGTACGCGGAGTACGTCGTGGCGAAGGAAACAGAAACGGCACTCAAGCCGAAATCCATTGACCATGTTCACGCGACCACGATTCCTGTCGGGGCGGTCACGGCATGGCGAGCACTATTTGACGCCGCTGGGCTGAAGGAAGGGCAGAGCGTATTGATTCATGGGGCGGCCGGAGGCGTCGGCAGCTTCGCGGTTCAACTGGCGAAATGGAAGGGCGCGTATGTTATTGGGACGGCGTCGAGCCAGAATCAGGCGTTTCTCAAGGAATTGGGCGTGGACGACCCGGTCGACTACGAGAAGACGCGATTCGAGGAGGTGGTTCGCGACGTGGACGTGGTGTTCGATCCCATCGGGGGAGAAACACAAAAGCGTTCGTGGCAAACCCTAAAGAAAGGTGGAATCCTGGTTTCGATCGTCGCGCCACCCTCGGAAGAAGAGGCTAAAAAATATGGTGTACGCTCCGCCTTCTTATCAGTCAAGGGAGGTTCAGCCCTGCTGGCCGAACTCGCAACACTCGTGGATTCGGGGAAAATCAAACCCATGGTCGAGAAAGTGCTGCCGCTGTCCGAAGCCCGGCAGGCCCACGAACTCAATGAGACCGGTCACGCTCGCGGCAAGATAGTACTGAAGGTCGCGTAGGAGCTGCTCAGAGCAGCGGCGCCCGTTTCTCGAACGGGTTTTGGAGCGGTGAATTCCGGGGGCCATCGGAAGATGAAACGGGCAGCGATCGGCTTGCGAATGCATTCTGGTTGGGGCGCTCTGGTCGTGATCTCCAATGAGTTCGCGCTCGAGGTAGTCGACCGCAGACATATCGTTGTCGCCCAGGCGACTATTCCCGGATCGAAGCAGCCTTATCACTATGCTGAGAACTTCGAGTTGGAACAGGCTGGAGCATACATTGCCCGATGCTCCGGCGCCTCGGGTCAACTTGCGTCAGCTGCCATTCACGAAATCCTGTCCGAGTTGGAGAAGAACGAGTATAGGGTCGAGGGTTCTGCGCTCCTCATGGGTTCTGGGAGAACGATCCCTTCGCTGGAGAAAGTTCTCGTGTCTCATGCGCTGATTCACACGGCAGAAGGTGATTTCTTCCGCGCGGTTGTTCGCCAGGCCTGCGAGGATGCCGGCATAACCGTAACGCCATTTCGTGAGCGGGACTTGGAAGAACGCGCCAACAAAATACTTGGAAAGAAAGTAAATCAAGTGAAGGAACGGATTTCGAGCTTGGGTAAGCGTCTTGGCCCGCCTTGGACGCAGGATGAGAAACTGGCGGCACTGGCCGCGAGCCTGATCCTGGCGTCCTGACAGGCAGACGCCAACGCAAGGGGAGCGGTCATCACTCACCGGCAATGACCGCCCTTGATTCCGCACACCTTCAATCCGCCGCCACCTGTTTCCTTTTCCAATCTCTGGCCTCGTCGGATTTTGCCCATTCTCCCGCCACCTGCTTGGTTGCGACGTTGAGGCGATTCCAGACGTTGGTCATCGCGATGTAAAGAACCAGAGCTGCGAGTTGCGGCTCGTTGTAGTGACGCGCCGTTTCGTTCCAGATTTCGTCCGGCACGGGATCGGAGCGATCACTGAGCCGAGTCATAGCTTCGCTTAGGGCGAGCGCCGCGCGTTCGGCATCGGTGAAGTAGGGCGCGTCGTTCCAGGCGGCAACAGCGAACAGGCGCTCGTAGGTCTCGTCCGGCACCTTGAAACGCAAGTTCATGTCGACACAGACGCTGCAGCCATTAATCTGGCTTGCCCGCAAGTGAACCAGATCGAGCGTTTTCTTCGGCACACCACTTTGTTCTACAGCTTTGCCTAACGCTTGCAGGTTTTCCATCGCGCCCGGAATGACAAATGCCGGCTGTTTCATTCGTGCTTGCATGAGTGAATCTCCTTTTTATAAAGTTTCGATTTGCTTCCTCGCTGACATGACGAATCACAGCATAAGAATGTGACCGGAGCGGGCGCGCGCGGGAATCTCTTTACCCATCTGCGGGATCAAAATCTCTGTCGGGATACAATGACGAATGATGGCCAAACGTTCTGTGGCAGTATTCGATCTGGGTGGCGTGTTGATCGACTGGAATCCGCGCTACCTCTACCGGAAGCTCTTCGATGGTGACGACCATGCCATGGAACATTTCCTGGCTACAGTCTGTACCTCCAACTGGAATACCCAACAAGACGCCGGGCGCTCGCTGGCTGAAGCCTGCGCTCTTCTCAAATCAAGATTTCCAGACCACAGCAAAATGATTGACGCGTGGATGGAACGTTATGACGAAATGCTGGGAGCACCCATTCAGGGTACGGTCGAAGTTCTCGCTGATCTGCGTTCGGCCGGCGTGCCCATCTATGCACTGAGCAATTGGTCCACTGAGACGTTTCCCGCTGCCCTGGAGCGCTTTGATTTCCTAAGCTGGTTTGATGGCATCCTGCTCTCCGGTGAAGTGCGCCTGCTTAAGCCTGATCCACGCATTTATCGCCGTTTTTTCGAGACTCACTCAGTCGATCCCGCGCAGGCTGTTTACATCGACGATCTCGAACCCAACGTGAAAGCAGCAACCGCTGTCGGCATGCACGGCATACACTTCACAGATTCCTCTGCTCTTCGCGCTGAGCTTGCCAGAATCGGCCTAATTCCAAACTAACGAATCATCAAGTTAGAACCTTTGCATCTGCTCTGCCATAAACAACTGCAACGCTCCTTGTCACGAAATCTCAATTTGGTTCGTCACCACTATGACGAGTCATCGCGACAAAATGTGACCAATGATGACGAGAGGAGGAAAGATGGCGAGAGTAGAGGGCATTGATCCCCGGCAGACTTCATTCCTGATGCGACAGGTGTTCAAGAAAGTGCGCAAGATGTTGGGCCGCGACCTGACGCCGCAAAAGGTCGCAGCCCGAGTGCCCAGGGTGTTCTGGGTAAATGCGCTCGCGGAGTGGCTGCTGGGACAGAAAGCGGCGGTGCCGCAAAGGCAGCGCATGCTGTTGACGCTCCGAACTGCCGTGCGGGCTGGGTGCCCGTTTTGAATCGATGCCAATTCTGCCGGGAGCAGAATGTACGGTTTGAGCGACGAAGAGATTACCGCAATCCGCGAGGGACACTTCGAAGGTTTTCCACCACCCGAGATCGCTTTGCTGCGCATGGCGGACGCGATGGCGGACACGCCGTCCAATGTGAGCGACGAACTCTATGGAGAATTGCGCCGGCACTTTTCCGAGGAGCAACTGATCGAACTCGCAGCGAGTGCGGCGCTAGAGAACTTCCGTGCACGCTATAACCGGGTATTCGATGTGGGGAGCGATGGACTCTATCGCAAAGGGCTAAAGTTCAAAGAGCGATAAACCGAATTTTCTAGCGCGCCTCGGCCATAGATTCCGAGCACCAGTGCTGCCACGACCACCACAAGGAACGTGACCGGTACGCCGTTTCCTAAGGAGAGGTCGCGCGCTCGGAGGTGCGTGATCACCGCGCCGACAAAGAACAGCGTGAGGCCAGCGGCCGCGGCAATCCCAATCAGGGGCACGCCAATACCGATCAGCAGTCCCAGTGCGCCTGCTGCCTTCAGCACGCCCAGGATGGGGAGCGACGATTCTGGCACACCTAGTTTGTTCATGTTGCCGAGAAGCCACTTCGGACGGATGAAGTCATTCGCTGCTGCATAAATGTTGCCGGCAGCAGCCATGACAGTAACGATAATGTAAGCAGTAAACATGAGGACCTCCTTTCTTTGTTCTGGCATCACCTGAAGAGCAAAGACAGGTTTGATGCCCAATGACTTGCATTTCCTCTCTCATTACCTTGACGAACGGCGGCAGGAAAATGTGACCGCGCGCAAGAATGCTGTGAAAAAGGGAGTGGAGCGGGATACTATCCGGCATCCAATTGCGTGCCGAATCCCATCAGTGTGCTTGTCACATTGGGAGGGCTTGATCCGTCAATGATGTGGAGTCATACGCAAATGGAAAACGAGAAGCAGGGCGAATGGTTGGCGGGGCGATTCGAGGAGAACCGCGGTCATCTGCGGGCAGTAGCATATCGCATGCTCGGATCGGCCAGCGAAGCCGACGACGCTGTGCAGGAGGCCTGGTTGCGCCTGAGCCGCTCCGACGCGACGACGATCGAGAATCTCGGTGGATGGCTGACCACGGTGGTTTCACGGGTTTGTCTGGACATGTTGCGCTCGCGAACAGCCAAACGCGAAGAGGCGTTGGAGACGGGCGTGACTAAGACGATTGCAATCAGCCGGCAAGCTGATCCGGAGAAGGAAACGCTCCTCGCTGATTCCGTCGGTTTTGCACTGCTGATCGTGCTCGACAGGCTCGATCCGGCAGAACGGCTGGCGTTTGTGCTGCACGATATGTTTGCGGTGTCTTTCGATGAGATTGCTTCGATTCTCGGCCGCTCTCCAGAGGCTGCGAGACAACTCGCGAGCCGGGCACGCCGGCGCGTTCAGGGTGCGTCCGCGGTTCCCACGGCCAGCCTCACCGAGCAGCGACGAGTTGCTGACGCTTTTCTGGCAGCCGTGCGCGCCGGCGACTTCGAAGGGCTCATCGAGGTACTTGATCCTGATGTCGTGGTGCGAATCGATGAAGCGGCCGCCCGCCCCGGTGCGCCGAGAGAGATTCGTGGCGCGCGGAACTGGGCGAAGGGAGCGATCGCCTTCTCGCAACAGCTTGCGGGAGACATTCGGCCGATGTTGGTCAACGGAGAGGTGGGACTTGTGTGGGCACCGCGTGGACACTTACTCAGAGTGCTTCGATTCTCGATTGCAGATGGGAAAATTGCTAAAGTCGACGTGATTGCCGAGCCAACGCGACTGAACGAACTGGAGCTCGCCATTCTCGGAGAATAGCCCGGGTTTCAGAAACGAAGGCCAACGGGTGAGGAAGTCGGATTCCCCCTTGAAAGGAAAAAGCCCTCCAATGAAGGACGGAAAGATCGAAACAGAACGGGCTGGCCGCGCGAAAGGTAAGCAAGTTGCTAACATTCGCCCGATTGGCGTGATCCGATCAAGTATCAAGGAGCGAAGCAAAGCACCCAAACAGGGCTCAGAAGGCGCCCCGGACGTTTGGCTCGAGGTTCATCCATTCGCCACGCCAGCCTTGGATGGAGTGGCGGTAGGCGACGAACTCATCGTCTTGACCTGGTTACACCGGGCACACCGAGACACTCTGAAAGTCCGTCCGCGATCAGACCCCAGTCGGCGCCTCACAGGAGTGTTTGCGACACGTTCTCCCGATCGGCCCAATCCCATCGGCCTTCATCAAGTCACGGTGCGCAAAACAAGCAAGAAGCGTCTGCGAGTCGGTCCCATCGAAGCGATCGATGGCACTCCTGTCATCGACATCAAGCCAGTGCTGTGCGAAATCCAAAAGCGTTAGTGACTGGCAGATGCCCCCAAAAGTTTCCGAACTGTTGTCACGCCTAACGTGAATCGGGAACAATGGGCTCCCGCTTCAGATCAATATATTTGGCCAACCAATCGTACCGCTCCTCTAGGGCCTTCGGATCGTTCAGGTCCTGGCCGGTGTCGTAATAGAGAACCTTCTTGGGATCGCTTGCAGCCGCAACATAGTGAT
>Ga0209380_10001958_pt1 | contig 13533 bp, 15 predicted proteins | sample HubBroMetageWFT6_FD_188347 | JGI IMG/M metagenome (GOLD analysis project Ga0209380, IMG submission 188347) | Warmed and freeze-thawed soil microbial communities from the Hubbard Brook experimental Forest, New Hampshire - Hubbard Brook CCASE Soil... | ecosystem: Environmental > Terrestrial >...
GCCGGAAGGATTCGCCACCGAATGGACGTCGCTGGCCTATCAGCAGATCAAAGCGGGCAACACCGCGATGTTCGCTTTCGTGCTGGCGGTCGTGTTCGTATTTCTGGTTCTTGCCGCGCAATACGAGAGCCTCACTCTTCCACTCGCGGTGATATTGATTGTCCCGATGTGCCTGGTGGCCTCCATCACGGGCGTCATTCTGCGCGGGCAGGACAACAACATCCTTACCCAGGTCGGTTTTGTGGTGCTGATCGGGCTCGCCGCCAAGAACGCCATCCTGATTGTCGAATTCGCCCGTCGGCTCGAAGACCAGGGCCGCGACAGGTGGGAAGCGGCCGTCGAAGCCACCCGGCTGCGGCTGCGTCCGATCCTCATGACCTCGTTCGCCTTCATCCTCGGTGTGACGCCACTCGTCTGGGCGGCCGGCGCTGGCGCCGAGTTGCGGCAGGCACTGGGAACCGCAGTGTTTTCCGGCATGATCGGCGTCACCGCGTTCGGCCTTATCTTCACGCCGGTGTTCTACGTCATCGCGCGGTATCTCGCCCAATTGGGACCGCGGCGCGGAAAGCCCCGGCAATCGCGCGTGCAACCGGCGCAATAGCCGGCCGGCATTAAGGTTGACGCTTGGTCGTAAACTTCGGCCGATTGCGGGCGTGGTAATCATCCGCGGCGATCGCAGCCGCGGCTGTCACGCAGCCGCCGACAATCAAACGCCTGCACTTAGACTCGTGAGCCGAGAAAACCATGTCACTGTTGCAGCATGCCAAGCAGACCCGGCGCGTTCTGACCAACGCGTTCAAGAACAATTACGGACGACGCATGCCGTACAGCGCATTCGTCGACCGGCTGAACCGGCAGCCCCTGCTCGACAGCTTCAAGCAACGGCACGCCGACGTGCCCGCTTTCGCCACGCGCGAACAGATGTGGTCGTTCATCGCCGAACATTATGCGGGCGCCGTGGATTACCTTGAATTCGGCGTGCATCGCGGCCACAGCATCCTCTATTTCGCGGAGCAGAATCGATTCCCTGAAAGCCGATTTTTCGGCTTCGATTGCTTCACCGGTCTGCCCGAGGATTGGGAAAGCGATTACCCGCGCGGACATTTTGATACCGGCGGCCGGGTGCCGCAGACGCGCGACACTCGTGTTCAGTTTGTCGCCGGAATGTTTCAGGACACGCTTCCCGGATTTGTCGCGAGCTTCAAGCCCCGCAACAGGATCGTCGTCAACATTGACTGCGATCTATATTCCTCGGCGCTTTATTGCCTGACTAAACTCGACCCGCTTCTGCCGACCGGCACCATTCTGATGTTCGACGAATTCGGATCCGTGCTTCACGAGTTTCGCGCGGTAGAGGATTATCTTTCGAGCTACCGGCGCGCGTTCAAAGTGGTTTGCTCGCACGACAATTTTTTCACGGTCGCCGGCGAGCTGCTATAGCGGCGGCGACCGGCCGGCGACGCGGACAAAGCGCACCGGCTCGCTTAAGCCCCGCAGCGTGGCGCTATCCTCGATGAGAGCCCGGCCGGTGAGCGCTTCACCGGCTTCGCTGTCGGACGAGATCGCTTCGGAAACAATCACCTCGCCGCCGCGACATTGGTGCTCAAGCCGCGAGGTGGTGTTCACGACCGAGCCGAAATAGTCGAGAACGCCGCCGGCGGTGACCGCAATACACGTTCCGCCGTGCAAGCCGAGCTTCAAGACCACGCCGGCATCGCTGCGCCCGCGATTGAAGTTTTCGACCTCGTCCTGGATGGACAATGCGGCGCGGACGGCATCGGCCGGATCGTAAAACGCCGCCATGACTGCGTCTCCCACGGTCTTGACGATGAAACCGTGATGACGCTCGATCCGCTCCGATAAGAAGGCAAAATGATCTCGTACCAGACGATAGGCGGAGGCGTCGCCAAGGTCGTCGTAAAGTCTCGTCGAGCCTTGAAGGTCGGTGAACATGATCGCAATTCGCCCGATCTCGACTTCGTCGCCCGGGCGCAGAAGCTGTTCCGGATGAAGCCTCCGAAAGGCGGCCATAGCAATCACGCGGTCTCCGGTGAGGGCGTCCGCGGTCCAAGCGCGGCTCTCAATCACAAAGAATAGCGGCCCATCGGTGTGATTGTGGGCGGCGAAATCGCCGCCAGCGCTGCCATTCGCCAAGGTGACGTCAGTGCCGCGCACTGTGACGTCGGGGATGACGCCGTCTTCTCCGATCGACGCATCGGCCTCGCCGCCGGCCTCAATGGTGCGAAAACGGTAAGGACCGGGAGCGAGCTCCAAGCGAAAATTCTTTGTCGAGTGCGCCGGCACCTCGCCCTGAAATTTGACGTGGGGCGTGCTGCCCTGACCGAGAAGGCAGAGTTCACCCTTGGGGAGCGGCCGCAGCCATGGCTCCGGGTGGAAGGTCAATTCCACATTGCGCGTGAAGTCGCGGCCATAATCGATGTTGCAAGATGAGCAATGTGCCCCGTCGGGCAGGTCGTGTAAGTTATTGACGCTTAATTTTGCGCCGCGACAGCGCGAACACAATAAGTCCCAGCCCATCGCAAGAATGCCGCGCTGCTGTGCGGCGAGAAATAGTTCGACCGTATCGTCCGCAGTCGCGCCCCACGACCGCGCCAGCGCCAGCGGGCGAATACCGCGCAACGCCACGACCGGTGCGTGGAGAAGGAAGTCGGCGAGCTTCGAGGCGAGGCCGTGGCTGGCCGGATCGTTTTCGAGGTCGCCGATCAACGCCGTAAGACGCCGGCGCGCCGCAGGCGTTATCGCTTCGTGGGGATAGGCGCCTGGCACGGGTTTGTCGGCTTCGGCGATGAGCCTCTCGATGGCTGCCAGACGTTTGTCGCCCTCGCGGTCGATTTGACCTGAGAATTTTGCGAGCCGACCCAGGACGCCGGTGCACTCGATTTCCGACGAATATACCACCCGGGTGCCGGCATCTTCGGGATAGAGTTCGACTACAGCCTCAAAGCGGCGGAGCGGGCCGTTGAGAAAATTGCGGGTCTGCACCAGCCGCCGGTTTTCCTCCCATTCGCTGAAGCCCTCCTGCCACTTGATCCGCAACGGGCCGAGACCGGCAGACGCAAAACGATCGACGCGACCCTTCGCGTCCATGCGCTCCTCTACCTGATACGGAGGCGAGCCGGACAGCTCGTTGATGCGTGCGGTGTCGGCGACGCACGGCCAGATCACTTCAGGCGGTTTGGCGTAGTGCCGTTCCCTGCGATAGCGGTAAATGCTTTTCATCGGCGTAATATATGAACCCCGCTCGCCATTATACGGCGTGAAGTCGGTTCGGTTTCGTGATTTATCGTCGCTTTTATTCCCTGTATTGTCGCGGGCCTTGCGCTACTCGTTCGATTGCGCCGTCCGCGCGTACCGCAAAGACCAGAGGGATTATCGCATGATCATACGTATCCTACTCTCCGTTACGGCATTCGCTCTCGGCATCACAATCGCCGCCGCCCAGGACCCGATCAAGGAACGCAAGGATCTGATGAGGGGTCTGGGCGATCAAGCCAAGATTGGCGGCGCCATGGCCAAGGGAGACGAGCCGTTCGATCTCGCCAAAGCGCAAAAAATCTTCGCGACCTTTGCGGATACAGCGTCGAAGGCGCCCGCGCTGTTTCCGCCGAATTCAAATGATGAGCCGACCGCCGAAGATCCGTACACCGCAAGTCCGAAGGTCTGGCAAGACATGAACGACTTCAAGTCGCGCTTCGAGAAATTTGGTGCCGATGCCAAGCAGGCTGGCGCGAACGTCAAGGACCTTGATACGTTCAAAGCGGCGTTCGGCAGTATCGGCAAGGACGATTGCGGCGGATGTCATCAAGATTATCGCCTCAAAAAGAGTTGACGCCCGGCTGAGCATGCCGGACAGGCGGACGCGTACGTCGCAATGAATAAGCTTCTGATCGGCGCGGCGTCCGGTGTCGCCGGCATTGCGCTTGTGTTTTGGATTTTGACTATCCCGGCAACGGTGCCGGCGAGTGAGTTGCCGCCGTACACGCCCAACGTCGATAATGGCAAGACGTTATTTTACGTTGCCGGCTGTGCATCGTGTCACGCCACGCCGAACAGTGACGCAAAAAAAATCGACTATGCGCGGCTTGGCGGCGGGCTCGCTTTGTCTTCGCCGTTCGGCACTTTTTTTGTTCCGAATATTTCGCCCGATGCGACCGACGGAATCGGTGCGTGGAGCGAGGCGGATTTCGTCACCGCGCTTTGGAAGGGAACTTCGCGAAGAGGCCGGCATCTGTTTCCGGCATTTCCCTATACTTCGTATCAGCGCATGCAGCTTACCGACGTGCGCGATCTTTTCGCTTATTTGAAAACGCTGCCGCCGGTAGCAGGCCGGACCCGACGGCATGACTTGGCGTTTCCTTTCAACGTGCGGCGGCTGGTCGGAGTGTGGAAGCTTTTATTCTTCCACGGCGGCCCTTTCGCGCCTGATCCGACGAAATCCGCGCAAGTGAACCGCGGCGCTTACCTGGTGAACGGTCCCGGGCACTGCGCTGAGTGTCATAGTCCGCGCAATTTTCTGGGCGCCGTTGTGGAGAGCCAGCGATTCGCCGGCGGGCCGGCGCCGGACGGAAAAGGGTGGGTGCCGAACATCACACCCGCCGGATTGCAGCATCAGGACCCGCCCTGGTCGGCGAGAGACATCGCCGCCTTTCTAACTGACGGCATGACCCCATCGGGGGATTATGCCGGTGGCGCTATGGTCGACGTCATACGCAACCTTGAGCAAATCAACGCTGCCGACCGCGAGGCTATGGCCGCGTATGTTCAGTCCTTGCCGGCGCGTGAGGGCCCAAAGCCGCCGCCTAAGTCCCCGCGAAAGCCTTGAATGTGATGATGGTGCGCGTGTCCTGGATGCCGGCAACGGTCTGTACTTTCTCCGACACGAAATGGCCGATATCCGTGGTCTGCTCGACATAAAACTTCACCAGCAGGTCGAAGTCGCCCGCGGTCGAATAAATCTCCGAGGCGATTTCAGCGTCCGCCAGCCGGTTCGCCACCTCGTAAGACTTGCCGAGCTGACATTTGATCTGAACGAAGAAAGGAACCATCCGCGTCTCCAGTTCGACCACAGGATGCTAATCTAGACCGAGGTCGTGATAATACCCCGTAAATTGCAAAGAGCCACTTCGGCGGCTCCCATGGTAACCGGTAGCAGGCATGCGACCACTCCTCGATCTACGGCTCAACGCCATTATCGATCCCGAGCGCGCCGGCGGGCACGACTTGCTCGATCTCACCCGCGCGGTTGCGGCAGGTGGAGCAACGTTGGTTCAGTTGCGCGACAAAAAAAGCGATACCGGCGCCATGGTCGAAAAGGCGCGTGCCATAAAAGCAATTTTGGCGCCCCTTAATATCGTTTTTGTCGTCAACGATCGAATCGATGTGGCGCTCGCCGCCGGGGCTAACGGGGTGCATATCGGCCCGGACGATATGACGCCCGAAGATGCGCGCCACCTTCTAGGACCGGATGCGATTATTGGGGTGTCGATCAAAACGGTCGCCGCAGCCGAGGCTGTGCCGGTCGGTCTTATCGATTACGCGGGTGTCGGCGGCGTGTATGCGACCTTGTCGAAGGAGCAAAAGACGCCGCCGATCGGTATTGATGGATTTGCCCGGGTTGCAGGGGCTTTGCACCGCCGAGCGCCCGCGCTCCCGATTGTCGGAATTGCCGGTATCGACGCCGGCAACGCAGGCGCGGTCATTGGCGCCGGCGCTGATGGTGTCGCCGTCATCTCGGCATTATCGGGGTCTCGCGATGCGGCAGCGGCGGCCCGCGCCCTGCGCGAAGTCGTCGACGGTATGCTGGCGAAGCGAGGAACGTAAGTATCGCCGGCGCGACCCCGCAAAAGCCGCTCGCGGATGAACTGGCGGTTTCTCGCCGCTGCAACTAAATCTCTAAAATGGCCGCAACACGAAAAAAGATCACGAGAGTTCAGCGCGGCAGCAAGCAACGCTCAGCGTCAAGGCGTGCAGCAAGCCCGCAGCGTGCGCCAATCTCGCTAACTATTGCCGGCTCGGATTCAAGCGGCGGCGCCGGGATTGAGGCGGATCTCAAGACTTTTTCAGCGCTGGGCGTCTATGGCGCCGCTGTCGTTACCGCTGTCACCGCACAAAATACCAAAGGCGTGCACGGCATCCACGATGTGCCGGCTGACTTCATCGCAGCGCAAATCGATGCGGTCTTTGCCGATCTTGATGTCGGCGCAGTGAAGATCGGCATGCTTCCCGGCGCCGCCGCGATCGATGTCGTGGCCGAGGCGCTAGATCGCCACCGGCCGCCCAATGTTGTGCTTGACCCGATCATGGCCGCAACGTCGGGCAAGCGCTTGCTGCGCGCGGACGTTGGCCGACTGCGGTCGTTGTTGTCGCGCGTGCGGCTGGTGACGCCCAATCTGCCGGAAGCTGCCGCGCTACTTGATGTCGCTCCTGCTGGCGACGATGACGAGATGCGGGCCCAGGCGGAAAAGCTCCTCGTGCTGGGCGCCACCGCGGTTCTGATCAAAGGCGGCCACCGGAGCGGCCGTGAGAGCGTCGACTTTCTCGTTGAGCCGGGCCGCTGCCTGCGGCTTGCGGCGCTGCGGGTGGCGACCAAAAACACCCACGGCACGGGCTGTACGCTTTCGTCGGCGATCGCCGCCGGCCTCGCCAAAGGACTGTCGCTGGAATCGGCCGCTAAGCAAGCCAAGGAGTATGTGAGTGCCGCCGTCGCGGCCGCCGATCGCCTCGTTGTTGGCTCGGGTCGCGGCCCGCTGCATCATTTTCACGCTTGGTGGTAGGCTTCCGAGCCGCCCGGAAAATTGCTACCGCTTGCTGTGTTTATCGGAAAAACCGACGGAGAATATGATGATGCGCGCCATCCTGGCGTTAATGGCGGCACTGGTAGGATTCATGTCAATTAGCCCAGCGTCTTCTGCGGAATACGAAATAGCCAACCAAACCGACGTCGTTTATGCCGAGCACGATGGCACCAAACTGGTCGGCGATCTCTACTTGCCAAAGGGCCGCAGCAAAGCGCCGGTTCTGGTCGCGGTCCACGGCGGCGGCTGGCAAATCGGCAGCAAGTCGTTCTACCGATATTGGGGCCTGTTTTTTGCGCGCGCCGGTTACGCGGTTTTCGCTATCGACTACCGGCTCGGAAAAGCCGGCACTTATCCGGCCGCGGCTTACGACGTTAAGGCAGCCATTCAGTTTGTACGGGCCAAGGCTTCGGAGTTTGACCTCGATCCAAACCGCATCGGCCTCGTCGGCGATTCCGCGGGCGCGCATCTAACGTCACTCTTGGCAGTCGCGGGCGATCAGTTCAACGCGGCCTATCCCGACGATGCCAACGCCGGCGTGGCCACCGACGTTAAGGCGGTCGTCGGCTTTTACGGCGTCTACGACATGCAGGCGCAGTGGACGCACGATCTGACTTTCCGTCCGAACGATAATATCGTGCAAAAATTTCTCGGCGCGTCGCCGACCCAGAACCGACGCATTTATTTCGATGCGTCCCCGATTAGCTACGCCACACTCGACCGTAACCGGGTCCGCTTCTTGCTGATCCACGGCACCAACGACGATATCGTCGACGCGCCGAGTCAATCGGGCGCATTTCTCACCGCGCTCACCCAAGCCGGGTTTTTCGTGCGCCGGATCGTTATCCCGGGCGCCGGGCATTTTTGGGCGTCTGATCCGTTCGAGAGCGAGCCACGCAGCTACGCCGCGCAGACAGTTTCGCAAATGATGCGGTTTCTCGAAAGCTCGCTCTGAAAGTTCGAGGAGGCGGCGCGCCCCCCACGCGCGCCGCCATAAACAGGGAGAGAAAGATCATGTTGAAAGCGATCACTGTAACTGCCGCCATGGCGCTTTCGGTCACGGCGTGGGTGCTGCTGCCGACGCACGGCCGTCTGGCATTAGCGCAATCCGGACCCTTCCTTATCAATGCGGTCGAATACGACGTCGTGCCCGGCCAAATTGATAATTTCCTTGCCGCGCTCAAGGAGAACGCCGCGGCGTCGGTAAAGGAGCCGGGGTGCCGCGAATTGAATATCGCGGTGTCGCAGAAAGACCCGAACCATATCTTCCTCTTTGAGGTCTACAACGACGCCGCGGCCGCCGAAGCCCATACGGCGACCGATCACTTCAAGAAATACAAGGCAGCGACGGCCGGCATGACAACCAAGCGCGAGGCAAAGTCATATTCATCGGTGGCGATGAATATGAAGGGCATGTAGCCGGCGGGCACCTTCAACCGAGCAAGGCATAGGAATGGCTAGAAAAAAAAGAGGCACCGTCGGGATCATCGGTCTCGGGATCATGGGGGGCGCTTTTGCGCGCAATCTCGTCGCCGCCAATTGGCGGGTCGTCGGCTATGACGTCGCCGCCGACCGCCGTCGCGCAATGAAAAAAGCCGGCGTCGACGTCCGCTCGGATGCGGCGGAAGTCACCCGCGAGGCGCCGACCCTCATTTTGAGCTTGCCTAGTCCCAAGGCGCTCTCCGCGACGGTTGATGCCATTGTCAAAGCCGGGGTACGCCGCCGCGTGGTGATTGAGGCATCAACGTTCAAGCTCGAAGATAAGATGGCGGCGCAGGCGACGCTGCGTAAAGCCGGCCATGTTTTGCTCGATTGCCCGGTCAGCGGGACAGGCTTTCAAGCCGAGGTAAAGGACCTGGTGGTTTATGCCTCGGGCGGCTCCGCCGAGATCAAACGGTTGCGCCCGTTATTCGCCGACTTTACGCGGGTGGTGCGTGACCTCGGTGAATTCGGCAACGGCAGCCGCATAAAATACATCGCCAATCTTCTGGTCGCTATTCATAACGTCGCAAGCGCCGAGGCGTTAGTGCTCGGTATGAAATCGGGTTTGCCGCCGGAGCTTATCTACGACGAGATCAGGGTGGGTGCCGGCAACTCGGAGGTGTTCCGAATTCGCGCGCCGATGATGGTGAAGGGCCGCTACGACAAGCCGACGATGAAAGTCGCGATCTGGAAAAAAGACATGGAGATCATCGGCAGCTTTGCCCAGTCGCTCGGCGCGCCGACGCCGTTATTTTCCGCCACGTTGCCAATTTACGCCGCGGCGCTGTCAACCGGATATGCGATGCAGGACACGGCCTCGACCTGCGCTGTGCTTGAATCGATGGCCGGGATAAAGCGCGGCAAGAAAGCAAAGCGTAAACGCGCGGCTTCGGTGAGATAACTTGCATGGCGCGCCGCCGTCTCGCTGAGCAGCCGAAATCGCGGCTTGCCATTTGGGCGCGACGGCTTGCGTTGTTTTCGCTTGCCGCAACGCTGATCGCCGTCGTCATTGTGCGCTCGGGCGCGCTCGATATCGTGCCGGCTTTGTCGACGCTGGCGGGTGCCTTGGTGCTTGCCGTCGTCGCCATTCTGCTCGCGTTCGCCGCCGGCGTGGCGATTTGGCGGGAAGGAATGAGCGGCATAGGTGAGGCGGTCGCCGGGCTGATTGTCGGCGTCGCGCTGATTGCTTATCCGCTCTATCTCGGCGTCAAGGCGTATCGCTTGCCGGCAATCTACGACGTCACAACGGATCCAATCGACCCGCCCCGATTCGAGGCGATTGCGCGGTTGCGGCCGCGGGACGCCAATCCAGTCAATTATGCGGGCCTCTATGCCGCCGAGCAGCAGCGCGAAGCGTATGCCGACATCGAGCCGGACGTAACCGAGGCGTCGCCGCAGGACGCCTACGATGCCGCGCTTAAGGTCGTGACCAAGCGCAAGTGGCGCGTCGTCGATGCGCGTCCGCCGCAAGCAGTCCCGGCGCGCGAGGGGCTCATCGAGGCGATTGCGCGCACGCCGATTCTCGGCTTTCGCGATGACGTGGTGGTGCGGGTGCGCGCGGCGCCCGAAGGCGCTCGCATCGACATACGCTCGGCTTCCCGCTACGGCCGGCACGATCTCGGGGCGAACGCGGCGCGGGTGCGCTCGCTGATCGACGATATCGACGATGCGCTGGCGGCGCCCACGCCCGAGAAGAAACTGCCCGAGGCGAAACCGGCTCAGGCCGCCGGCCGGGGCAATTCCGTCAAGCGATAAATGCCGCCGATTGTCGGCGCGCCATCGGTGGCGACAAGACCGCGCGTTACCAAATCCTCGAGATGCGCGAGGAGGGACAAGGCGGCCGCTCCAGTGAGCCGCGGATCGAGTCCGATATAGATCGCGCGCACCAGCGTCGGAATGTCGGCTGCGCCTTTATCGAGCCGGTGCAGAATCGATGCCTCGCGCGCCTTGCGGTGCCCGATATAGCTTTGCACAAAGCGCGGAGCATCACGCACAGGACCGCCGTGGCCGGGCAGATAAATTGACTCGCTGCGCCGCGCCAGTTTCGCCAGCGAGGCCATGTAATCGCTCATGGCACCATCAGGAGGGGCAACAATCGGGGTCGACCACGCCATCACGTGATCGCCGGAAAAGATCAAGTCCGCTTCGCGGAACGCATAGGCCATGTGGTTGGCCGTGTGACCGGGTGTCGCCAATGCCTCGACGGTCCAGCCTTTGCCCGCTACAGTTTGCAGATCAGCGAGCGCGACATCAGGACGAAAAGCCGTGTCGGCGCTGGCGTCGAGCGGATCCGTTTCGCCGATATGGAGCGGTCGCGCCGCGCGATGCGGTCCTTGGGCGTAAACCTTGGCTCCGGTGGCTTTCTTGATCTTGGGCGTAGCGGGCGAATGATCGCGATGCGTATGGGTGACGAAAATCGCGCTCACGTTCTCACCGCGCACGGCGTCGAGTAGCGCCGCAATGTGGGCCTCATCGTCCGGTCCGGGATCGACGATCGCGACGTCACCGCGGCCAATGATGTAGCTAACCGTGCCTTTGAAAGTAAACGGGCCCGGATTGTTGGCGACCAAGGCCCGCACGCCAGGCGCGACTTCGGCGGCTCGTCCGGCAATCAGGTCGAAGGTCTTGTTATAGGGGATGTCTTCGCTCATGCGCCAAAGCGGTCAATCAAAGCCGTCACGGGTGCATCATGTGCGAGGAGGGCCGACCCAGCGCAAGCGGGAATTTTGCGGGGCTGGGGCCAAAAAAGGATGGAGCCCCGGTGCCGGGATCGCCGGGGCTCCAAGCAATCTCATTCAACACGAGTTGTGAGACCGAGATCGCACCTAACCTCCATGCAAGCGCCGGGCCAAGTCGCCGGCGGGAACTCGAACGGTCCGCAAACCGAAAGTCCCGCGGCTAAGGGGCGCCAAATGGCCGGTTTGCACCGCCGCGGCGGCCGGTGGCCGTCGAGCGAGCAATCTCCTGGCTAAATTACGGGCAGTGGCGCGGGCTATTTAGAAAGGCGTGCGGCTACGGATTGCGGCCGCCAGTGTTCCCTCGTCAAGGTAGTCGAGTTCGCCGCCGACCGGCACTCCGTGCGCCAAGCGGGTGACCTTAACGTTGGCCTCGTGAAGGAGATCGGTGATGTAATGAGCGGTACTCTGGCCGTCGACCGTGGCGTTCAGCGCAAGAATGATCTCGCCGACCGCCGGATCATGAGCCCGCGTAACCAGGGCGTCGATCGACAGATCTTCGGGTCCGATGCCGTCGAGTGGCGATAGCGTGCCGCCGAGCACGTGATAGCGCGCATGGATGGCGTGCGCCCGCTCAAGCGCCCACAGGTCGGCGACATCGGCGACGACGACGATAGCGGAGGGGTCGCGTCGAGGATCGACGCAAACGGTACAGGGATTCTGCGTGTCGATATTGCCGCAGATTTTGCACACCTCAATTTTTTCCATTGCGGTTTGTAGAGCCGCGCCGAGCGGCGCCATCACCAATTCGCGTTTCTTGATCAGGAATAGTGCCGCACGGCGGGCCGAGCGCGGTCCGAGCCCCGGCAAGCGCGCGAGCAGTTGAATGAGGCGTTCGATTTCCGGGCCGGCGGTGGCGGGCATGACGACACTAGCTGGATTGGACGCCTTTAATGACCTATGTACAAAAGAAGGGCTAGCTTATTCTCGAACGGGGAAACGATATGCTGGCACGCCAAATAGCAATCGGATTCGGCATCGCGGTCATATTTCCGTTGTTGATCTACTACGGCGTGGCAACGTTTCACTCTCCGCCCAAATCGCCAGAGATCAACGCTGCGGTGGTGATAGCACCGGGGCCGAATGCAACGGCGGACGAAAAACAAAACTATCAGGAACAAGAGCGTGCGCGGCAGCGAGACTATCGCGAGAAACAACAGGCCTATACCGCCGCTGCCAGGGAGTTTTCACGTGATCTCGTTTTTGTTTCTGCCCCATTGGGGATCGCCGCCATCCTGATCGGCGCTTACCTGCCGCTCTATGCGATCGGTACGGGATTGATATTCGGCGGCATCTTCTCCGTGGGCGCGGGTTACTTGGGTTACTGGTCTTATCTTGATGATTGGGTTCGCTTTGTGTCCTTGCTTGCGGGCTTTGTGATCCTGCTGTTCGTCGGTTACCACCGGATCGCTGGCAGCAATACGCGGGTTGGCTCGCCATAACAGATGGCTCGCCCAGCTAGAGGCCGCCGACTTTCAGAAGAGCTTCAATCCCGGCGGCAGCGACAATCCCCCGGTCAGGGATTGCATGCGCTCGGCGAGCAATGCCTCTAGCTTGCGGCGGGCGTCGGCGTGTGCGGCGACGATAAGATCCTGGAGAATAGGCTTCTGGTCCGGCTTCAGCAGCGAATCATCGAACTGTGCCGACTTGAGCTCGCCTTTGCCGGAAAGCTTCACCGAAACTAGTCCGCCGCCCGCCGTGCCTTCGACCTCGACGTGGTCGAGCTCGGCCTGCATCGCTTCCATTTTCGACTTGAACTCGGCGGCCTGTTTCATGAGGCCGAGAAAATCCGCCATCGGGCACCTTTACACTTCGTCGTCGGCCGCGCCGTCCGTGGCCGGCTCGATCGGCGGTTCCTCGATCTCGGCCGGCGCGCGCACGCCGACGATCTCCGCGCCTGGGAACCGCGCCATGACCGCTTGCACCAACGGATCGTCGCGAACGCCGTCTTTCAATTCGGCCTTTCGCGCCTGCTCCTGGGCATAAATGCTCGGCATGCCCGGCTCGCTGGAGACAATCACCATCCAACGTTTGCCGGTCCAGTCGGCAAGCTTTTTCGAGAGTTCGCCGACGAGGCCTTTTGGCGCAGTCTCTTCAAGTGCGATTTCGATCCGGCCGTCCTCGAAACGCACCACCCGAACGTTGCGTTCCAGCGCGCTTTTGATCCCGAGGTCGCGCTTTTCTCCGGCGAGGGCAACCAGCGCGGCAAAGCTCGCTAGTGCCGCGCCTCGGCGGCTTGGAGCCGCGTAGATATCGGCCGCCGGCACTTCGACCGGGACAATCTCGTGAGCAAAATAACCGGTGCAGATGGCGTCAGCGGCGCGCTGCTGAGAGCGCAGCGCGAACGCGTCCTGGGCGTCGCGGGTGATCTGGAATTCCTCGGCGACGTTCTCTCCCGTCTCGGCCATGGAGTCGACGCCATATTGCGCCTTCAGCACCGAGTTGATGAAGCGCCAGCCGAGCGTCGTGTCGTAGACTTCCGCCGAGCACGAGAACGCTTC
>Ga0209380_10001959_pt1 | contig 13518 bp, 11 predicted proteins | sample HubBroMetageWFT6_FD_188347 | JGI IMG/M metagenome (GOLD analysis project Ga0209380, IMG submission 188347) | Warmed and freeze-thawed soil microbial communities from the Hubbard Brook experimental Forest, New Hampshire - Hubbard Brook CCASE Soil... | ecosystem: Environmental > Terrestrial >...
TCTTTGTTTCTGCAATCTTTATCGCGGCAATCTTGTTCCGATGACTCTTCGCAACAGATTCCTTATCACGGCAGCGGTGCTTTGTCACCTTCTTCTCGTCGCGCCGTTAGTTACCAGCCAGTTGCCACCTGCAAATGCGGCTGCTTCGGCCGAAAAACCGGCGCCCCCGCCGTCAACACCTTGTGCGCTGGCGGCCGCGGCGCAGAAGGAAAAAGGAGACGTTCGCACCATTTGCGCCATTCAGCAAGAAGAGGAAGGCTCGGTTTATAAGTTGCACGGCGCGGTTGAAATCTATTACGGAACCTACATACTGCGGGCGGACGAAGCCACTTACAACTCCGACACCAGGGAAGCGACCGGAACCGGGCACTTCGCGCTTGACGGCGGTCCCAATGATGACCATATTCGGGCGTCACACGGCACCTACAATCTGGATCTCGAAACCGGACGTTTCTACGATGTGACCGGGACCACCGGGCTGGTTTTTCGCGGCAACCAGGTGATTCTGACTTCCACGGCTCCTTTTGCCTTTACCGGCAGGATCGTCGACAAGATCAGCCCCGATCATTACCTGGTCTACGACGGCACCATCACCACCTGCGAGTTGCCGCATCCCATGTGGCGATTCGACGCGCGCAAGGTAAATGTGGACGTGGGCGGCAACGCTCAGATCTACCGCAGCGCTTTTGTTCTGCACGGCATCCCGATGCTTTTTTTCCCTTACGCCACTCATCCCGTGCAGAGAGAGTCGCGGCAGTCGGGGTTCCTGATGCCCTCGATCGCCCGGTCTTCCACCAAAGGCAATGTGGTGGGTGACGCCTACTACTGGGCTATCAATCGCATGATGGATGCGACCCTCGGAGCGGAATACTTCTCCCTGCGCGGCTGGTCGCAGCGAGGCGAGTTTCGGGCCCGGCCCAGCGAGACCTCCTACGTTGACCTGAACTACTTTGGAGTAATTGATCGCGGTATCGGCTCACCTCCACTCAAAGAGGGTGGAGAAAATGCGCGCTTGAACTCAGTGGGGAGCTTCGAAGGTTTCCGTGCCGTGGCCAACGTCGACTACCTGAGTTCGTTTCTCTTCCGGCTGGCCTTTAATGAGGTCTTCAGTCAGGCGGTGTATTCAGAGGTAAAATCGCAAGCTTTTCTCTCGAAATCCAACGACGGCTTCAATCTGAATGGATTCGCGGAACGCTACCAGAACTTTATGAGCACGACTCCGGGCCAAGTAATCACAATTCTGCACGCCCCGAGTTTTGATTTCTCCGGCAACGAACGTGAGTTGGGGCGCACGCCGTTCTATTGGTCGGCTGACGCGTCGGCCACCGGATTGTCGCGCAGCGAGCCGCAGCAAGGTACGTGCCCGGGGTTCTTTGACTCTTGCACGCCGGCTTTCCGCACGGGGAATCTGGTCGAACGGTTTGATTTGAACCCGGAAATCTCTCTGCCGCTGCTGTTTCGAGGATGGTCTTTGCGTCCCCAGCTGACGTTGCATGAAACGTACTACAGCGAAAGACTGGTCGGCGAAGAACAGAATAACCCGGGGCGGGCAGTAAGTGACTCCATTAACCGCCAAGCCCTGGAAACGGCGGTGGAACTACGGCCGCCCGCGCTGGAGCGCGTGTTCGACAAGAACTTTCTAGGGAGAAAGTGGAAGCATGTCATCGAGCCGCTAGCGGTCTACCGCTTTGTGACCGGTGTAAACAACTACGCCAATGTTCTGAAGTTCGACGAACGCGACATTCTCACAGATACTCACGAAGTGGAGTACGGCTTTGTCACGCGTCTGTATGCCAAGCGCAATTCGGATAAGCCGGAGGACTGCGACCCCATCATGTCGGCCCTTATGGTGGGCGGGGCGGGGCCGGAATCGACCGTGCCCTGGCAGCATATCAACACGCTTGCCAATCGTCAGTGCCCGCCGGAACCGTCGGTGCGAGAAGTCGTGACCTGGGAACTGGGGCAGAAATATTTTCTCGATCCCACGTTCGGGGGAGCGCTGATTCCTGGCCAGCGTAACGTGTTCACCACGACGGTCGATCTTACCGGCATCGCGTTCCTCATCCAGCCACGGCATCTTTCGCCGCTGGTTTCGCGCTTACGCGTGGAAACCAGCTCTCGCACCGATGCTGAATGGGATCTGGATTACGACTTCCAAAACAGCCGCGTCAACGCGAGCACTCTACTCGCCAACTATCACTTTGGGCAGGTGACGGTAGGCGGTGGCGACGCATTCTTGCAGGTACCGGTGCCGGCGGTAGGTTCGCCTCCGCGCTTCAACCAGTTTCGTGCTGCCCTGGGGTACGGACGTCCCAACAAGCGCGGCTTTAGCGCTGCCAGCAGTTTTGGCTTTGACGCGGAAACCGGGCAGTTGCAGTTCTTCAACGCCCAGACCACTTACAACTGGGATTGCTGCGGCATGACCATGGAATATCGCAGCTACACCGTCGCCAACGTGCGCAACGAAAATCTATTCCGCGTGTCCTTCACCCTGGCGAACATCGCCAGCTTCGGCAGTTTGCGGCCGCAGGAACGGCTGTACTAGAGCAGTGGCCAGCGATCAGTGGTCAGTGGCCAGCAAAGCGGCTCATTCCTCCCCCGAGCCTGACGCCCCTGCTAAGATGATGCAATGTCGGCCGCTGGATTGAACATCGACTCAAAACTCGCATCGCTTCAGGCGCGGCTTAAGGACCTTGGCCGCACTCTCGTCGCCTATTCTGGCGGGGTTGATTCTGCTTACCTGGCGTGGGCCGCGCATGAGGCTTTGGCAAATAACATGCTGGCGATCATCGCCGATTCACCCAGCCTGGCGCGCACCCAGCTTGCGGATGCCATCGCGTTTGCGCGGGAGCAGTCGATTCCGCTGGAAGTGGTCGCCACCTCGGAACTCGATCGTCCCGAATATGTGCGCAACGACGCGCAGCGCTGCTTCTTTTGTAAGGATGAACTGTTCACGCTGATGGAAGAACTGCGCGTGACGCGCGGATTCGACGCCATCGCGTACGGGGTAAATCTCGACGATCAGGGCGACTTCCGTCCCGGGCAGAAGGCGGCGAGCGGGCACCATGTCGCGGCTCCTCTGCTCGATGCAGGGCTCAGCAAGGAAGAAATTCGCGCTCTGGCGCGGAACGCTGGCCTGCGCATCTGGGACAAGCCAGCCTCCGCCTGCCTGTCGTCCCGCATCGAATATGGCCGCCCGGTTACTCGCGAGGCGCTCGACGCGGTGGAAAAAGGCGAGGACGCCCTGCGCGCCCTGGGGTTCCGGCAATTCCGCGTCCGGCATCACGGGGAAATCGTTCGCATTGAAATCGCGCGCGAGGAACTCGGGCGGGCGCTCGATCCTTCCATGGCTGCGGAATTCGCCAGGATTTTCAAAGCTCTCGGTTTCAAGTTTGTGACTCTCGATCTGGAGGGCTTCCGCTCGGGGTCGATGAATGCGTTGCTGCCAGCGGAGGATTTATTCCGCCCGACCGGTTGAAGGGAAACCGCGTTCCAGGCCGCTTCGAACGCTCCATTTTCCGCCCGGTTTCTGGCTACGGCATTCCTGCGTCCCACACGGCGCTGTGAGATAATCAAGCTGCGACTTACGATGTTAAGGCGGCTTTTGGTGAATCTAATTCGACGCTCTTTTATCCTCCTGCTGGTGGTTTGTCTGGGTTGCGTGGCCCAATCCGCTTCGCCCGATTTAGCCCGGAAGATCGAGCGCCAGGTTCGTTCCTACTATAAAATTCCTCCCGAGACCCATGTGCTGGTGGGTGTGACGTCGCCCAGCCCCGACTTTCCTAATTACGATTCGGTAGTTGTAACCGTTGATGACGGAGACAAGAAACAGGATCTCAAGTTCGTGGTTTCCAAAGACGGTTCGTCGCTGGTGCGCACGATCAAATTCGATCTGACCAAGGATCCGTTCGCCGAGCTCATGAGCAAGATCGATGTCAATGGGCGGCCCACGCGGGGAGCGAAGGCATCCAAGGTTGTAGTGGTGAACTTCGACGATTTCGAGTGCCCATTCTGTTCACGCATGCACCAGACGTTATTTCCGCAGATCTTCAAAGAGTACGGCGACCGGGTCACTTTCATTTACAAAGATTACCCGCTGGCAGAAATCCATCCCTGGGCTGTGCACGCCGCAGTGGACGCCAATTGCCTGGCGGCGCAGAACAGCGACGCCTACTGGGATTTCGCGGATTACATTCACAGCAACCAGCATGAAGTGAACGCTGAAAAGACGCCGGAAGCGCGGCTGGAGGCGGTCGACCGGATCGCCCTGCTGCAGGGCCAGAAGCACAATCTTGATGTGGTCAAGTTGCAGTCCTGCGTCAAGGCGCAGGATGAAAGCGCGGTGAAGGCGTCGATGAAAGAAGGCGACGCCATTGGGGTGGAAGCCACGCCTACGATGTTTATCAATGGACAGAAAATCGACGGCGCCGTACCCATCAGCGAAGTGCGCGCCGCGCTGGATCGGGCTTTGAAGGATGCCAACCTGCCCGTGCCTGAGCACGCGGTCGCGGCATCCGCGCCGGCCTCCAAGTGATATTGCGAAGCGGAATTGGCGCCGGCGGACTCGCGGCGCGGACTGTCGGGTTGGAGGGGGAAACTCGTTTGAAAAGAAATGCTGAATTTGCCCGGCTTGCAGCTCTGCTGGCAGTGGCCGTCGCCCTGGCAGTGCTGCAGGGCTGTAAGTCCCAAGTGAGCGGTGACGTGATGGCCACGGTAGACGGCCGCAAGATCTTCCGCTCCGACGTTGACAAGTACTACGACAATCAGGTGGCGAGCGCACAGCAGGCGCCGGTCGGCGAACAGGCCACGATTCTCCGCCTGAACATTCTGCGCCAGCTCATCGATGACGAAATGGTAATGCGCCGGGCCGAAAAACTGGGCCTGCTGGCCACGGAAGAGGAAGTAGACCGCAAGTTGAACGAGATCAAATCTCCTTACACGCAGGAGGAGTTCGATCAACGGCTGAAGGAAAAGAAGATCACGCTGGAGGATTTCAAGCGCGACATCCGCCGCTCCATCACGGTCGATAAGGTTATGAACAAGGAAGTGGCGTCCAAGATCAATGTAACGGATCAGGACATTAACGAATATTTCACCGCGCACAAATCGGAATTCAATCTCATCGAACCGCAGTACCACCTGGCACAGGTTTTCGTCACGCCCACGCCCAACGCGCAGGTGCACAACCAGAACAACAAGGCGCAGAACGAGGGTGATGCTCGCAAGAAGATCCAGATGATTTCGAATCGCCTGGACAGCGGCGACGACTTCGCCACGCTCGCCATGAATTACTCGGAGGATCCGGAGACTTCAGGCAATGGCGGAGACCTGGGAACGCTTCCTGAGTCCTCTCTGCGCAACACCGATCCGGGAACCCGCGACGCGGTGATGAAGCTGAAGCCCGGGCAGTACAGCCCCATCATCATCCTGGCCAACCCCGCGAACAAGCAGGTAGTCGGCTTCCGCATCGTGAAGCTGATGTCGAAAGAGCCCGCCGGACAGCGCGATTTGTCGGATCCGAGGGTGCAGCAGGCTATTCGCTCGCAGCTGCATGACCGGCGTGAGCAGTTGCTGAAGGCAGCATACTATGAACTGTTGCGCGACTCCGCCAAGGTGGATAACTACTACGCCAAGAAGATATTGGATAGCAACGGGCTGACGAACTAGAGTGAAATCACTCCACGATCGCGAGTACGTCGCCCGCGTTCACGGCCGCACCTTCACTGACTAGAATTTTCTGCACTGTTCCGCGCTTCGGCGATTTGATTTCGTTCTGCATCTTCATCGCCTCGACTACAGCGACGCCACGGCCTGATTCCACTTCATCCCCTTCACTCACCAGTAGGCGCACGACTTTGCCTGGCATCGGGGCGACTACCTTCTTCGGCCCCCGATCGTCTCCCGCGCGAGTCCGGCCGCGGAGCGAGCGCGGATCGCGGACTTCAACCGCGAAGCACGCGCTCCCCACCCACAAATGCAAATCATTCGCCACGCGCTCTGACTTCACCTCATACACCGAATTCCCGATACGCAGCGAGAGCACATCAGGGCGAACCAGGACGGCGTCGACCTCAAAGTCGCGTCCGTTGAGACGGCAGGACCAGCGTCCGCCGGCGCGGTTGAGGTCGAGCCGGTAATTCTTGCCGTCGATGGTCACGTCGTAGAGCATGAGGAGAACCAGTGGTCAGTGGCCAGTGGCCAGTGATCAGTGGCCAGTTATTTCCCAGTCTGCATTTTCATCAACGAAGCGCTTCGCGTCGACTTGCGCTTTTCCAGTTGGCGCCTGTGTTTGCATCCGCACGCGTGCCGATGCCAGCGCCGTTTCTCGCCTCTTGCTCGGTCGAGCCCAGCGCGGCGAACACACCTGCGGCGATCGCGGCCACCTCCGCAGCTTTTGGGTCGGCCGGCTTGCCCTCTGCGCGCTTCAACATGCGGCCGAGGAATCCCGTATCGAGTTTGGCTGCGCGAAAGTCTGTATCGTGCAAGATGCGCCGAAACAACGAAATGTTGGTTTTGATGCCGCCGACAAAATATTCGCCGAGAGCCCGCGTCAGCCGCGCGATGGCTTGGTCGCGGTCGCTGCCGTAACTGATCAGCTTGGCCAGCAACGGATCGTAGTCGATCGGAACGTTCCAGCCTTCATACATGCCGCTGTCGATGCGGATTCCCGGACCGGAAGGTTCCTGTAACAAAGTGACTTTTCCGGGGCTGGGAAAGTAATTGTTGTCGGGATCCTCCGCGTAGATGCGGCATTCAATGGCGTGGCCGCGGAAGCGCACGTCGTCTTGTGTGAAAAACAGCTTTTCTCCGGCGGCGATGCGAATCTGGAGGTGAACCAGGTCAAGTCCTGTGATCAGCTCCGTCACAGGATGCTCCACCTGCAACCGCGTGTTCATCTCGAGAAAATAGAAATTCTTTTGCTGGTCGTTACCCGGTTGATCAACCAGGAACTCGACCGTGCCGGCGTTGGTGTAGTTGGCGGCTTGAGCCACACGGACCGCAACTTCGCCCATTCTGCGCCGCATGTCGGCGTCGACAATCGGCGATGGCGCTTCTTCCAGCACTTTTTGATGACGCCGTTGCAGCGAGCACTCGCGTTCGCCAAGGTAAACCGTATTGCCGTGTTCGTCGGCGAGCACCTGCATCTCGATATGCCGCGGATTGACGATCGCCTTCTCGATGTACACTTCGCTGTCGCCGAAAGAGCGCTCTGCCTCGCTGCGAGCGGCTTCGAGAGAAGATTTAAGTTCCTGAGGAGCATGCACCAGCCGCATGCCTTTACCACCGCCGCCCGCGGCTGCCTTCAACATTACCGGATAACCGATTCTTGCGGCCACCTGCTCCGCTTCGCTGAATGACTCGACGCCGCGCGATGTTCCCGGCACGAAGGGAACACCCGCTTTCTCCATGGCCTGGCGGGCGCGGGTTTTCGATCCCATGGCTTCCATCGCCGCTGCGGTTGGGCCGATGAATTTCACTCCCGCATCGGCGCAGGCTTGGGCGAATCTCGCGTTTTCGGAGAGGAATCCGTAACCGGGGTGGATGGCGTCGGCGCCGGATCGCTTGGCGACGTCAAGGATTTTGTGAATGTTGAGATAAGACTCGGAAGCCGCGGCAGCGCCAATCGGATAGGCTTCATCAGCCTTGCGCACATGCAGCGCCGCGCGATCCACGTCAGAGTAGACCACGACTGCGGCGATTCCGATTTCGTGGCACGCGCGCAGCACACGCACCGCGATCTCGCCTCGATTGGCTATGAGAATTTTCTTGAACATCGCCTTAAGGACCCAAGATTCTACCGGAAACCTGGTCGTGAGTCTGGGATCTATCTCGTTAATGCTTTTCCAGCTGCGAGTACAGCGCCCATGCGGTTGCCAAATCCTGGACGACGTGACCCAGCGACTTGTAGACCGTGATTTCTTCGGGCGAGCGGCGGCCTTCGATTTCGCCCGCCAACACCTGGCCAATCTCAGCGACGATGTGGTCGTCACCGATCAACCCCGCAGCCTTGGCTCGCAGAAACTCCGCGCCCTGGGTTAGGACACCCTCGCGGCTGTCGGCAATGAAGCGCGACCGGACGACCAGATCGTTGTCCACTTCCGTCGGTCCAGCGTGGCCCGAGCCGACTAGATTCACATGCGTGCCGGGCCGCACCCACGCACCCTTCAGGATGGGCTCGGTCGCGGAGGTCACGGTGCAGATAATGTCAGCTTCGGCCACGGCCTCTTCCACGCTTCTGGCGCTGTCGACGGGGAGGGCAAGTTCCGCTTGCGTCCGATCCGTGAAGGCTCGGGCGCGCTCGGACGAACGTCCCCAGACTGAAATAGATGCGAGGCTTCGCACCTTGCTGATGGCGCGAGCGTGGGTCGAGGCCTGCTCACCGTAGCCCAGGATCGCGAGCCGGCGAGCGTCCTTACGCGCCAGCGCATCGGTTGCGACCGCACTGGCCGCTGCGGTGCGAATGGCTGTGATTTCGCCGGCATGCACCACGCAAACTGGAGCCCCGGTTTCGGGATCGAACAGAATGACCAGACCCTGATGTGACTGGATTCCCAGCGCGAAGTTTTCCGGGAAGACGCTAATTAACTTTGCGCCGAAGGTCGCGCGCGGGCCCATTGCGCCGGGCATGACGCCGAACATACGTCCGTCGGCGAGCGGGATGATGGAGCGAAGAAGTTGCCGGGTTTGGCCGCGCGAGAATGCGATCATGGCATCGCGCACGATAGGAATGCACATTTCATACGTGAGCCGGCGGGCTACTTCCTCGCGGTCTATGAATCGCATTCCACGCTTCCTCTTGTTTCCGCCACTCTTTTCCCGGCAGGAGGATTGATTCTAGCGGAGATTCAGTAGGGGGTCGCGTCAGCGCTCAGGCCTGTGGATATCTGCCTAAAAAATGCTCCGGCAAGCGAGTTTTGCCCCTGTACGGGAACCAGGTTTTCTTTGTCGGAGGCGTCGAGGGGTGGGTACCCCCCTCCCCCCGTATTTGCGGATCGCCAGTGTTCATGCGGGTTTCCGCAACTGCAAATGCGCAAAGCACGGAAGACATCTTTATTTCCAATAGCTTATGGGCAAAATCTTGACAACAAAACACTTAGCTCCAGTGCCGGAGATGACTGTACTGCCTCCGCCTCGACCATCTTCTGCTTATTCCGTTTTGGCCGCAAGGTCAGATGTCACATGGGCTGCGGAGTGCGGCGCTCCGGGATGTCGAGTTTCGAAGGCCACGCGAACGCCGCTATTGTGTGCAGCCGCACGATTTGAGGGCTTCCACCATTCGGTCGAACAGGTCTCCTCCTGCATTGCCGCGGCTTATGTATCCGCACTGGGGATTCTTCAGGAATGGTACCTCTCTAAAATGGTCGTCGACTTCCGCCCAGTGCTTTCTTGAGCGCATCCCGACTACTAGTTTCTTCTTTTCGAGCATCTCCTTCGCGAGTTGGAATGAGTACTTCTGTGATTCGCACACGGGTTTGGTTGGCAGCGACGACTTCTTTGAGTGGTAGGGGAACCATTCGATGACGAGCAGCCTCCTAGCTAACGTTCCGTGATCCAGTCCGGCGCTGAGTCGTAGTTCGCGAGTACGCGGGGCCCACCACCTCCCGGCCCCAGTCCAGGCAAAATTGGGATTCAGCGAGTAGAACGGCCAGTCCTGTGATTCGTGATGGAGGTTGTGGAACATTGCTCTCCTGAACTCATCGTGCAGGTGGGCCTTGGCGTCGCGCTCCGAGTCGCCCGGATTTAGGGACAGCAAAATGACCTTTGCAGACTCAGGATCTCCGATGAACGGCTCGGGAACAGAATTAAGGTTGATCTTTCTAGAATCTCCGTGCGATTGGTTGTACCGTTTGATACTTTCACGATCCATTTCAAGGATGTACGGCTTTTCGGAAGGTAGCTTCAGCCAAGGGTTTTCCACGCGGGGAATTCTAGCACTGTAGAGTGCGCGCCTTTTATCGATTCACTCCGGCGGAACGCGGGAGAGGCTCACCGCGAACGGAGCAACGGCATTGCAGGATGTCTTCGTCCAGCGCGCGCGGGGGATGAAGCGGTAGCGGAGCAGGGTCCAGATGGCGAGCCAGCCATCCGCGTGGCGAATCTTCTTGCCTTCTCCGGCCGTTCGCGGTGTGTAAGCGATGGGCACTTCCGCGATCTTCTCACCCATACGGCAGAGCTTAGCCGTCACTTCGGGGCAGAATTCGAAACGCCGGCATTGCAAATCAACTTGCTCGATCAGCGAGCGCCGGAAAACTTTGTAGCAGGTGGCCTCGTCGTGAATGCCTGCGCCGTAGAGCAAATTGGCGAGGTGAGTCAGAAGTTTTGCTCCCAGAAAAAAACGGAGTCCGCGCTCGGGCCGGTCGGGGCGCACGCCGTAGACTACATTCGCCTGGCGCTGTTCGAGCGGGCGCAGCAACACGGGATAATCCTGCGGGTCGTATTCCAGGTCGGAATCCTGAATCAGGATGTATTCTCCACGGGCATAGGCGAGCCCGGTGCGGATGGCCGCACCCTTGCCGCAGTTTTTTTCGTGGAAGACGATGGTGACGTCGTCGGCAAGCGGCATGGCTCGGAGCTTTTCGCGAGTGCCGTCGGTGGAACCATCATCGACGATGATGATTTCCTTCTTGACCGGCGAGGCATGGATGGCCTGCAGCAGTTCGTCGAGGTGCGCAACTTCGTTGTAGACGGGGACGATCACGGACACACATCCCGTCCACCGGTCGCTAGCCGGTGATTTGGCCGGTGATGCGATAGCACCGGCGGAGGCAGGGCGCGATGTTTCGAGCGAAGCCACACTCATCCTGTGGAACCCTCTGAATTGTGGGCTGTTCCTAGCATAATAGCATTCGGACTCTGCCCTTTCACAGCCGATGATGCCGAAAAGACAAACCCACGGCTTACGCTAAAGGCAAGCTGTGGGTCGGATTCCTTGGCCGCCACGCGGCTGGGATTTTTCCCTCTTACTACTTCGGCTGATCCATGGTGATGCCTTGCGTCCCGGGCTGCTTCTCGGCTTTGGCTTTCTTGGTGAGTAGAGTCTGGTCAACCCAATGGTCGGCGGTCTTCAGATCTTCCTGGCGGGCGGCGAGATCGTCGCATTCCACGTCGGCCTTTTCACGATACATGAGATTCAGGTAGGCCATGGCGTCGTCGTAGTCGGGGCGGAGTTGAATCGCCTTGTTCAGACTGTCGATGCCTTCCTGGATCGAAGGCGAATTCTTCGCCTTCAATTCATCACAAACTTTTTTCTGATCTTTGTTCTTGGGGTTCAGGTTCTCGTCCGGCTTCAGTCCGAGCTTGGCGCGCTCTTCCATGCGCGGCTGGTAGCAAGCCGTCCAGTCAATGACGCCGACGGAGTAGTACGGCTCGGGATCGTTCGGGTCGATATCCGCAGCCATCCGGTAATATTTTTTGGCATCATCGAACTTCTTCATGTTCAAGTACAGGTAGGCGATTCCCTTGGCGGAATTGACTTTCTGATCGCGCGCCGGATTCATGGCGAGGACGTTCTGGTATTGCTCAATGGCCTGCTCCGCCATTTTGTTGTTGTCCGGAGTGTCGGCACCGGGAATGTACTGCTGCGCGAAGGCGGTCGCCAGATACATCTTGGCGTTAATCAGAGTGGGGTCCAAAGCAACGGCCTGCTGGAAATGGTCGATGGCTTCTTCGTATTTGGCGTTCTTGTAAGCAGTGACGCCCTTGTTGAGCTGGTCGCGGGCACGCAGCTTGCCGCAGCCCATGGAAGAGAACAGCGCCAGCATAGCGGCCGCCAATGTTAGCAGTCGAAAATGTTTATTCATTGCAGTATAAGTCTCCCTTGCCACACAGCATCCTAGGCCCAGAGACAGCGGGTTGACAAGCGCTGGCCGAGCGTTTCTTCACAGAAGCGGCGCGGGAACAATGGCTCCCGTGCGCGGACTGAATGCGACACACGGCTTCGGGCGCTCCAGCCGCCCAGTCCCGCGCGTGCGCGCCCTTAGCCGCCCGCTTCGATCTTGGCGGTAATCAAACCGACCTTATCCACTCCCGCAGCGTGCGCAATGTCAATGACGTTGGCCACATCGGCGAAGGGGACGGCATCATCGCCCTTCACGAACATGACTTTTTCGGCGCGGGTCTTATAGATATCTGCCAGACGGCCCTGCAGATTGTCCCAGGTGGCATCTTCCTGATTGATCTTCAGGCCGGGGTCCTGACCGGCGCCGCGATCGATCAGCTGCACCACGATGGTTCGGTCGGGCGTATTGTTCTTGGGCGCGTTGGGCGGGGGTGGTTGAGGCACGAGCGCATCCAAGCCTTTCGGCGTCAAGGGCGTGATCACCATGAAGATGATGAGCAGCACCAGCAGCACGTCAATGAGCGGAGTGACGTTAATGTTCGCGCTTTGGCCTCCGCCGGTTCCAACTGCCATACTCATGATCGATTCTCCTCGTGTTTCACTCGCATCATTGCCCACCAGCCGGAGAGGCAGGCGCGTTTGGAGTGCTTTTTCTTTGTTCAGTGAGCAATCCCAGATCATCCACGCCAGCGGCGCGCACGGCGTCCACCACCTGAACTACATTTCCAAAGTGGGCGCGGGCATCCGCCTTCAGGTAGACCTCTTTGTTGGTGCGATTAGTCAGGCGATCCTTCACCTTGCCGGTCAAACTGTCGACCGCGACCTTGTCGGAACCGAAATAGACGGTTCCATCGCGCATCACCGAAACCAGCAGCGCGTCTTCCTTGTCCGCGTCCTGCATCGGTGTTGGATTATTCACCTTGGCCATATCCACGCTGATGCCCTTCTGCAACATGGGTGTGATCACCATGAAGATGATCAACAGCACCAGCATCACGTCGACCATAGGTGTGACATTGATGTCCGAGTTTACGTTCGCGCCTTCATTCCGTTTTGCTAATGCCATAACTAGTATCTCCCGAGAGCCGTGGCCAAGTTGTCAGTGGCCAGTAAAACCTTCCACCTGAATTGGGAAGCCCGGCGCCGGGAAGGTTCCCAGCGCCGGACAGCAACTCATGCAGACTTGCGCTTACAACTTCTAGGACCGGCGAACGTCCCGGCGCTTCAGGAAGTAGTCGATCAGTTCGCTCGACGAGTTGTCCATCTCCACATCGAACGCCTCTACGCGGCCGGTGAGGTAGTTGAACATCATGACGGCGGGGATGGCGACCAGCAAGCCGAAAGCGGTGGTCACCAGCGCCTCCGAAATGCCGCCAGCGACCGCGCCCAGACCGGTCGCCTTCTGTTCGGAGATGCCCTTGAAGGCGTTCAGAATGCCCATCACCGTGCCGAACAGTCCTACGAATGGAGCCGTCGAACCGATGGTAGCCAGTCCGCCCAATCCACGCTTCAGTTCGGCGTGGACGATGGCTTCGGTGCGCTCCAGAGCGCGCTTGGAAGCTTCAATGGTCTCGCCGGGGATGGCGCCGGGGCTATCCTGGTGAGCCTTGAATTCCATGAGGCCGGCGGTGACAACCTTGGCCAGATGGCTCTTCTTGTTGCGCTCGGCGACCTTGATG
>Ga0209380_10001960_pt1 | contig 13509 bp, 10 predicted proteins | sample HubBroMetageWFT6_FD_188347 | JGI IMG/M metagenome (GOLD analysis project Ga0209380, IMG submission 188347) | Warmed and freeze-thawed soil microbial communities from the Hubbard Brook experimental Forest, New Hampshire - Hubbard Brook CCASE Soil... | ecosystem: Environmental > Terrestrial >...
TTGTCCGAAGTCGTCTCCCATGAACAGAAGCTTCTTGCCCGGCTGGGCGAACATATATCCGAAGAGCAAGCGTAAGTTAGCAAACTTCTGCCATTCGTCTCCGGCCATTTTCTGGATGAGCGAACCTTTGCCATGGACAACTTCATCATGGGAGAGAGGAAGAACGAAATTCTCAGTGAAGCCGTACAACATGCGAAACGTAAGCTGTGTGTGATGGTATTTGCGATGGATGGGATCAAGAGCGAAGTACTTCAGGGTGTCGTGCATCCATCCCATATCCCATTTCAGGCCGAAGCCCAGGCCGCCGAGATAGATCGGCCTCGAAACCATGGGCCATGACGTCGACTCTTCCGCGATGGTTTGAATGCCGGGATATTCCTTATAAACTTCCTGATTCAGTTGGCGCAAGAAATCGATGGCTTCGAGATTCTCGCGTCCGCCATATTTGTTGGGAAGCCACTCACCCGCTTTCCGCGAGTAGTCGCGGTAAAGCATGGACGCCACAGCATCCACACGCAGGCCGTCAGCGTGGTACTTATCCAGCCAGAACATTGCACTTGACAGCAGGAAACTTCGGACTTCGTTGCGTCCGTAGTTAAAGATGAGAGTCTTCCAATCGGGATGAAAACCCTCGCGGGTGTCGGCGTGTTCAAACAAGTGTGTGCCATCGAAATAGGCAAGCCCATGTTCATCGGAAGGGAAGTGCGAGGGCACCCAATCCAGAATTACGGCAATGCCTGCCTGGTGCAGATAGTCGACCAGATACATGAAATCCTGGGGCGTGCCGTAGCGCGCGGTTGGAGCGAAATACCCCGTGGTCTGATATCCCCAGGAGCCGTAGAACGGGTGCTCCATCACGGGCAGGAATTGGACGTGGGTGAAGTGCATGTGCCGAACGTAGTCAGCCAGGCGCGGCGCTATCTCGCGATAGGTCAGCGGGCGATTGTGCTCCTCCCGCATCCATGAACCGAGATGGACTTCGTAGATGGAAATTGGGGCTTGGAGAGAATTCTTCGCCTGCCGGTTCTTCATCCATTCTTGATCGGTCCATTGATATTCGAGATCCCATACTACGGAGGCGGTTCGTGGTGGTTTTTCGTGCAATATTCCGAATGGGTCGGCTTTGTCGACCACGTGGCCGTGGTGATTCGAGACGATATGGAATTTATAGATGGATCCCTTGTTGACGGCGGGGATGAAGCCCTCCCAGATGCCTGAACTTCCGCGCGTTTGCAGGGGATGCGAACGTGGATCCCAGCCGTTGAAGCTGCCGATGACCGAGACCGCCTTCGCATTAGGAGCCCATACGCTGAACGACGTCCCAGGCTCGCCGTTTTGCGAGGTGAGGTGGGCGCCCAGCTTTTCATAGGTGCGGTAGTTGCGGCCTTCGTTGAAGAGGTAAAGATCCTGCTCGGTCAGGAGGCCGGCCTCGGGGCGGGAATTCATCGTGAGCGGGGTTTTCGTCATTGAAGAAATTGGGCCACCTGCCCTTGGTAGTGTACCGGATTTGTTTCCTCAGCGACCTCTGCGGTTGTCTCCGCGGGCTCTGCGATTCAAGGCTTTCCGGACCGTCTTCGAGTTCGAAACAGTCCGCGCCAGATCCTTTGCCCCGCTGAAGAACGCGGGACTCAGGATGACGGCATTGAAATGAAGAGCGCGGGACTCAGGACGACGCCATCCCAAATTCGGGATGAAGGCATTCAAAATAAGAGCACGGCTGGTCCACTACTGCGTAGCCTGCATGCTAGACTCTGAAGCACGGCTCTTGTTCTGGTCACGAGCCGTCACGTTCAATGCCCGCTCTTCGCGTCATCATTCTCTGGCATCAGCATCAGCCTTTCTACAAAGACCTGGTTACGGGTCAGTACCGTCTTCCCTGGGTTCGGCTCCACGCCCTGAAAGACTACTATGGGATGGTGAAACTGCTGGACGAGTTTCCCAACGTACACCAGACCTTTAACCTTGTTCCATCGTTGATCACGCAAATCCAGGACTACGTAGCCGGAACGGCCGACGATCCGTTCCTCAAGGTCGCGGCCAAGCCGGCAAAAGATCTCATGGGCGACGAACGCCGCTTCGCCCTGCAATATTTGTTTCAGGCGAATCCGGTGAACATGATCGGCCGCTATCCACGCTACCATGCGCTTTGGGAGCGTTTCCGCGGAGCGGGTGATTCCGCCGAACGGGCCGAAAAGTATTTTCAGCCGCAGGACTTCACCGATTTGCAAGTGCTCTCGCAAATCGCATGGTTCGACGAGTTCTTTCTGGAAGATCCGGATATCGCCGCGCTCATCAAGAAGGGTCAGGGATTCTCGCTCGACGATCAGGCACTGGTGATCGCCCGCCAGCGCGCTTTATTGGGCACTGTGCTGCCCGCCCATGCCGCCGCCGCACAGCAGGGCCGGGTCGAGATTTCGACTTCGCCTTTCTATCATCCGATTCTTCCTCTCGTCTGCGACACCAATATGGGCGCTATTTCGACTCCGGGACTGCCCTTGCCCCAGAACCGTTTTCTTCATCCGGAAGACGCGCGGGAACAACTCCGGCGCGGACTGGATCTGCCTCAGCAAGTCTTCGGCGTTCGGCCGGTCGGCGTTTGGCCTTCCGAGGGCAGCGTGTCGGAAGAGGTTTTTGCCATTGCACAGAAGCTGGGTGTGAATTGGATGGCCACGGACGAGGGTGTTCTGGGCCGAAGCCTTGGAATCAATTTCGCGCGTGATGGCGAAGGGCGTCTTTCCCCGCAGGACGCCGAAAAGCTCTATACCATTCACCGCTTCGAAAGCAGCTCGACGGAGGTGCATTTGATCTTCCGCGATCACACCATCTCAGATTTGATCGGATTCGTTTACTCGGGAATGCCCGCGCAGGATGCTGCCAACCACCTCATCCACAACATCAAGCAAGCCGCGCAGCCTGTTGTCAGTCAAGGACGAGACGCCGTTGTATCGATCATTCTGGATGGCGAAAATGCCTGGGAATATTACCCGAGATCGGGCCGCGAATTCCTTCGCGGTTTTTATGACGCCCTGCAGCGCGAAGCGGGGGTCGAAGCGGTCACGGTATCCGAGGCGCTTGCCCGTCATCGTGACTTCGGCAAGCTCACCTCTTTGGTTCCCGGCTCCTGGATCAATGCCAACTTCAACGTGTGGATCGGCGCTCCCGAAGACAACCGCTCGTGGGATTATCTCTACCACGCCCGCAACTTCTATGCTGCTAACGCACCTCGGGCGAGCGAGGCGCAACGCAAACTGGCCTTCGAAGAACTGCTCATCGCGGAAGGCAGCGATTGGAATTGGTGGTATGGCCCGGAACATCATTCGGCGAATGACCGCGAATTCGACGAGCTTTATCGTAAGCATCTCTCCAACGTGTATCAAGCCCTGGGCGCGGTACCGCCCGATTATCTCGCCCAGCCCATTGCTGGTGTAGAGACCAGGCCCGAGTTCACGCCTCAGACTCACTACATCCATCCTCGCATCACGGGCGACATGGTTCGCTATTTCGAGTGGATGGGTGCCGCGGTGTACACCGCGGACCACCGCGCGGGCGCGATGCATGGCAAGCAGTTTCTGGTGGATTCGGTGTATGCAGGAATTGATGACACCTATGTCTACGGCCGCCTGGATTTCGTGGGCAAGCCTCCAGAGATGGATTTTGATCTAGTGGTCAATCTCGAATCCTGGGCCGTGGATGCCCAGCGTCCCCGGCGCGCGTTGCGAGTGGACTTGCGAGTCGAGGCCGGCACAACACGATCGTGGCGGGTGACCTCGTCGGATGAAGAACAGCCCTTGGCGACTTCCGACCGGCCCTCCGAAGAAGTGAAGATAGCCTTGCTACGAAGCTTCGAATTCAAACTCCCGCTTGCGTGGTTGCTGGCAAAGCCAGTGGCTTCCGCCGGCAACGCCGAAGGAAAAGCGACCGCCCCGGTGACGACTCTACTGCGCCTCCGCTTCAGTCTCTGGCAAAACCGTCTGCCGGTTGACGCGCTGCCGCTTGAGGGGTGGATAGAGCTGCGTCTGCTCAGTGAAGAAGACCTGGCTGCTTTGGCGTTCTAAGCTACGCTGCCGAAACCTAAATCCGTCTGACCAAACGGAACCCCGATCAAAAAGAATAAACACTGAGTACCAAGTTTATTCTCGATTAGCTCTTTTCTTTCCAGTCGTTAAGGGGCACCATTGCACTCAGAGGCGTTCTGGTTCGGAAAGGAGAACAGCCATGACCGAGCAGCCTCACGAAGTGCCGCAGCAAGAGCGAAGAAAATATCCACGCACCAAGGCCACGATTGCAATTGAGTTCAAACCGGAGGGCGCAGCCGTCGCCAGCCATGCCGAAACCGCCGATCTTAGTCTCAGCGGATGCTATGTCGAAATGAGCTTCACGCTGCCTGTAGGGACCAATTTGGATATTGTTCTCTGGGTCGAAGAAGCACGGTTGGCGATGAAGGCGGCAGTCGTAACTCACCATCCGCAATTCGGGAACGGGATCAAGTTCCTGGACATTTCTCAGGAAGACCAAACCAGGCTGGCACATTTCCTCAAGAGTTGCGAGGAGGCCTCAAAAGAAAAACCGGAAGCAACGGCTTCCGGCTGATTAGAACCAAACGGTGAATTAATTTCCAGGAGTGCTCGGCGCTGGAGTCATTGCCAACGGGCGGCTCAACTCCATCGTTAGCAGAGTGCCCGCGGGCAGCGTGGCCGAGTTTTTCTTGACCAACCAGTGAGTTACGGTCGCGCTTGCGCCGACCGCTCCACCGATAAGAAGCCCTTTGCCACCGCCAATCAGTCCTCCTACGAGCATGCCGCCGCCGGTGCCCGCCCCCATTTCGATAAGATCTTTGTTGTCGTACCCTTTACCCTTGAACTGCCCTTCGTTGTTGACGCTCGTTCCGTTGAACAGGTCTGTCTTCTCGAGCGTGGCACTGAGGACAAAGTAGTCGCCGTTCGGCATGATCAGGGTGTCAGGGAAGATGGTAATCGTAGGCTTGCCCGAAACCCGGCGCGGCTCCGTAGCATTGACCACGCGTCCCTGAACCGTGGCGCCGATCGGAATCACAGCTTTCCCGTCGAGCATCACCGGGTCGGTTACTCTACCGGAAAATGGCTCCCCGCTCTTGCTGGAGGTCGTCAACGTTTGCACCAACTTTACTTTCAGGTTTGTGCCCGCAGGCAGTGAGATATTGTTTTGTGCCACTGCAGCCACCGCCAGCAGCACCACGCTAAGCAATGCAAGTTTCTTCATTTCGCCTCCTGAGTCGGTCGCAATTTTTCGAACGTCTTTTATGACAAATCAACCCGAAGCCGCCAGTTTCCGGACCGCCTCCGTGACTTTCTCCATCGGCGCTCGATCCGTCTGGTTCTCGCCGCGATAGATGTAACGCACCCTGCCGCCGCCATCGATGACCAGCGTTGCCGGATGCGCGATATTGATTGCATCCGTGCCCAGCCGGTGATAAAGCCCATACGCTTTGGTCACCGTTCGATCTTCATCCAGCAGAAACGGAAATGACACCGGGTGCTTCTCCAGAAACTTCGCCGGCTTGAACATCCCGTCACGCTTCTCGGCGGCAATCAAGACCGCTTGTGCCCCGGCTTGTTCGAGTTCGCTCTTCACTGGCTCAAACTGGGCCATGCGTCTTACGCAGTTCGGTCACCAGGTGCCGCGCAGGAATTCCAGAATCACCGCCCCGCGCGCCCGCAGACTCGAAAGCGAAAAAACTCCTTCGCAGTTGGCTGCGGTGAGTGAAAAATCCGGCGCCCGCGAACCAATTCCCAGAGTTTCCGTGCGATTCTGCATCTGGAATCGACTCTAAGGTACCTGTGAGTCGAGAACAAGGCCGGATGCAGTAAACGAACCACCGGAGGCACGGGGTTTCGAGTGTGGTGCGGGGAGACTGCTGTCAGTTTGACTTCTGTGAGCGTGCGAACATGGTCACCGTCGAAGCGTCACCGAGCCATGTCGTCCGGTTCATTTATAATCGCCAGTCTTGTGAACCAACAAAGGACGCACTCATGCCCATAATGAATATCGCCGATATCTACGCCCGTGAGGTTCTCGATTCACGTGGCAATCCAACAGTCGAAGCCGAAGTCACTCTGGCCAACGGAACCAGCGGACGCGCTATTGTCCCCAGTGGCGCCTCCACCGGCGAGCACGAAGCCGTCGAACTGCGCGACGATGACCAGCAGCGCTTCCTCGGCAAAGGGGTGCTCAAGGCGGTTGAGAATGTGAACAGCGAGATCGCCGAGGCCCTCGCCAATTTCGATGCCTCCGACCAACGCGCACTCGACCAAAAGATGATCGAGCTCGACGGCACCGAGAACAAAGGACGCCTCGGCGCGAACGCGATCCTTGCTGTCTCGATGGCGGCGGCCCGCGCATCGGCCACGGCCTTCGGCTTGCCTTTATATCGATACCTCGGCGGTGCCGGCGCCAACACGCTGCCCGTGCCTATGATGAACATCCTCAACGGGGGCGCACATGCCGACAACAATGTCGACTTCCAGGAATTCATGGTGATGCCCGTCGGCGCCGAGTCGTTTTCCGCAGCCTTGCGCTGGGGCGTTGAAGTCTTTCACACGCTGAAGGGCGTGCTCAAGAAACGCGGCTACAACACCGCTGTCGGCGACGAAGGTGGGTTCGCGCCTTCCGTCAAATCAAATGTCGAAGCGATTGAGGTCGTGCTCGAGGCCATCCAGCAAGCCGGCTACAAGCCGGGGGAAGAGATTGCCATCGCCCTGGATCCGGCTGCCAGCGAGTTCTACCAGGATGGCAAGTACGTCTTTAAGAAGTCCGATAAGTCCGCAAAGAGTTCGGACGACATGGTGCGGTTTTGGGCGAAATGGGCGACCGACTATCCCCTGGTTTCTCTTGAAGACGGTTTGTCCGAGGAGGACTGGGACGGTTGGCAGAACCTCACCAAAGAATTGGGCAGCAAGATTCAACTCGTGGGCGATGATCTGTTTGTGACCAACGTACAATTCCTGCAGGAGGGAATTGACAAGAACGTAGCGAATTCAATTCTCGTCAAAGTGAATCAGATCGGTACCGTGAGCGAAACGCTGGACGCGATCGATCTGGCGCGCCGCAACGGATATACTTCGGTGATTTCACATCGCTCCGGCGAAACGGAAGATACCTTCATCGCCGACCTGGCCGTGGCGACTGGAGCGGGACAGATTAAAACGGGTTCAGCATCCCGCACCGATCGCATCGCAAAGTACAACCAGTTGCTGAGGATCGAAGAAGAGTTGGGAAGCGCAGCGAGATTTCTCGGTTTGAAGGCGCTGAACTATAAGAGCGAACAGTGAGCAAGGCTGCGAGCATAAGTAATCGGCACCGCCGGGTCTAATTGCGTGACTTGGCTATAATGACTCATGGAAGTCGATATTGATGAGGCCAAGGCTGACTTGTCGCGCCTGCTCGAACCCGTGGCGTTGGGCGAGGAGGTCACTATCGCCGAGGCAGGGAAAACCGGTGGCGAAGCTGGTGCCACTCGGCGGACGACAGAATCGACTCCTCGGCTCGGCCAAGGGTGAATTTACCGTGCCCGACGACCTCAATGACCCTCTGCCCAAGGAACTTGAGGATCTCTTCTGGAAATGAGGGCTTAACCGCCGGGGGCAAATATGGCCGAAACCGAGATCATTTTCTCCCTACAAGAATCACTCGAGGGTGGTTTCGAAGCTCGCGCTCTCGGCCATTCTATTTTCACTCAAGCCGAATCGATGGATGAGTTGCGTGAAAAGGTACGCGAGGCAGTACGCTGCCACTTTGATCCGCGATCGGTGCCTAAGACCCTTGGTCTCGAGGTATTTTAGATCCGCGTTTATCCGCGCGATCCGTAGCCAGTTTTTGCAGTCGTTAGGAGTTCTATGAAATGTCATTCCGTTTCCCTCGCAGTAATCCTTTTCGTGGCCACTACCGCCTTCGCGCAACAACCCGCATCCCCAACCGGCGATGTCCCCGCCACAAAAGAAGACATTCAGAAGCTGTTCGAGGTCATGCAAATTCACCAACAAATGCGTCAGGTGATGGACGCCATGATGAAACAGCAGAGTGCCATGATCCACGAAACTCTCAAGAACCGTTATCCGCAAACTTCCGCCGAGCGAATTGCCCGAGCCGACCAGCTGATTTCGGAAACCATGAAAGATATGCCCATGGACGCGATTCTCGAGGACATGATCCCGATCTACCGCAGGCACTTTTCGAAGACCGACATCGATGCCATGAGCACTTTCTACGCATCCCCGACCGGCCAAAAGATGATGCGGGAGATGCCCGCCTTAACCTCCGAGGCGATGCAGGCCTCCTATGCCCGAATGCAGAAGCAAATGGATGCCATGATGCAACGGGCCGAGCAAATCGTAAAAGAAGATCAACAAAAACCGAAGAGCACACCAGCAACCCCGCCGTCCGTGCAAAAGAATTAATATTCAGTGTTTCTTCTTCGCCGGGAAGGCCCAGCAGTTAAGAAGACGTTCATCCGCGTAATTCCGCGAAGCGTTGTTTTCTGAAAGCTGATCGCTGGAGAGCTGAGAGTTTATGTCCCGTCCCAAACCACTTGTCCTAATCATCCTCGACGGCTGGGGCTATCGCGCCGAGACCAACGCCAATGCCATCGCGCTTGCCCGCAAGCCCACCTACGACCGCCTTCTGCGCGAGTATCCCAACACCTTGATTCAAACCAGCGGCCCGTACGTTGGACTTCCCGACGGTCAGATGGGCAACAGTGAAGTGGGCCACCTTAACATCGGCGCGGGACGCATCGTGCACATGGACAGCACACGTATCGAGCGGATGATCCAGAAGGGCGAGTTCTTCTCTCACCCGGTCCTCCTCGCCGCCATGAAAAACGCTCGCGCCGGCGGACGGCGTCTCCACCTGTTCGGATTGCTGTCCGACGGCGGCGTGCACTCCTACCAGACCCATCTGTACGCACTGCTCCGCATGGCAAAACAGAATGGGGTTGACCGCGTCTTCGTGCACGCCTTCATGGACGGTCGCGACACTCTGCCTACCAACGGAGCCGGCTACCTCGAACAACTTCAGCAGAAGATGCGTGAGTACAACACCGGCAAGATCGCCACCGTGAGCGGCCGTTACTACGCCATGGACCGCGACCGTCGCTGGGAGCGCATTGCCAAGGCTTTCAACACCATGGTCTACGGCAACGGTGAGGCCGCGAAGTATGTGGACCCGGTTCAGGGCGTTAAAGAGTCCTACAACAAGGGCGTGACGGACGAATTCATCGTCCCCTTCGTCTGTGTCGATAACAAAGGCGAACCTCTCGCCACCATTCGCGACGAGGACTCCTGCATCTGTTTCAACTTCCGCGCCGACCGCGTCCGTCAGATTACCCGCGCCCTAACGCGCAACAGCGGCCTCAACGAAAAAGCTGGACGCGATTTACCCGGGGCCGACGATCTCGACGCCACCATTCCTCGCGATCACGTCCCCAAGAGTCTGGACTATGTTTGCATGACTCGATATGACAAACAGTTCGACCTGCCCGTCGTCATCCCGCCCGAGTCGATGAACAATATCCTGGCCAACGTAATGGGGCAGATGAGTCTCCGCAACCTACGCGTCGCCGAGACGGAAAAGTATGCGCATGTTACTTACTTCTTCAATGGCGGGGTGGAACAGCCATTCCCCGGCGAAGACCGCCGGCTGGTGCCCTCGCCCAAAGTTGCCACTTACGATCTGAAACCGGAAATGAGCGCCGCCGGTATCGCCGATGCGGTGGTAAAAGCGGTAGAAGATGGAACCTTCGACGTGATTATCGTAAACTTCGCCAACGCCGACATGGTGGGACACTCCGGCAAAATCGAACCCACGGTGAAAGCCGTAGAAACGGTGGATGCATGCCTCGGACGCATCGAGCCCGCGGTCCGTGCCAAGGGCGGCGCAATGCTCATCACTGCCGACCACGGCAACGCCGAAATGCTAATCGACCCCGTGACCGGCGGTCCGCATACGGCACACACTACGAATCCGGTTCCTCTCATCGTCGTCTCAGAAAACAGCAAGCAATTCACCCTCAAGCCCGGAGGCTCGCTCCGCGACATTTCTCCGACCATGTTAGCTATGCTGGAGATCGAAGAACCGCAAGAGATGACCGGCCACGATTTGCGGGTACCGCTGAAAAAGAACTAACCATTCGTGACCCCGAGCGCCCAGGGACGCCATTCTGCGGAAGTGCAAAACCTTTCATCTTGACCGCGCCGTGAACCGGGACGATAATTACCCGCTTCAACCGCCTCGTGACTTTCCGCCACAGTCGCGCGGTGGGATAAGGTGTGGGCGCAGAGGATAGCCGGTGTCCGCGTTTGGTCTTGAGCGGGCTCCTAAATTGTAGTGTCATCCGTTTGATGTTGCTGTCAGCATCAACGTGGGGCGTCCGGGGGTCAATTCCTTGACGTGAAGCCGTTCGCGCTAATCTCCTGAGTCGGTTCACGCCGGCGACAGGAAGCAGTCAGAATAATTTTCTCTAGGAGGAGAAATCAGTGAAACGGTCGATTCTGGGTGTATTGCTAGTTCTAACCTTCGTTGCCGTAGGTCTCGCAGCGGCGCCACCGTTAACCTTCACGTTCTCAAATGTCAAAGCAAACAAGACGGCAACGGAAACCGACTCTTACGGCATCAACAACCTTGAAGCCATTGCCGGAGATTATGTGGATGCCAAGGGCGTTCAGCACGGCATGATCCTCGCCGGTAAGAAACTGACCACCGCCAACAAATCGGACTGCCAGACGACTGGCACACTCGCAGGCTCGATTGCGTTCTACGCCCTCAATAGCGCGGGCGCGGCTGTAGGGTGGTGCGCCAGCACTAAGACCGGTCTGGATGAGGGTTTCGTGTACTCCGGCGGAAAGTTCACTACCGTCAGCTTCCCGAAATCCAATGGAACCCAAGCTACCGGGATCAACGACAAGGGAGAGGTCGTGGGCCTGTACCTCGACTCCACCAATGCCACGCATGGTTTTCTGAAGAAAGGTACGAAGTATACAAGCATCGACGTGAAAGGCGACACCAATGCCGATGCCTACGGGATCAACAACGCGGGGGACATTACCGTGTTTGCTATCAACTCAAGTGGCAGTTACGACTCTTTTATCTACAATGGTAAGACCTTCAAAAAGGTCGGCTATCCGAATGCGGCCCCCCCGGGAAGCGTTGCCCACGCTGTGAACAATAAGGGCGACGTCACCGGCACCTACTACGATTCCGCCGGCGACGTTCATGGCTGGCTGCTTCACGGCGGCAAATACTACGCATTCAACGATCCTACAGGTTGCAAGTGCGACACCCGTTCCGACGGGATCAATGACAGTGTAGTTGTCGTGGGGCGTTATTCAACGACTCTCGGCGGCGCCAGCATCGGCTTCGAAGCCAAAACCAAGTAACCTCTGCGCCTCGCCGCCTCAATGCCCGTCACTCGGCATTGAGGCGGCCGGGCCTCTTTAGACTGCCGCAATTACCGGCCCTCAGGGCAGCAGACTTCTGGTTTCAAAGCTTGGGTTCGGGCTGATCGCGCCATCCATTGTGATGGCGCAGGCGGCAGGCGTGTACGCGTATTCATCACGGACCGTGAAGCGCCTGAAGGCAGACGCTTTAGAGTTCGAGTGTGCCGTGAAAGTACAAGCGTGCGCTGCCGGCGATCTTTACCCGATCGCCGTCGATTGTGCATCGCATGTATCCCCCGCGGGCGCTGAGTTGTTGCGCACGAAACGTGTCCTTACCCAGCCGCCCCGCCCAATAGGGAGCCAGTGTGCAGTGTATCGAGCCGGTTGCGGGGTCCTCATCGATGCCGACCGACGGTAGAAACATTCGGCACACGTAATCCACGTCAGCCTCGCCGGGAGCGGTAACAATTGTTCCGCGCCCGGCGTCCAGTTTGGCAAGAGCGGCAATATCGGGCGAGAGCGCTCGCACTTGCTCAGCCTGATCCACCACCACGAGGTAATCGCGCGATTTCATAACTAGCGCCGCTTTCAAACCTAGGGCTGGTAAGAGGCCGACTGGCATCTCACATGGTTGGGGTGGCTTGGCGGGAAAGTCCATTTCAAAGCTGTCTTTGCCCTGAGCGGCGGTGTCCTGAGCGACGGTCAACATGCCGCTGCGGGTGTGAAAACGAACCGGCCACACCTTGTGTTTCCGCAGCGCGAGCACATAGGCGGATGCCAGGGTCGCATGCCCGCATAAGTCGTCCTCGACTTTGGGTGTAAACCAGCGCAAGTCGAAATCACCATCAGCGCGAGGAACCACAAAAGCGGTCTCGCTGTGCCTGTTCTCAGCCGCAATTTTCTGCATGATGCTATCCGCGGGAAAAGCGGAATGGATGCAGACCCCCGCCGGGTTCCCTGCAAAGAGCTCACCCGTGAATGCATCCACGTGGTAATACGGAATTGCCATGCTGCCGTTAAAGTATCACAAGCTAAAACGCTGCTCATCGGGGCCATCGGGGCACCGGGCATTGTGTGGGGGCGGTCCGAAGGTGTATCGTAACCGCGACAGAGGTTCTCCGCTCCCAATTGGCCTGTCCGCCACCTCGATCTGACCAAAAAACAATCAACCAAAAGGAGATTTATGTATGAAACGAATGTTGATCGGCGGAGTCGTGGTACTGAGCTGTGTTTTGGCTCTCGAGCTGGTCGGATTTGGTCAAAACAATGGCGTGACGACGGATCCAGAAATTAGCGCGATCCTCAGCAATGTGGATTCCACCCGCATTCTAAACACCGCAACCACGCTCCAGAATTTCCGGACGCGGCAATCTTGCTCGGACCAACCCCAACCAGGACAGGGCGTGACCGCCGCCCGCGATTTCATTTTCAACCAATACAGCTCCATCCCGGGGCTTCAAGTAACCCTTGACCCATTTGTTCACGCAAACTGCCCAAACTCGCCAACTTTCAACGTGATCGCCTGGCTGCCTGGAAAAAATGTCAATCAACTGGTGATCATTGGCGGTCACTACGATTCCCGTACGACCAACGTTCTTGACTCCACCTCCGACGCGCCCGGCGGCAACGATTCCGGTGCTCAGACTGCCGTGGTCCTCGAACTCGCGCGTGTCTTCGCCGGTCATCAATTCAATTCCACCATCGTGTTCATGTCCTTCTCCGGCGAAGAACAAGGACTCTTCGGCTCTGCCTCGATCGCTGCCAACCTCAGCCGTTACTTCAAGAACCCAGAGGTCATCGCGATGCTGAATACGGACATCCCAGGCGGCGATACCGCCGCCAACAGGCCCGCCGATCTCGGGTTTTTCCGGCTGTATTCCTCGGGAATCCCGCGCGAACGGTTTAGCACGGATCCGGACGGCACGACCGATAACACCTCTCCGTCTCGCGGCGTTATGCGCAACGTCGGAACCTGGGGTGGCGCGTACGTCCCATCCATCACCATGGCCCCCAAACTCCGTGAAGATCGGCCCGGTCGAGCCAGCGACCATGTATCCTTCATCAATAATGGCATCCCCGCAGTCCGCTTCATGGAAACCTT
>Ga0209380_10001965_pt1 | contig 13484 bp, 13 predicted proteins | sample HubBroMetageWFT6_FD_188347 | JGI IMG/M metagenome (GOLD analysis project Ga0209380, IMG submission 188347) | Warmed and freeze-thawed soil microbial communities from the Hubbard Brook experimental Forest, New Hampshire - Hubbard Brook CCASE Soil... | ecosystem: Environmental > Terrestrial >...
CCGCGTACCTGCCCGTGCCCCGGCTGAGCTTGTAGTGCCGCGCTCAGTCACCGTTGTAAGACATGTCCCCGGGCTTGTGCTGGAACTGGGGCCGACATGGCTGGTCGGGTCAAGCCGGATCGTGCCCGCTTCGAGTTTCAGCTCGGCGGACGGCGCGGCCGAGAAGACGTTGACGGTGCCGCCATCGGTGAACAGACCAGTAGCGATGACGCTGGCTATCCCCGACGTCGACGTGACCATCAGCGTGATGTGCTCGCTGCCGTGATGCGACGCGGACGCCGACGGCTGGACGGAGGCGCCGGCGATGCAGGATCGCAGCAGGGTGGGGCTTGGGCTGGCTGAATCTGATCATGTTTCCCGGCGGATCCACAAACGCGCCGTCGCGAGACTGGGGCTGGTCGGAGGGCGCAGCGATCAGCAGCTTGCCGGCTGGGTCAGCCAGAACCAGACAGTTGTGCCCGTATCGTCGCGGAGATAGCCCCACTGATCCGCTAGCGTCTGGACGAGGAACAGTCCGTGCCCGTCGGAGGCGAGAACGTCGCCGCGCACGACCGGTGAGCTGAGTTCGGAGCCCTGATCGATGACCTCGATCCGCAGACCCCCGGCTGATTCCAGGACGACGACAGTGACTATTCCGCCGATGCAGCGGGAGCTGCTGTGCGTGACAGCGTTGGTGACCAGCTCAGAGGTCAGCAGGACGGCCGTGTCCAGGCTCGGATGTAACTCGCCCAGCGCCTTCGAGATGAAGGATCGGGCTTCACGCACACGCTCTGGCCGGCCAGGAATCGTCAGGCTGCCAAGAACGGCGGCCCCTGCCATCACTGCGAGATCCTCGGTCGCATCGCTCGCGCGAGTGGCGGTAGGTGGCATCTTGGCCCCTCCCTCCCGCGCCGCACAGAAAACGGCGAGACGTCCATTTACGCGCCATTTCGTGCGGCTCCCGGACCTGGTCAAATGTGGCTCGGGCTCGACGCTTCTGTCCTCCCATGATGAAGTGAGGATGCACCGCACGCAAGTGCATAGCACAAATCATGGATACGAAATTTCAGGTGGGATCTCACGAGAGGCGAAAAACTTGTGTATCGTGAACGGCAAGCAGGTGCAGCAGGCAGCCTAAGCCTGGCTGAGTTAGCCAAGCTGCAAGCGTCCCGTAGAGGGGGCGAGTCTCAATGACGGTAGGCCCGACCGTCCGCCGTCGGCGGCTCGGCAGTGAGTTAAGGAAGCTGCGCGAGTCGCAGTCCATCAAGCTTGAGGAAGTCGCCGAGCGCCTTGGACTCGCGCCCTCGACTCTCTCCCGGATCGAGACCGGCAAGGCCCCGACCCGGACCGCTTATCTCAATTCCATGCTTGAGTTGTACGGCGTGGACGACCCCTCCCAGCGGCAAGTCCTCATGGAGATGGCCAGGGAAGGCCATCGCAAGGGCTGGTGGACCGTCTGGGACGGAGTACTGCCGACCGGATTCGGCATTTACGTCGGACTGGAAGCTGAGGCGGCATCGCTGCGCGTCTATGAGGCGCAGGTGGTGCACGGACTGCTCCAGACCGAGGAGTACGCGCGGGCCGTCATGACGACGGTCCGCAGGCGGCAGACGCCCGAGGAGATCGACCGCCTGGTCACGCTGCGCATGCAGCGCCAGGAGGTGCTCCTGCGGGCCGACCCGCTGGAACTGTGGATCATTCTCGACGAAGCTGTCCTGCGGCGAATGGTCGGCTCCGCAGGCATAATGCACCGTCAGCTTGAGCACCTCTGCGATGCGTGTACCTGGCCCAATGTCACTTTGCAGGTTCTGACATTCAGCTCCGGCCTGCACCCCGGGCTGGGCGGTCCGTTCGCGATCATCGAGTTCCCCGAGCGGTTTGACCCCGACGTCGTCTACTCCGAGGGCGTCACTGGACAGGCCTACATCGAGGAACGCGAGCGCGAGGTCCGTGCTCGTTCCGAGGCCTTTGACTTGCTTCGGGCGACGGCACTTCCGCCCGCCGATTCGGTCCGCATTATTCAAGCCCTTTATGCAGAATCTGCAGAATCCACCTGAAAGGAACCACCCGCATGTCAGATTACGACACTTCCGGCGCAGCGTGGATCACTAGCCGCGCGTGCAACAACTCGGCCTGCGTCCAGGTCGCGCACCTTCCTGGCGGAATTGTGGCGATCCGGGACTCCAAGGACACGACCAAGGCAGCGCACTTCTTCGATGGTGAGGAGTGGGCGGCGTTCGTCACGGGCGTCAAGGCCGGTGAGTTTGACCTGCCGGTGAGCTAACCCCGGAGGGGCAGAGAAACTGGAGGCCGCACTCCCGGCTGGCGCCGGGTGGGCGGCCTCCAGTGTGTTGCAAAAAGCTGCTGGCCGCGGTCCCGGCTGGCGCCGGGTGGGCGGCCTCCAGTGTGTTGCAAAAAGCTGCTGGCCGCGGTCGCGGCTGGCGCCGGGTGGGCGGCCTCCAGTGTGTTGCAAGAGACAGCTAGGCAGGCTCGCTGCCCAGTCGCCTGGGCTCAGCAGCTGGCTCCGGCGGCATGGCCAGCCGCTCCGGGTCAACCAGTGGCAGCGCGACGACGTGCCCGAGCGGCTCCGGCCCGATGTACTGCTGGCACCGGCAGTCGTCCACCGCGCACGCCGATGTCGACGGGCTGTGGAAGCTGAGGTGATGGCTGCAGCCGCAGACTGGCTGCGGATCCGGGGCCGGCCGCATCGCGGCGTTCTTCGTCTCGGCCAGTTCGGCTTTAGCGGCGATGATCGCCAGCCGGCGCTTGTGGTGATGCCGGAGCGCCTGACGCACTGACCCGCTGACGGTGCCGCCGAAAATGAAGACCAGCCACCACCAGCCCTCAATCAGATGGGCAAGCGCAGTCATGGCTCTAATAATCCCGCATTCCCCCGGGGCCGGGCAAGCCGGACCGTGATGGTCAGCTCAGGCCGAACTCGCCCGCTCGGGCTCCGGCCACGAAGGCGTCCCACTCAGCAGCGGTGAAGACCAGGGCTGGTCCGGCCGGCTGTCGCGAGTTGCGCACGGCGACCGAGCCATCGTCCAGCTGCGCGACCTCGACGCAGTTGCCCTGCGGTCCGCTGAAACTGCTCTTCACCCAGCAGGCGTCGAGCTCACTGGCCGCGACGAAGTCGCCGTTCCCGCTCATAAGGACCCCTCCATGTCCGTCAGCATTGTGCGGATCAGATCGCTCGTCTCATCGGGCGTGTAACTCGACGCGCGGATCTGATCCATCGCCGCGGCGTAGCGATCGACGTCGGCCCGCTTGTCCAGGTACATGGCGCTGGTCAGCTGCTCGATGTACACCACGTCGGGAAGGTCGTCGGTCGCGAAGCTCAGGATGCTGAAGCTGCCCGGCGCCGCGTAGGAGGCACCGGTCAGGAACGGCGTCACCTGAATCGTGAGCCCTGGCCGGACGGAAATATCGAGGAGGTGCCGCAGCTGGGACCGCATGAGGCCGACACTGCCGACCGGGCGGCGAAGCGCCACCTCATCAATGATCGCCCACAAGCGCAGTCCGCCTGAGGTGAACCGGCGCTGCCGTTCCTTGCGCAGGTACAGCAGCCGGTCGGTCTCGTCGGGCTGGTAGGCGCCGAGCTGGATCACCGCGAGCGCGTAGTCCTCGGTCTGCAGGAGTCCGGGGACGAACTGGGTGTCGAAGCTGCGGATGGACTCGGCCGACTCTTCGAGGCCGATGTACGACTGGAACCAGCCGGGCAGGACGTCCTGGTAGCGATGCCACCAGCCCTGCTGGTTGGCCTGGCTCGCTAACGTCAGCAGCTGCTCGCGCTCGGCCGTGTCGATGATGCCGTAGAGGTTGAGCAGGTCGGCGATGTCGACCTCGCGCACTGCGTTGCGGCCGAGTTCGATCCGGCTGATCTTCGACTCGGATCCGCGGATGGCCTTAGCCGCTGCCTGGGCCGTGATCCCCCGGGACTCGCGGAGCCGCCGGAGCTGGGTGCCTAGAAGTATTCGCAGAACAGTGGGCGCGCCCGGACTCTCTGCCCCCGGGCCAGTCCTAACCGGCATGAGCCGCGCTCCCCTCCAACGCATTGCGTGGGTGTAACCATCGTGTCACGCACTGGTGCTTGGCCCTAATGGTTCAGACCAGGTAGTCCTTTTTATACCTTCAATTCTTAAGCACTAGTTGGCGTTAACTGGTGCTTACGTCATGATATCGCAAATGCGATTTCGTGCTACCCCTTAACGAGGACGATGCATCGGTCCGCGATGGTACACCGGGGCCGGTGCACTCGCAGCGGTGTCGGCCGGCCCCGGTACCTACTGCCCGGCCCGGTACGATCACGTCGGAGATCTAACAATCGTCACGCGAAAGCAGGATCATGCGTTACAGGCCACTCGGAAAATCCGGTCTTGTCGTCTCCGTCGTCGGACTGGGCTGCAACAACTTCGGCCGGCGGCTCGACGTCGAGCGCACGCGGGCAGTCGTCGACGCGGCGATCGACGTGGGCATCACGCTGCTCGACACGGCCGAGACCTACGGTGGCACGGGCCGCTCGGAGGAGTTCCTGGGAGAGGTACTGGCCGGCCGGCGCGATCAGGTGGTGCTGGCGACGAAATTCGGGTCGCAGGGCAGCGACATGGGATACGGCCCGGCCGCAGGGGCTAAGGGCGGCCGCTCCTATATTCGGCGGGCGGTCGAGCATTCGCTGCGGCGCCTTCGTACCGATTACATCGACCTTTACCAGATTCATACCCCGGATCCGGTCACCCCGATAGACGAGACGCTCGCCGCCCTGTCGGAGCTGGTGCGGGCCGGCCTGGTCCGCTACATCGGCCACTCCAACTTCTCCGGGCTGCAGACCGCGCAGGCCGCCGCCGCGGCGCAGAGGTCGGGCGACGTCCCGTTCATTTCCGCTCAGAACCACTGGTCGCTGCTGGAACGACGAGCAGAGGCCGATGTCGTTCCGGCCGCGATCCAGGACGGGCTGGGTGTCCTGCCCTTCTTCCCGCTCGCCAACGGACTGCTGACCGGCAAGATCAGGCGCGGAGTCCCGGCCGCCGACGGCACGCGGCTGGCCGGCCGCGACGACTATGTAACCGACGCCAAGCTGGACAAGGTCGAGGGCCTGGCCGAATGGGGCGAGCAGCACGGCCGGTCGCTGCTCGAGATCGCCATCGGCGCGCTGGCGGCGCAGCCGGGCTGTACGTCGGTCATCGCCGGCGCCACCTCGCCCGAGCAGGTCCGGGCCAACGCCGCGGCGGGGGACTGGGAGCCGACCGCAGCCGAGCTGGCCGAGATCGACAAGATCGTTCCGGCATCCGGGTGACAACCCCCGAGGAGTGAGATCCATGCGGGCTGCTGTCTACGACAGTCACGGCGCGGCAGCGGATGTGCTGCGCGTTACCGAGATCGACCGGCCCGAGCCCGGCGTCGGCGAGGTGCGGGTCAAGATCGAGCTATCGGGCATCAACCCGACGGACTGGAAATCCCGCAGCGGGGCGACGCCGCGGCCGATCGATGACTTCCAGGTCCCGCACCACGATGGCGCCGGCGTGATCGACGCGGTCGGCGACGGCGTCCCCGCGAACCGCGTCGGCGAGCGGGTCTGGACCTGGATGGCCGCCGCGACGAGCCGCTGGGGTACGGCCGCCGAGTACGCGGTCGTGCCCTCCCGCCAGGCCGTTCCGCTGCCGGAGGAAACCTCGGCCGAGCTGGGCGCCTGCCTCGGCGTCCCGGCGATGACCGCGCATCGGTGCCTGTTCGCGGACGGGCCGGTCGAGGGGAAGAACGTCCTGATCGCCGGCGGCGCCGGTGCCGTCGGCCACTACGCGATCGAGCTGGCCAAGTTCTACGGGGCGCGCGTCGTGACCACGGTCAGCGGCCCGGAGAAGGCCGAGCTCGCCGCGAGGGCCGGCGCCGACCTGGTCGTCAACTACCGGGACGCGGACGCGGCCGACCAGGTGCGCGCCTTCGCGCCGACGATGGACCGGATCGTCGAGCTGGCCCTCGGCGCGAACATCGACCTGGACCTGGCCGTGTCCGGGCCGGCGACGCACATCGTGGACTACGCCGCCGAGCCCGCCGACCCGGTGCTCCCGGTGCGCAAGTGCATGACCGCGAACGTCACGATCCGCTTCATCCTCCTGTACACCGTGCCGTCGGAGGCCCAGGATCAGGCGGTCAACGACATCACGCGCGCGCTGCAGGCGGGGGCGCTGACCTCGCTGCCGGTGACCAGGTTCCCGCTCGACCAGGTCGCCGCGGCCCAGCAGGCCGTCGAGGCCGGCGCGGTCGGCAAGGTCGTCGTCGTCGTCCCCTAGGCGGTGTCCGCCTGGGGGGACGACCCCCCGGAGCCCCCCGCGATAGTGGCCGCGAGGCCGAAGCGGTCGAACACCGCCTGGTCGGTATACACGGTCGTCCGGACGATGCGCTCGCGGCTGACCGCGAAGACCTGCAGGGTGTACAGCAGGTAGTCCCCGGCCGGGCCGCGCAGGTACTGGGCTATCCCCGGCTGGCCGTTCGCCGCCACCGGGAGCATCCGCCAGTCGCGGCCAGTCGTGCTGAACACGCGGGCGATGAAGCGGGCGTATTCGGCGCGGCCGCGGTACCAGTTCAGGAACGGCGGCATCTCCAGGATCGCCTCGTCGGCGAGCAGCCGCTTCAGGCCCTCGACGTCGGCCTGCTCGAACGCCTTGATGTACCGCTCGATGACCGCGCGGCTGCCGGAGTCGGCCGGCTGGCCGATCTGCTCCTCGTCCACGCCCGCCTCGGCGAGCCGGGCGCGGGCCCGCTGCAGGCCGCTGTTGACCGCGGCGGGCGTGGTGGCCAGGATGTCAGCGACCTCGGCCGCCGGCAGCGCGAGCACCTCCCGCAGGATCAGGATCGCCCGCTGGCGCGGCGGCAGCAGCTGCATGGCGGCGATCAGCGCAAGCCGGAGCCGTCCGCTGGTCAGCAGCGCCGCCGCGGGATCGGTGCCGAGCATCGCGTCGGGGAACGGCTGCACCCACGGCACCTCGAACCCGCCGGTCAGCGGTCCCTCGGGGTTGTCGCCGGGGCTGCCGATCGCGGCCGGCAGCGGCCGGCGGGCCCGTCCGGCGAGGGCGCTCAGGCAGGCGTTCGTGGCGATCTTGTGCAGCCAGGTGCGCAGCGAGGCGCGGGATCCGTCGTACTGGTCGCGCGCTCGCCAGGCCCGCAGCATGGTCTCCTGGACCAGATCCTCGGCGTCGTGGACCGAGCCCACCATCTGGTAGCAGTGGGCCAGCAGCTCGCGCCGGAACCGCTCGGTATCGCGCTCGAAGTCCTGGGTCAATGTGGCCATCTCGGTCATGACCCTACCTACTCGCGCCTGGCCCCGGATTCATCGGTCTGGCACCGATGAATTCGGCTTTTTCGCCGGGTAGATATCCGCGACCAAGCTCTCCAGAGAGAAATGAGACGGATATGACCAGCGAAGACAAGGCAGTTATCGACGTGCTCGACCGCTTCTACGTGGCCTGGGCCGCAGGGGACGCCGACGCGATCGCGGACCTCTACACCAAGGACGCGACGGTCGTCATGCCGGGCGTCTACGACACCAGCGCCGACGAGGTGCGGGCGTTCTTCACCGCGGGCTTCGCCGGCCCGCTGAAGGGATCCAGCGCGATCGACGAGGAGCGCAGCGTCCGCGTGTACGGCTCGGACGCCGCCATCGTGATCAGCACCAGCGGCATCCTGATGGCCGGCGAGACCAGCGTCCCCGCGCCGCGGCTGGTCCGGGCCACCTGGGTGCTGGCCCGGCAGGACGGCCGGTGGCTGATCGCTGCCTATCACAACTGCGCGCTGAACCCCGCGTGACCGGAGGTGGCGGGGCGCCCGGCGACACGGGCGCCCCGCCCAGCCTCACGGGCAGTACCGCTCAGGGACTCAGCCGGTGCAGGTCACGGGGGAACATCGACAGCTGCCGGACGTTGGCGGCCCCGGTCAGGCGCGCGGCCCAGCGCTCCAGGCCGAGCGCGAAGCCGCCGTGCGGCGGCATGCCGTGCTCGAACACCTGCAGGTACCCGGCGTACGCCTCGGGCCGCTCGCCCCGCGCGGCCAGCGCCGCGAGGTAGTCCTCGTGCCGGTGCAGCCGCTGACCGCCGGTCACGATCTCCATGCCGCGGAAGAGCAAGTCAAATCCGTTCGAGGAACGAGGCTCCGCCGGGTCGGGGTAGGTATAGAACGGCTTGCTCGCCAGCGGGAACCCGGTGACGAAGAGGAAGTCGCTCCCGTGCTCGCGCGCCGACCACTCGCACAGCCAGCGCTCATGAGCCGGCGCCAGGTCGGGCTCGCCGGTAACGTCCTCCCCGGTCGCCTGCGTGATCAGCGCCATGGCCTCGCTGAAGTGGATCGCCGGGATCTCACTGGCCACCGACGGGAGTTCGGCGCCGAGCAACCGCATCTGCGCGTCAGCTCGTTCCCGCACCGAATCGATCATCCCGGCCACGGCGTCCCGGCAGACTGACATCACGTCGCGGTGGTCGGTGATGAAGCCGAGCTCGGCGTCCAGGCTGGTGTACTCGGCCAGGTGCCTGGCGGTGTCGCTCGGCTCGGCGCGGAAGACCGGGCCGACCTCGTAGACGCGCTCGAACACGCCGACCATCGCCTGCTTGTAGAACTGCGGCGACTGCGCCAGGTAGGCGGGCCGGCCGAAGTAGTCGAGGGCGAAGACGTTCGCGCCGGACTCGGTCGCGGACTCGACGATCTTCGGCGTGAAGATCTCGGTGAAGCCGAGCCCGTCGAGCGCCTCCCGGAATCCGCGGACGCCGGCCGCGGCGACCTCGAACCCGGCCCGCAGCAGCGGATGACGCAGCGTGGTGGGCGCGCCGTCGAGGATCGTGGGCAGCGACGCCGCCAGCGTGGGCCGGTACAGGTCGAACGGCGGCGGTGCCGCCGGGGCGGACAGGGCCGTGATCACCGGCGCGGTGAGCTCGGCGCCGCCCGGTGCCTGGTCGCTGGCCGTGACCAGGCCCTCGACCTCGAGGACGGTCTCCTCCGGCAGGTCGAAGGGCGTACCGGGCGGCAGTACGACCTGGGCCGTGCCCGACCGGTCGCGGATGACCAGGAAGGTAAGTGACTTGAGCTGCCGGCGGCGGTGCAGCCAGCCGGCGATGGTGGTGCGCTCGCCGATGCGCTCGGGCAGGTCGGCGGCCAGTGTTCGTGAGATCATCACAGCTCCCTCAGGGCAGTTGTGGCGACCCCTTAGGAGTGCGGGCGATAAGGGAACTCGCGGTGCCACCGCACTTTCGCCGTAGCCGGCATGTGCGCGGCTGCAGCCTCGTTGAGCCCGGTGACGGGGGCTGGCCGGCGGGGCATCGGGCCGGCCGCTGGCGGCGGCTGCCGTTCCTCCCCGCACTCGGGAGTGTCTTCGCCACCGGGTCGCGAGGCCGTCTTCTCAGCTTCCGGCGGCTCTCTGTGAGCTGGATTCCTGGTGAGCTGAATCCCGCTCGCTCGCGGATCCCGGCGCTACTTGTCTCCGTCAGCGCGTTGGCCTCAGGCTATCGGGGCCCGGCGGGCGCTCGCGACCGGGTATTCCGGCGGCCGCGGGCTGCCGTCGGCTTATCGGGACCGCTCGTCAGTGGATAGCACTGACTAGCGGTCCCGATAACCAGGCCGGCCCTCCGGGCGTCCGAGTTGCGGCTTTTGCTCCCCGTCACTTCACGCGCGCGGGCTGGGCCAGGCGGCCGATCAGTCCGGCTTCGGTCGGATCGGCGGTGTAGTGCGATGGCATCGTCTCGTCGATCCCGTCCGCCACCCCGGCCGCCCGGAACGCGATCGTCAGCGCGACGCTGATCACCAGGTTGATGACCAGGGCCGTGATCGCGATGTAGACCGTGTGACCGAGTACCGAGGCCGTCGACCCGCCGAAGTGGGAACCGGGCTGGCCCGCGACCGGCACGCGGTAGGCCTCGACGGTCCCGTAGATCATCGCCACGGCCCATCCGATGACCAGCGCCCACCGGTGGAACCAGCGCGTATAGAGGCCGACCACGATCGCGGGGAACGTCTGCAGGATCCAGATCCCGCCGAGCAGCTGGAGGTTGATGGAGAACGTCCTCGGCAGCGCGAAGACGAACACGAGCGCGCCCGCCTTCACGAACAGCGAGGCGACCTGCGCGATCCTGGCCTGCTGAGCGGGGGTGGCGTCGGGATCGATGAACTCCATGTACACGTTCCGGGTGAACAAGTTGGCCGCCGCGATCGACATGATGGCCGCCGGGACCAGCGCCCCGATCACGATGGCCGAGTAGCCGACGCCGGCAAACCAGCTCGGGAACAGGTCCCGGAACAGGAACGGCACTGCCAGCTGCGCGTTCTTGCCGTTGGCGGCGACGTTTGCGGTCACGGCCCTGGAGGCCAGCGCCATGTAGCCGAGCAAGGCGACCAGGCCCAGCATGAGGGAGTAGGCCGGGAGCGCGGCCATGTTGCGCCTGATCACGATCCGCCGCTTGGCGGCGAGTACTCCGGTCACCGCGTGCGGGTACATGAACAGCGCGAGGGCCGAGCCGAGGGCCAGCGTGCCGTAGGCCCACTCGCCGCTCGGCATCGTGATGAACGAGCCGACCGGCTTGCCCGTGGCCGGGCTGGTCGTCGCCATGTGCGCGGACGCCACGCTGAATATGTGACTCCAGCCGCCGAGCCTCGCCGGCAGATAGAGAATTGCGACAATGATCATGAGGTAGATCAGCGTGTCCTTGACGAACGCGATCAGCGCGGGAGCGCGTATGCCCGACACGAACGTGTATGCGGCGAGGACCGCGAACGCAACGAGCAGCGGAAGGTCCCTGAGGATCGCGCTGGACGAGCTGCCGCCCAGGCCGACGACGGTCAGCACCGCCTGAATGCCGACGAGTTGCAGCGCGACGTACGGCATCGTGGCGAGGATGCCGGTGACCGCTACGGCCACGCTCAGCCCGCGCGAGCCGTACCGGCCGCGGACGAAGTCGGCCGGCGTGACGTAGTTGTGCGCCTTGGCGACCGACCATAGCCGGGGAGCGAACGCGAAGGCGATCGGGAAGACCATTGCCGTGTAGGACACCGCGAAGAACCCCAGGGCGCCAGACACGTACACCAGGGCGGGCACCGCGATAAAGGTGTAGGCGGTGAAGAGGTCGCCGCCGAGCAGGAACCAGGTCACGAAGGTGCCGAAGCCGCGGCCGCCGAGGCCCCACTCGTTGAGGTTCATGAGGCTCTCGGCCTGGCGCCAGCGCACGGCGCCGAAACCGATCGCGGTGACCAGGGCGAAGAAGCCAATCAGGATGACCAGGGAGACCGCGTTGACGTGCGTCATCGCAGTTCCTCCTCATCGGCGTCCGGCGCCGGCGCACCGGGCGTCTGCCTGCGGGAGGACGGCCGCAGCATCAGGTAGGACAGCCACGATGCAATCGCGATGACCGGCACCAGCAGCAGCTGATACCAGTAGAAGAACGGAAACGCGCCGAGCTTAGGGCCGCTGCGTGCATACAGCGGTACCCACAGAGCGGCGAAGACGGAGGAAAGGAGAAGGATCGTGACCGCGGTCCACGTCAGCGGACTCTTGTCACGAGGCTTGACATGCTTCATAACTGCCTCGCGGGGTTTTGTGGTGCGTGGCCCAATAATCTGGTGACGGTGCTCGGGACGCGGATGTGATGATGGCTTGGCCCTCCTAGGGCTAAGGGCCAGAAACGCTGGCCAGAAGATCGCGCACCGTCGCCGTCAGCGGATCGGCCGGGGGGAGGTTGCGGTCGCATCTCTCAGCGGTGTCCCGCAGCAGCACGGCAGCGTCCACAATCCAGCCGATGGCGTAGTACGCCCGGGCCAGATCGGCACACCGGGCCAGCGTGTCGCGATGGTCGGGACCCAGGATCTGCTCACAGCCGGCTCTGGCCTGCTCGAGCATCTGCACTGCCTGGCTCGTTCGCCCGGCCGCCTGCATCGCCGCGCCCAGGTCACCGACCGCGGCAATGGTGTCCACATGGTTCTTGCCGAGCTCACGCTGCCGGTCCGCGACGACCTTCTTGCCCTCGGAGATCGCGGCCTTGACGTCGCCGGCCGCGAGGTAGGCCCGAGCGAGTCGCTGCCGGGCCGTGATCGCGTCCAGGTGCCGGTCGCCCTGCAGCCGGAGCCGGTCGGCCAGCGCCCGCTGGTACAGGGAGATCGCGCGAGCTTGCTCGCCGGCCTGCACGCACGCCGCGGCGAGGTCCTCGGCCGCGCCGACCGTTTCCAGGCGGTCGGGCCCCAGCACCCGGTTGTATGCCGTCACCGCCAGGTCGAGCACGGCAACGGCCTCGCCGAACTGGCCAGCCGCCGCCAGCGCGCGGCCGAGGTCCAGCTGGGCCCCGATCGGCGCGGGATGGTCGGCGCCGTAGCGCCGGAATAGCTGCCTGAAGATCCACTCGTACCGGGCGGCTGCCCTGGCCGGCTCGCCGTCAGCCAGGTGCAGGGTGGCGACCTTGCCCGCGATCATCAGCGTGTCCGGGTGATCCGGGTCAAGCAGCCGCTCCGCGGTGGCGAGCACGTCGGCCCAGAATGCCAGCGCCGCGGTGAGCATCCCGGCCGCGATCATGAAATCCCCGGTCCGGTGCAGCAGCCGCGGGCAGCTCCCGCCGGTCCACAGCCGGTCTCCGGTTCTCCGCCACAGGCTGACGGAGCAGGAGGCGAGCATGCCGCCCAGCCAGGCCGGCGGCTCGTCGTCGGGCCAGGCCTCGGCGACGCCGGCGACTGCGGCGGACAGCGCCCGGTCGTAGTCCTCCCGGCTGATGGCCGTGCGGACGCCGGTCACGACCGGCCGGCTGATCCGGGCGGCCAGTCCCTCAGGCTGCCGGCTGACGGTGGCCAGGCCGACATGGGCCAGCAGCCGGAGGGTCGCCGTCATCGCGGACGGATCCGGGCGGGACTCACCGGTTACGTAGCGCGCGGCCGCGCTGGTGGCGAAGAAGGCCGACGGAATCCGCTGGCCGTCCAGCGCCGCGGCGACCACCAGGGCGGGCCACGCCGCGGAATCGAGCTGGTCGGCGCGCTCGACCGCCAGGGCAAGGGTGACCGCGGGAATCGGGGGAACGGCGCCGGCGGCGCGGCTCATCTGGTTACGCCGCAGCATGAGCATGTCGGCGTATTGCCGGCAGGTCATCGGCGACGCGGCGATGACGCCGCTGGCCTGCGCGAGCGCGCCCGGTCCGCCGCCAATCTCGGCGACCAGGTTGATCATTCCGGCGCGCTGCTCCCAGTCGGAGGTAAGCCGGTTGCGCAGGTAGGACATCGCCTCGCGGGCGCTGAACGGGCCGACCGGCATGATGGTGGCCCGCCACGACTCGGGAATCAGGCCGGCGTCGGCGGTCGTGATGAGAATCATGCCCGATGGCCCGCGCGGCACAAGGCCCTGCACGTCCGCTGGATCCCGCAAGCCGTCGAGGACCACCAGCCAGGGGCCGGCCGACTCGGCCAGGGCGGCGAGCAGGCGGCGGGCGGCAGTGTCTGCTGCCTGGCCAGCGCCAGCGCCGGCGCCCAGCTCAGCGGCCGCGGCCGCGTAGTCGGTCAGG
>Ga0209380_10001966_pt1 | contig 13481 bp, 8 predicted proteins | sample HubBroMetageWFT6_FD_188347 | JGI IMG/M metagenome (GOLD analysis project Ga0209380, IMG submission 188347) | Warmed and freeze-thawed soil microbial communities from the Hubbard Brook experimental Forest, New Hampshire - Hubbard Brook CCASE Soil... | ecosystem: Environmental > Terrestrial > Soil...
AACGTTGCCGACACAAAGATCGGCGACACCATCACTGAAGAAAACAACCCCGCCATCGAGCCGCTCCCCGGCTTCGAAGAGATCAAGCCCATGGTCTTTGCCGGGATTTATACCGTGGACGCGCATGAGCACACCCAGCTGCGCGAAGCGCTGGAGAAGCTCCGGCTCAACGATTCGTCTTTCTTCTTCGACCCTGAAAGCTCCGTTGCTCTGGGCTTCGGCTTCCGCTGCGGCTTCCTCGGCTTGCTGCACATGGAAATCATTCAGGAGCGCCTGGAGCGCGAGTTCAATCTGGAGCTGATTACCACCGCCCCCAGCGTGCGCTACAAGATTTACAAGACTAACGGCGAAATGATCGAAGTCGACAACCCGTCGCGCTGGCTGCCGCAGAGCGAGATTGCAAAAATCGAGGAGCCGGTGATTCTGGCCACCATCTTGACCAACGAAGAATACGTAGGCGGGATTCTAAAGCTGGTCGAGGAGAAGCGGGGCAAACAGAAAACCTTCGAGTACGTCAGTTCGTCGCGCGTCATGTTGCATTACGAACTGCCTCTCAACGAAATCGTTCTCGATTTCTACGATCGTCTCAAATCCGTGTCGCGTGGCTACGCATCGCTCGATTACCATCTCGCCGATTATTGGGAATCGCCCATGGTCAAAATGGACATCCTGGTCGCGGGCGAGCCGGTGGATGCGCTTTCCATTATCGTGCACCGCGACTTCGCTTACGAACGCGGCAAGGCGCTCGTTTCCAAAATGCGAGAACTGATTCCGCGGCAGATGTTCGAAGTGGCCATCCAGGCCTCGATCGGAGCCAAGATCATTGCCCGCGAAACCGTGCACGCCATCCGCAAAAACGTCTTGGCGAAATGCTACGGTGGCGACATCACCCGCAAACGCAAGCTGCTCGAAAAACAAAAAGAAGGCAAGAAACGCATGAAGCGCATCGGCCGAGTGGACATCCCTCAAGAGGCCTTCCTGGCGGTGTTAAAAGTGGGCGAAGACAGCTAAGTGTAGAGCGGGCACTCTTGTCCGCTGCCTTTGATTTTGATGTTGCACTTGCCCTTAGAATCAAAGAAAGGACAAAAGAGAGGCGGACAGGAGTGTCCCCTGCGCGGATGCCCTAGCGCAAGGACGACCTCTGCAATTATCCAAGCAAGAAATCGAGTCACGCTCCGTCTAAATTGTATGTACCATTACGCAAATGGCGAACTATGACAAACTCGCGATCAGCAGTCTTCTTGGTAGGGCTGGCGTTCTTGTGGACCTCTTGGCCTAGCGCGGACGCTCAGCAGGTCAACGTGTCCTCCACAAGAGTCAAGCAACAGGCACTATCCCTCAATTTCGCCAACAATGGACAACACTTGACCGCCACCGTGGGCCAACAGGTAGAGATAACCCTAAGAACCGTCGGCCCGAGGCAATACGGCACCCCGCAAGTTTCCGCCCCTGCCATCCGACTCAAGAGCGTCGAGCAGGCAGGGCCGTCGAACCCGGGCCTTTCGACCTTTGTCTGCATTTTCGAGGCAGCCGCCGGAGGCGAGGCGCAAATCAAGATTCCTATAATCAATTCGGATAGCCCAGACGATACCAAACAACTTACCTTTACCGTGGCGATTCATGTCGGATCAGCTGCCGGCGACCCGCCCGCGCCACGCGCATTCATGACCCCGGACCAGGCAAACACTGCGCCGTGGAAAAACGCCTGGACGAACCTGCTCAACGACGTGCGGCAGACCTTCACGCCGTCGCTGCCGAAGGTCACTAGTGTCGAGGTGGAACTCGTGGTCGCCAACCCCGGCCCATCGGATGACGAACTCACGATGCAGTTGGCCAATGCCGACGGAGAAGTATTGGCGACTGTGTCTCAAACCGTGCCGGTCGCCGACTGCCACCACGTTCTGTTCGTTTTTCCCGACGGCGGTTTGCAAGTTTCGCCCGGCCAGGTTTACAGCATCCGGCTGAGCGGCGGCAGCCTCTTTGGATGGAAGTATGTCGTGGGCGGCTATGCGAACGGGGACGCGTCGTTCAATGGCAGACCTATCTTACCGGATGCACGCAGCACGTTTTTGTTCCGGACGTTGGGTGCGAGTTGAACAACCTGCGCGTGGGCGAATTGCAAATAATTCCGCTCATGGATTCCAGTACAGAAAACTGGGCACACGGAAAGGTAAGTCACGTCTGCAGCTGCTCGTTTTTCAGCACCCTCTTGACGGCAGTCTTCTCGCTGGGATATTATCTGTTAATAGCTAATTAGCTCCTTGACAATCAAGAAATGCAGATCACTCCCGTCGTGCCGAGCGGCCGGAGTGCGTTGGGAGGCAGCTAAGTCCTTATTCCGGAATATTTTACGTGTAAGTCCTTATTCCTCAAAGATTTTGATGGTAGTGTGGCCGTAACCAACTGATTCCAAAAGATCAGGGGGGAGGGGGGGTACACCTAAATAGGTAGTAATTCCCAAAGTGGGCGCGCTGGCCACGCAGGCGGTTTTCAGAATTACGGCGAAATAGAGCGTATTCATCCATGACTACACCAAGGACCCTCGCACACTTCGTTTTGATCGCCGGAGCTGCCGCTGCCGCCTTAGCCCAAACCCAACCAATAGCTCTGCAGCCAAAGATCAGCGTGCCGTTCCGATTCGTTGCCTACGGCGACACCCGGTTCACCGATCCCAAAAACACCGAGGCGGCCAATCCTTCCGTACGCCAAGCGCTGGTGCAAGCCATCGCCGAGGCTCATCCCGCGTTCATCTCCATCGGCGGCGACATTGCCTATAACGGTAACGATGCAAATGACTGGAAGGTTTGGGACAAGGAAACCGCAGTGTGGTCCGAAAACAAAATCCCCATTTATCCGGCGCTGGGAAACCACGATCTGCACGGGGACGAGAAGGTTGCGCTCTCAAACTACTTCCAGCGCTTCCCGGATTTGCAGAACAGCCGCTACTACTCGGTTCGTGCCGCCAACACTCTCCTCCTCATGCTCGACAGTTCGCAGGATGAAACTTCCGGACCTCAGGGTGAATGGCTAGCGCACGAGCTGGATACGATGCCTGCGGATGTGGATTTCGTCTGCATCGTTCTCCATCACCCGCCCTACACCGATTCGTCGGATGGAAACGCTGGCGGTGGGCACTCGGCTCGGCCTTCTGAGCAGGCGTTGGCCAAGATGCTGGAGGACCGGCAAGCGCACACACGCGCGCGTTTCGTTGTGATCGCCGGACACGTCCACAACTACGAGCGGCATGAACACGGCGGTGTCACGTACTTCGTCACCGGCGGAGGGGCAGCACGTCCTTATATGATCCCGCGGAAGCCCGGCGATCCCTTGTTTGTCAAGGCCGTGAATTATCACTACCTTCTGGTTGAGGTTGATCGCGGCAAAATGAAAATCACGATGGAGCGCCTGGAACTGGTAGACGGGAGGGCCAGTTGGAGCACGCCGGACGCGGTGGAAATTGCTGCACCTATAGCGATGCCCGCCAAAGCCGGCAAGTGACGCGACTGGTGTCCTTTGTGGTTATTGGTTTGTGTAGGAAAAGCGACAACCACAGAGGACATGAAGGTACACAAAGGAAACCGACAAGCTCAGCGAACAGCCGCACTTGCCGCCGCAAGGCGCGGGACCACGGGAAGAGCCCGAATCAGTTGACGAGTGTATGGATGTTCGGGCGACTGAAACAACTCGGCTGTTCTGCGGCACTCGACGATTTCGCCCTGATGCATCACCGCCACGCGATTTGCGATGGTCGCTACCGACAGCAGGTCGTGAGAAATATAAAGAATGCTGATTCCGAACCTGGTGCTGAGCGTCGCAAACAACTGCAGAATCTCAGCTTGGGTAATCAGGTCGAGAGCGCTGGTCGGCTCATCGGCAATCATCAACGCAGGACGATGCAAAACAGCCATCGCAATCAAAACCCGCTGCGCCTGACCCACACTCAATTGTGACGGATATCGTCGTAGAAAACCTGGCTCTCCAGGCAGACTGACATTCTCAAGGGCTTCACGCAAAGCCGTGCGGCACTCTTCTCGCGAGCTGCGCCGGTGTACTTTCCAGGCTTCTTCCAGTTGCGTACCGATACGCAGCGCGGGGTTCAGCGAGGACATGGGACTCTGCAGTATGAGGCCAATTTCTTTGCCGCGAAGAGATCGAACTTCTCGCTCGCTGAGTGCCATTAAGTCGCGGCCATTGAAGTGGATCGAACCTTGAGCTTGGCCTCGTTTCAAATGGAGAAGTTTCAAAATGGCTAACGCGAGCGTGCTCTTGCCACATCCACTCTGCCCCACCAGCCCGAGAATTTCTTGCCTGCCAATATCCAGCGACAGCTTGCGCAACACCCCAGGCTTGCCGGGGTAATCGACCGAGAGTCGCAGTGACAGCAGCGGCTGTGCATCCATCAGCGATTCCTGGCGACCTCACTGGTCAGCGAAAGCTGATCGATGTTCCAGTAAACCTGTGGCCGCAGCACCACCGGATGCGCATTGTGCACCGCTGGCGATACCGCCGATAGTGCATTCTTATTCACCAGATAAATGAACGGCTCCTGCTGCCATGCAATTTCCTGAACCTTGTCGAAATCTGCCTTACGCTTCTTCGGGTCCAAAGTGGAGGCTTGCGCCCGCATCAACTTATCGATCTCCGCTTCCCACGCAGTCGCTGGAGTCTTCTGGCTGGGATTCCACTGGTGGCTGTCCGCGGAGCTCAGCCAAACAGTCATCTGCGCATTGGGATCGAGTTCGTCGTTCACCAGACCGAGCAGGCAAGCCTCGTAGTCGAAAGTATGGGTGATGCGCTCGATGAGCGAGGGGAAATCCAGAGTCACAACATTCAATTTGATTCCGATGTCGGACAGATCCTGCTGGATCATGGTCGCCATGCGCTCGCGATACTTGTTCCCGGCATTGGTGATGACGGAGAACTCGACAGCGTGTCCGTCGCGATCTTTCAGGACGCCGTCTTGAAGATGGAATCCATCCTGGGTCAGGCGTTGCAGCGCGGATTTCTGGTCAAAGGGATGCGCTTGCAGCTTGGCGTTGAACCAGAACTTGTTGGCGGGAGAAACCGGACCGACCGCCGGACGCGCGTGTCCGCGGAACACGATCCGCGCCAAATCTTCTCGGTTGATGGATTCCGAAATCGCTCGCCGGAAATTCGTTGAAGTGAACCAGGCTTTTTTGTAAGACGGGAGCGGAGAACTGGCGACTTGATTGAACCACATCTCCTCTGAGTCTAGCGACGCGCCGGCATCATGCGCCATCGCTGGATCCTGAGCAGCTACTTTGTCGAAATATTCGGCATCGAGCGAGTTGATGAAATGAATTTCTCCGCGCGTCAGGCGCAGCATCTCGATGTCGCGGTTTTGCTGAATGTCGAGCCGCACCGATTCGATGTAAGGTAGCGGGCGTCCGGCCGGATCTTTTTCCCAGTAGTTTGGGTTCCGCTTCAGGATCAGATATGACCCCGCTTTGTTCTCGCCGACGAAGTATGGCCCCAACACTGCCAGCTCTTTCTGCGGAGACTTGGCAGACATAATCGCCACTTGATCAAACAGCCGGTCGAGGCCTGCGATCGGTGCTGGGAACGTGATGCGGACGCGGTTCTTCGGCAGAACTTCGTTTTCAACTTTCCCTTCCGACGAACGGAACGCATCCCCGGTCGGCGAGTGCAATGCGGGATCCATGAGCTGTTGCATGGTGTAAGCGACATCATCCGCCGAAAAAGGAGTTCCATCGGAGAAGCGCAGCCCGTCGCGCACCTGGAAGGTGATTGTCTTTCCGCCGTTCGTCACCTTCCACGAGGTAGCGAGCTCGGGCTCGAGTTCCTGCGTGAGCCGGTTCACGCGGACCAGCACGCCGCCTGTCAGGTAGCGCACGGTCTCCGAGGCATCATCCGCGGCGAGCAACGGGTTCAGTGTCTTGGGCTCTGACCGCAAGCAGAAATGTAACTCGCCGCCAGACTGCGCTAACACATGATTGGAACCGAGTGCGATCAGCGTCAAAAGAACAAAAGTTGCTAAAACCTTTTTCATACCGGCAACTCCCCTTTAGTCAGGACAAGATGAAAGCTGCTCACCACAAGGATGAACAAAATGAGTGGAACCAACTGCCAGGCTTGGCCTGAGATGGTTGAAAAGCTTTCCAGTTCACGCAGCAGACTGCCCCATGAAGGCAGTGGCTCCGCGACTCCCAGGCCGAGAATCCCTAAATTGGCTTCGGTCAAAATAAAAACCGGAACCGAAATCCAGAATTGTGCATAAAGCACGGGCTTCAGGTTGGGCACAAGATGGTGCCACAACAGTCGAAAACCGTTGCTGCCCGAAGCTCGCGCCAGAAGGATGAAATCCGATTGCGCCAGCGCCCGAGCATCGGCGCAGATGATGCGGGCCGCGCCTGCCCAGCCCAAGCATCCCAGCATCGCAAATGTGATCAGCACGGAAACGATCGGAGATACGTTCAGAGGCAAAAGCGCGCGCACGGTGATGAGCAAGAAGAGCCAGGGCAGGGAAAGGAAAAGATCCGTGCCCGCCATGACAAACCGTTCCACGCGGCCGCCCGCAAATCCCGCGATGCCGCCAACGAAAGCCGCCAACAGACTGGTTAGTAAAGCGGCCGCTGGCGCCAGCAGCAGCGAAACCCGCGTCCCATAAAGTACGCGTGCGAAACGATCGCGCCCCAAATCGTCAGTGCCCAAAGGATGCTGCCGGGAAGGTGAGGCATTGGTCTCCTCCCGGAACTGGTGCGCATACGAAGCCGGCGCGATGACGTTCGCCAGCAAGCATGCGGCCGACACCGCCACCAGAAAAACAATCGCTGTTGTGCGCGCCCATTTCATGCTTCACTCGTCCGAAAAGTTCTCCCCATCAGGTCAGAAGCAGAATTAGCCATCAGCGTCACCAAAGTGACGACCATGGTCAGATTCACCAGCAATGCGACGTCGCGGCCGAGAGCCGCTTTCCACGCCAGTTGACCGATCCCAGGAATGTCACACAGCGCCTCCATGGGGATCGCCGCGGTGAACGCAACGCTCACAGTGACTCCAAGAAGAGCCAGAAGCTGCGGCGCGGCCGTCGGCAGGATGTGCCAAACCAGCACGCGCATGTTGCCCAAGCCTTTGGCTCTCGCAGTCAGGACGTGAGGCAACGCTGAACTCCGTGCCAGCAAGTTCCGCGAATAGCGAAAGATTTTCGGGAAGACAACCAGCCCGAGCAGCAAGCGCGCCGGCGCTTGCGCCAACACAAACAACAATGCCAGCACGGCCGCGGGCAGGCAGAGCAACGCTCCAACCAACAAACTACCCAGCAGGTCGAGAAGCCAGGCCCTCGACATCACGATCGCGACTGCCAGCAGGAAACCGGCGCTCCAGCCCAGAGCCAGGCCCAGAGCCACCGACTTCAAAGTCTCGGGCAAGCGTTCAGCGATCAGTTGCAGCACTGGCCGCTGCAAAGTTCGCGAAGTTCCAAGGTCGCCATGCGCCAGCCGGTTCAAATAACGAAAATAGAAAACGAAAAGATTGGGTTCGTTAGCTCTGGTTTCTCGCAGGGCCTGAATACTGCGGTCGCTGAGTCGCGCATCCAACTCCTCTTCGTCCACGCCGAATCCAGGTGCAAGGCGAACCAGGGTCGCGCCGAGAAAACCGCCAATCAGGACAGTGACCAGAATCTTGGCAGCGAGTTTTGGCAATGCGGATAGCGTGTCGATATCCTCAGCGGGCAATTTCCAAACGATCGTGGGCTGGGCCAAACCCTTCTGCACACCACTTCCCCGGGCGGGGATTTCAACCTGAGTTGACAGTAGAGATATCAGCTAACTTGCACGAGGGCAATCACTTGCGGTGAAAGTCGCAAACTTAAGTAACGCGCATGAAGCGAAATCGGGATGGGCGAAAGATCCCAACCGAAGGCACGCAGACTTCTACTTTTCGCCTTCAAGCTCGATCGGAATGGCTTCGTTCTCGTTTTCGTTCGATGTACCCCAGATGATCGATGTCCCCCAGAGCACGCTGTAGCCGTTGTCACCGTTCGAGCCCCACGGAGCTGACGATCCCCACAGGACCGACTCGCCCTTCGTGCTCGTCCCCCACAGCACCGACGTGCCCCAGACCACGGAAGTTCCCCACATGATCGAGCCACCCCAGAGAACTGAAGAGCCGGTCACCAGGTAGATGTTTCCATTCCTGTCGCGCGTCACGGCCGGGGACTTCGCAATCCCATAAGTCGAAGGCGCCAGATCCGTGCTCGACAGTGCTGCCTGGATGTCCAGATATCCCGCGCCTACGGTGAAAATGTCGTACTGGCTGGTGTAGCTCTTGCCCGTGGTCGGATCTTTCGCAGTGCTCGATCGCGGGAAGGTTTTGTACGCGCTCTTCATCAGTCGCGCCTTCACCTGGTCCGGCGTCAGCGATTTGTTTTTCTGAAGCAGCAGCGCGACGGCTCCGGTCACAACCGGCGTGGCCATGCTTGTCCCGCTCAGCGTGAAGTAAGAAGCAGAGCCCTTGCCCTTGGCGGTATAGGAACTCAGCGCAACGACGTTCTTAGGCGAGGCCTTCACCAAAGTCGCGCTCGAAGAAGCCAACACGGAAATCATCAGATTGCCCGGCGCAACAATATCTGGCTTCACAATGTGGTCGAGCAGCGTCGGTCCCTTTGAGCTGTAACTGGCAATCAGATCGTCGGCGCGCGTCGAAGTCCCCATCGGTTTCATTGCGCCCACAGTGATCGCATAAGGGTCGTTTCCCGGCGCCGCGATGGTTCCGTATCCGTCGGTATGAGCCGAATCGTTGCGTCCTTCGTTCCCCGCCGCGACCACCACGACAATCCCTGCCTTCCAAGCCGCCTCGACCGCCTGGCAGAGTGGATCAAGCTTGTAGCTTTCGTAAACTGCTCGGCCAAGCGAGAGGTTGATGACGCGGATGTTGTACTCGCTCTTCAAGCTGATCGCCTTCTCAATCGCCGCGATCACTGCACTGTCCCGGCCCGCTCCGTTCTGATCGAGAACTCGCAGATTGATCAGGCTCGCATTGTCCGCAATCCCCATGAACGTCTTGCGATAGTTTGTGCCACGCGAGTTCATGCCATTGCCCGCCAGGATGCCAGCAACGTGCGTGCCGTGCCCGTACAAATCGCCAGCAGTATTCGGACCACTGGCAAAATTCTGGTTGTACACAATGCGCGACCCCGTACCGTTCGCAAGCGTGAAATCCCGGCCTGCTGTGATTCCGCTATCGATGACCGCGACCCCGATTCCACTTCCAGTAAAGTTTTTCGACCACGCGTACGGAGCCAGTACCGCCTGGTCGTAGAGGTCGGTAACGGTTGCTGTTGCCCAAACCGTACGGTCGAGCGAAATGTACGCCACGTTGGAATCTTTCGCGAGCGCCGCGACGGTACTGCCTTTTACCGTAAAGGCGGCACCCTTGATGAAGGGCAAGTTCTGTTGGAGCATGCCGCCCTTGGCAGCAACTTTGGCGAAATTCTTCTGACTGGGCGGAACCCGGTACTGCACAATGACGTTGACCCACTGCTGCGAGGATTGCTTCTGCAGATCCTTGGAAATCTTTCGCGGCGCGGCAAAGGCGATGGCAGCACCCAGGATCACGCACCAGAATGCCAGGTGACGAACTTTCGAGGTGATCTTGGTAACTTCCGCCATAAACCTTCACAGCTCCTCACGCCCGTATAGCTTGGGCGTCCGAGTCATTGCTGCACGCCCCTAACCACCGGAAGGTAAGCGTGAAAGGTTGTCCGGCAAGGACTTGAACGAAATCCGGTCAAGGACAAGGCGAGCCAAAATGTCCCCGTGCCCAAAGGTGGGCCAATCTGTCCCAGTCGCCAGCACGTAGCCCCGGACGCCCCCGTCCGGGGACCGAGCAGCGCTGGGAAGGGTTTGTTTGAGGATCAGTTTTGAGAGTAGCTGAAATCGAGAGGCCGTTCCGACGCGAGACCCCGTTCACCTACAAAGGCAGTTCCCAGCCTTCTTCTTTCATCCGCTGATTGGTCCACTCCTGCAGCTCTTTATAAACCGCCGGCTCGATGACCACGAATGTCGCCCCCGCGCGGCCTTCCAGATCCGCCCAGACCACCTGCACCTTCGCCTCGATGCGGGTCTGACTCTCCGGCAGGACAAAACTGATGTCCATCAGCCCTTCCGACCGCCGAGGATCCGGTAGTCCTTCCAAGCCCATGCCGCCCACACTCAAATTAACAGCCGTGACCAGAGTCTCTTGTCCCTGGCCGTTCTTCAGCACTACCGGCAATTTCACCTTTGCGCGGAAAAACTTCTTCTGCTTCAAGCTGAGAGCGCCCAAAGCCCGGCTCTTGTCGCTGGGCGCCGCTGTGATCTTGTATTCGCCCAGCTTCCGGCTCAAAGTTCTACGCGAGATTCCCAGTTGCTCGGCTGCTTTAGCGCGGTGGCCTCCGGTATTTTCGAGCGCCTTCAACACCATTTGTCTCTCCATATCCTGGAGGTCACCAGATGGTACGGGGATCGCGGTCTTTTGCTGTTCCGCGGAAAGTTCGGCTAGCACGTCGGCCGCGCCGATTTCCTTGCCCGTTGCCGCCATTGCGACTTTGGCAATGATGTTCCGAAGCTCGCGAACATTGCCCGGCCAGGAGTGGGACTGAAGGGTACGCAAAGCCTCTGAAGTAAACTTCATCTCCGCCGACTTCAAGCGCAGGAAATGTTCAGCCAGCGCGACCACATCTTCCGGCCGCTCACGCAGTGGTGGAACCCGAAGCTCAAACTGGCTAAGGCGATGGAAGAGATCTTTGCGAAAGCGCCCTTCACGCACGGCTGTTTCCAGATCCTGATTGGTCGCAGCAACGATCCGCACATCCACCGTGATCTTGCGATGGCCACCCAAACGGTAATACGCCGCTCCGTCCAGCACGCGCAGCAGCTTGACTTGAATATGAGATGGAAGCTCGCCGATTTCATCCAGGAAAAGCGTTCCCTTGTCGGCCAGTTCAAAAAGTCCCGGCTTGGAGGTATCGGCGCCGCTGAAAGCTCCTTTTTCGTAGCCAAACAGTTCGCTCTCGACCAGGTGCTCCGGCAGAGCTGCACAGTTGATGTCGATCCAGGGTTTGCCATTCCGGTAGGAGAATTCGTGAACGCTGCAAGCGATGAGTTCCTTGCCCGTGCCGGTTTCGCCCGTAATCAGGACAGTCTCGGTGTGCCCCGCCACACGCTCGACCATGGCCATGAAGCGCTGCATCGAGCCACTGGCAACGATGAATTTAGTGCCGTGAATCTCGCGCTGAGTCGCCGCCCCTGCTTCCAATGCATCCCCCACCGGCTCCCTGAATACACTTCCAGCGCCAGCACCCTGCTGCCGCGCTTGATTCCGAGTCGGGCCAAAGAAAAAGCTAGCACAGCGTCGAGAGAACTCATTCGTGACGCCGGGTTCCGCCGGTGACGAAGGTAACCCAAGGCAATATCAAATACGTCACGTCGTACTCGTAACTTCCGAGTCGCCCTGACTCGCGGCGCGAAATCGCATCTGTGGGCTTAGCACTTTCAACCTGGGCGACAAATTAGCCGGAGGAAAGTCGCGGCGCCATAAATCTAGAACCACAGTCCCGCTCTCTCTACACCTTGCCCGAAGCAAATACTGTTTTCGCATTATTGACCTGCCGCTGAGCATCCCTATAATCGCCCACACTCTGTGGGTGAGATTTCCGGCCGTACTGGATGTTCGCTTACGAGGGATGTCTTCATCTCAAAATCGACGACGATTCGTGAGGACAAATGCGGAAATGCCTAATTGGCCTGAAAGAGCTGGCGTTCGTGCTGGTGGCGTTCGTTGCAGGTTTGAACCTCGTAAGTTTGAATGTTGCAGGGCAACAAATCACAGGCAGCATTCGTGGAACTGTGCTGGATCCGAGCGGCGCGGTTGTCCAGGCCGCTACGGTTACTGCGAAGCACATCGAAACTGGCTTAACTCGTCCAGCGGTTACGGATCGTCAGGGAGCGTACGTGCTGGCGGAACTTCCGATCGGACATTATCAGGTAGAGGTCCACGCGCGAGGTTTCCAGAAGTACCTGCAGCAAGGAATCTCTTTGGATGTCAACGAGACTGCGACCGTCAGCATTCACCTCAAGGTCGGGGCGGAGACGCAGCAAGTGGAAGTGCGGGCGGATGCCGCCTTGGTGCAGAGCACAGTCAGTAGTCTTGGGGAAACCGTGATGGAGCACGAGATTCTCGATCTCCCACTGGACGGCCGTAACTTTTCTCAGCTGGGATCGCTTCAACCGGGCGTTGTGCCCCTGACTCCCGGACTTCTCGAAGCCGGAGGTCCAGCACGACAGGGCCAGGCTTATGCCGTCAACGGGCAGCGACCGGAGTCGAACAATTTTCTGATCGACGGTGCCGACAATGTTAACGCTGTGGACGCTGGATATGTTCTCAAGCCACCGATCGACGCGATCGCAGAATTCAAAATCCTTACCCACAATGCGAACGCGGAGTTCGGTCGTAATACAGGCTCTACGACGAATATCGTAACCAGGGCAGGAGGCAATGCATTTCACGGCGCGGCGTGGGAATTTCTCCGCAACGACGCGATGGATGCGTCCGATTACTTCACTCGAAGTGTTCAGCCTTTGAAGCAGAATCAGTTCGGCGGTACCTTCGGTGGCCCGATCATCAAGGACAAGGCTTTCTTCTTCGGATACTACGAAGGCTTCCGCAACCGGCAGGGCGAAACTGTGCCTGCAACCGTGCCCTCGCTAGCGGAGAGGCAGGGCAACTTCGCGGAGCAGTGCACGGCTGGCTTTAGTCCGAGCGGACTCTGTGCCAATGCTCAACAGCAACTTACATTCTTTGGAATGCCGGTGCCGTTCAATCAAATGACTCTTTTCACCCCGATCGATCCGACTGCAAAGAATGTCTTGCCATTCTTCCCGCTGCCGAACGTTGGGGAAAACGGCTTCATCGCCACCCAGACCCTCAGCGAGAATAACGACCAATTCGGCTTTCGCCTGGACCACTATCTTTCGCACGCGGACACTCTGAATTTCCGCTACATGTACAGCAGTGGCCCAACCACGGATCCGCTTTCACCCGTCGGCGCCAATGTCCCAGGTTTTCCCGTAGGCCAGGATGATCGCGCCCAGAACTTTGTTGCGCAAGAAACCCACGTCTTCTCGCCAACGCTGCTCAACACGGCGCGGTTCGGTTATTCCCGCGCCGGGTATTTCTTCACGGGCGAACCCACGCCCGGCACACCAGCGGCAACTGTTCCCGGCTTTCTTGTCGGTCACCAGGTAGGCGCGGTGGTCGTCGGCGGCAGCGCGGCCTCTAACCCGCAAGCGTCCATTGGCCTCGCAGGCAGTAACAACGGCAGCAACCTGAGCATCGCGCGCAATCTCTTCACCTATGAGGATCACGTGACGCTGACAAAGGGTCGCCACCAATTAAGCTTCGGCGCGTGGTTCCAGCAATTTCAGTCCAACGAAAACATCGCGCTCAGCCAATATGGCCAG
>Ga0209380_10001967_pt1 | contig 13478 bp, 12 predicted proteins | sample HubBroMetageWFT6_FD_188347 | JGI IMG/M metagenome (GOLD analysis project Ga0209380, IMG submission 188347) | Warmed and freeze-thawed soil microbial communities from the Hubbard Brook experimental Forest, New Hampshire - Hubbard Brook CCASE Soil... | ecosystem: Environmental > Terrestrial >...
TTATGCCCCGCCGGGAGCGCTTTCGTCGAGACTGCCGGTAGCGCTTCCCACAGCGGTTCGATAGACTGCGCACCCCAATGTGTTTTCAACGGCTTAACTGTCGGGCTTTCCGCATTTTTGAGGCTATAGAGCGCACAGTTAGCAGCTGAATGCAACGCAGAATGCAACGAGTCTACTACCCATCATGGGGGTTGGCCGGAGCCATGCCCGACAGCGGCCTGAAATTTTTGTGCAGCTACCCTCGACAAGGGCAGCGAGTTGAGAAATACTCGGCGTGTGCTCGGAGCACGTCATGTCACAGAACTTTTTTGATGACAGAGTAAAGGCACATCGCCTCTATTTTGAGGCCAGGCAGCAGGTGAACGGCTACTACGAGAAGCTAGCCCTATTGGACGGAGCAACTGTATCGCTCGTTATCACTGCGGCTCTCGGTAAGTTTCTGGTCGTCTTACGACACAAATACACTCTCGGCGTCGCATTGACATCGCTCGTATTTGCGATGTTTGTTCTGCTCCATCGCAATTGGCTTGCCACTCAGGTGGAGTTTCCCGAAGCGCAGCTTACGGCATACCCTGGTTCAGAGGAGAAGCAACGAACGAAGCTGAGACGTCTCAACCCACAAATTGCATCTGCTGAGACGGTCGGCGTCGTATTGTCGGCCGTTGGGATTTTTCTGTTGCTTGTTGAGGTCTGGCTCGTTCTACTGTCGTAGCAACATCACAAAATGAGATGGTATGACGCAGGACGAGAGTTCCTCTATGTTCATCCCTGGCTTCAAGGGTTGATCTTTGGTTCCCTTATAGCAATCGCTGGCGGCGGTTCGTTCCTCCATCGGCGCAAGGAGCGCAAGCACGCAAAGGACTTGGTTGAGGCCAACGAACAGGGTAACAGGTTTCGCGAGGAAGCAAATCGACTGGCTACCGAGCTTTTGAGTGTCCAACAAGCCCTCGTTGAAGCCAACCAACGAGCTAACACGTACCGCGAGGACGCAAATAGGTTGAGTGCCGAACTTTTGAAGGTCCAGCGAGAGATTGCAACACCACAGAAGGAAAAACTAAGACCACGGCTTCTCGAACATAAAGGCAAAACCGTGATGTTCTTGAGGGAATCGTATCGCGGCGCTTATGAACCATCACCACAGACATTGCTTGATGCCAATGAGGACAGTGTTATTTTGGAGTCTGGTGGGCCGGGTAGCCAGCCTTTCAGTTACCCTTTAATCAAGATCACCACGGAGACTGACGCACACGGTCGCTTCATGGTTGTGTTTGACGACGGGGCAACACCTCGAATATCGCGTAGGTAAGAGCGCGGAGGCGACATGACAATCGAAGCGTGGAACATCGTTCTCAGTGCTGTGATTGTGGCACTGCTTATAGTTGGCGGCTTCTGGCTCAGACACGTTGTGACGCAACAGTTGAAGTCCAAGGATGCGACGATCCAAGCGTTGGAAGGTGTTATAAAACTTAAAGACGTACGCATCACCACGCTCGAGAGCGACACCGCGCCAGCAATCGCCAAATCCTACGCTGTGATGAGAGAACACGCCAACCAAACAGCGGAGGACTATCAGAATGTTCTCGATGAGTACCAAGAACTCATGTTAAAAAAGCAACTCTCGGAGGACTTGGAGCCCGCTCAAAAGGTGTTGCGGGATGCTCATGGCTTGATTCTGGCCTCGGAAATCTTACATAAACATCTCCACCCGCTGTTCTTCCCTGACGGCAAGACCCTTAATCCCATGTTTGGGGAGCCAAGCAGAATACTCATTGAAGCGTTTCTGGATGCGGGTATAGAAATAAGCGCCGAATCAGTCAAACGTTCAAAAGAAGCGGGAAAGCTCATGGGCAAAATCAAGAGGTCAGAGGTTTATCGTTTGCTTGCGAATCAACAATGATTGCGCGGCCTAACACCTCACTTCTTCCGGCAGCCGACAAGAACCCAAGTCGCAAGCGGTCTCCCAGCTCAGCAATCAAAACCTTCATTATTTGTGTCTTCGTGTTCGCGGTCGCGGCTTTCGCCGTCACACGCTCCGCGGCGTTCCTGCAGGGCACCGATTTCCCGGATTTTTATTGTGCCGCGCGCATGCTGGCTGCGGGCCACGGACACCAACTCTACGATGCCGACCTCCAGCGCCAATACCAGGCCCATTACGCCGGAAGAGTAGGCACACTCTACATTCATCCGCCTTTTGAAGCGGCAGTTTATCTCGCCGTGGCGTGGCTGCCGTTGCGCTACGCCTATCTGCTGTGGTCTTTGCTGAACCTGACATTTCTAGGGGTTGGAATGCGCTGCCTGGCGAAAGAAATCCAGCCCTGGGATTGGCGCTTATCGCTGGGGGTTTCACTCACCTTCGTTCCGACGTTGCTCTGTTTTCTCCAGGGTCAGGATTCTCTACTCTTGCTGCTGCTTGTGGTTTTGGCCTTTGCAGCTCTCCGGCACGGCTGCGGGTTCGCCGCCGGCTGCTGGCTGGGCCTGGGACTTTTCAAGTTTCAACTCGCGCTGCCGTTAGTGCTAGTGCTGGTCGTGAGCCAAAACAGAAAAGCCAGAACTGGGATTGTGAAGGGCTTCAGCCTCGCTGCGCTGACGCTCGCCGGATTGTCGGCCGCCATCTCCGGATGGTCCGTCTTCTTCATCTATCCAAAGTTTCTGCTCCATCTGAAAATCCAGCCATTCGCGGGAGTCGTTCCGCAAGCCATGGCGAATTTCCGGGGATTGATCTACCTCTTCTTTCACAGCGACCAATCCTCCGGTGCCATCATAAGTTTGTCGATCCTTTGCGCAGCCGCGCTCATCATGATGCTACGGGGATGGAAGAAGACGGGACGGAATAACAACAGTAATAACGACGACTTCGATCCGGCCTTCGCTAACAGTGTGATGTTTGCGCTGCTGGTCAGCTATCACCTCAACCCGCACGACCTGAGCCTCGCGCTCTTGCCCGTTGCCTTGCTCCTGCGCCGTGCGGCTGCGCGAACATCAGCCGCCCGGGGTCCTGCGGGTTGGATCACCTTAGGCTTGCTTGCGATCTTCTTCCTTCCTCCGCTTCACTTGTGGGCGCTGAGAGTCGGCGTCTACGCGCTCGTGAGTCTCCCCTTGCTGGCATTGTTTTTGAGCGTGGCGTTTCTCCCGCGGCGAGAAGAAGAAGTTCGTCCAGTCAATTAACCGGAGCTCCCTTCGACTCGCGTCCGCCGCTGCGCACCCTGCACAGCAAGAAGGATGATTGCAAATACGAATACCGGCAAACTGAACGTCGCAAAGAAAGGCACTTTCCACGCGCTGATCGCCCACGCCCGCCATCCCAGCAAATAAGCGCAGCTCAAACTCAGACTCGCGATCCACTGCCACGCCAAAGCAAAAGCCCCCGCCAGATACAGGAAGCGAACTCCGCGCGACCGCGACATGAATAACGTCCGATCCCGCACCAGCGCCAGAATCGCCGGCAGAAGCAGCACCTGGTTATAAGGCGCGTACATGGGCACCACGAGCACAGTCAGGGCCAGCACCAGAGAGATAGCCAGACCGAAGCTCTGCGTATCAGCAGGTTCGCCGCGCTGCTTCCAAAGAAGAAGCCCGCAAGCGGCCACGGCGGCGGCGATAAAGATTCCCGAATACTGCCACGAAACCAGCAGCACCGACTGGTTTTGAGTGTAGCGATGATATTGCGCTAGAGCGCGAGCAAACAGACGCCACCAGCCAGGTAGGATAATTTCTGCGCCACCGAGCAGCAGCGCCATCGCCAGGCCAAACCCAATCAGAAAGCGTCTCCGATTTCTCCAGTCACTCAACGTCCAAACGATTAACCAGGCCACCACTGGCCACGCCAGCTGCGGCTTGACGGTTGCCGCCGCCAGCAGAACTCCGCCGCAAAACAGGAATCCTCCCGCCACGCAAGCCACCGCTCCTCCCAGAAGCGCGGCCACCAGCAGGCTCAACTGCTGCAGCTTGATTCCCTGCACCGCGGCAAAGCTTCCCAGCGTGAGCGCGATGCAACTGGCGGTCGCAAGCCCCGGCAGCCGCCATCGCAGCACGCGCAGCCACAACCAGACACTGGTTGCGGTCAGCGCGATCAGCGCCCAGTAAAAGACAAACTGCACTGCGGGAAACGAAAATCTGACAAACGGCGCCAGCAGAAACACCACATAGACGGGATACGCGAACCCCTGCTGGTCTTTGGGATCGTTGGGCCGAGCAGGATCGAGAGCGCGTCCGTAATATCCCTTCTGGATTTCAATCGTAATGTCATCGCCATAAGGATTGCGCTGGTGAAGCAGCAATTCCCGCGCCCCCAGCCAGCGCGGATACAGATCCGACAGATTGCCGCGCGGACGCTCGCGCGCAGCAGCGTCCGCAACCTGAAAGCCCACAAGGATTCGATCCACATAAAACCACATGCTTGCCGCGGCGACGAGAGCAAGCATCGATCCGATCTGAGCCCGCCTGGTCAAGGTCGTTGTGTCTCCAGTGAATCGAAGCGGGACGAAATCTCCCGCACAATCCCCCACGTCCACAGCAGCAACACGGTCGCAAACAGATTGAAGTGATCGAGCCGGATCCACAGCAGCATGTAAACCGGAGTAAGGAAGAGCAATCCCAGAGGCAGCATGAGAGCCCAGTTTTTATAGCGCCGAAGCGAAGCCGTTTCGATCGCGTAGTTAACCACCAGAAGCACCGGAATCACGAGCAGGCTGAGGTCGTAAGGAAAGGCATGATAGCTGGCCAGCACTGCCGCCACCATCGCCACGGAAAATTGCAGATCGAACTGCAGGTCAAGCCGCTGGCTTGAATGCGTCCGGCTCCGTCCGTTCACGCTTACCCACACCAGCAGACCAACCGAAAATGCAATGGTAATCACATGCGCGCCTGGGAACCCACTGAAAGACCAGCCCTCCAGCAATCCGCGCAGGTTGGGCATGTCCACGGCGATTCCGCCCCGTTCCATGAATTTTTCAAAATGCAAAACATACCAGGGATACCGCAGGGCCCCCGCCCAGCCGGTAATAGCAACCGAGATGGCCGCCATCACAGCCGCCGTGACCATGAAACTCTGAACCACTCTGCTGCGCTTCCAGCACAGAAGAATCAAAACCAAGGGAAGGACAAGCTGGAACTTGAACACGCTAAGGCCAAGCCAGCATCCAGCGAGCGTGTCAGCATTTCTCTTCAAAGCCGCGAATGCCAACGCATTCAGCAGAAGCAGCAAAATCACATCCTGCCCTTGCAGCAGCGCAACCAGCACGGGGAAGAAACCAAGCAAGACCAGCAGCCACACAAAAAGAGGGTATTGGGCTAGCACCGGAATATATCGTCGCAGTAGAAAAGGCAGCGATCCCAGGATCGCGAGATTGATTACACTCCACACCAGGTACGCCGTGGGGTAATCGAGCGAGGCCAGCGGCTCAAAGATCAAAGCCTCAAACGGCGGATGATTGTACGGCAACGGCCCTTTCCGGATTCGCACTCCCGCAGCAAAAGTCTGCTGAGCTTCATACTGCAAAGCGCCGTCATACAGGCGGTGCCCCAGACCCTCGTGCAACATCTTTCCCGCCGTATAGAAAATCGTAAAGTCCGGATAGCCCTGCCGAACCAGAACTCTCGCCTTCCAGAACAGGACGCCGTGAATGCACAGCATGCCAACGATCAGAACAGCGATCCACGTCTTGAGTCTATTTCGGCTCACTTATTCCCTCGTCTTCTTCTTTATGTTCGGGATTATATCTTCGCCTCAGGCGCGGTATGATCCATGCCACCGTGAAGAAACTTCTGCGGACAAGAAACGTCTTCCTGGCGGCGCTGCTCGTCGGACTCTTCGCCATGGCCGCGCGCAATGTCACCGACCCTGACGTCTGGTGGCATCTCAAGACCGGGCAGTACATCGCCGAGCACAGAAGCGTTCCTCGCACCGATCCATTTTCCTACACTCGCGCCGGACAGCCCTGGGTCGCGCATGAATGGCTGAGCGAGCTTCTCCTGTATGAGATTGACCGAGCCATGGGATGGGGCGGGTTGATCCCGATCTTTGCTGCTGTCCTGACTGCGGCGTTCTTTGTGTTGTATCTGCGCTGTGGCTCCTCGACTTACATTGCAGGCGTCGCGACTCTTGTCGCAGCCTGGGCCACCGTACCCCTATGGGGAGTGCGCCCACAAGTTCTCTCTCTTTTCCTGACCAGCTTGTGGCTACTGATTCTCGGCCGCTCGGAGCGAAATCCCAAGCTCCTGTGGTGGACTCTCCCCCTCACTCTTCTCTGGGTGAACCTGCACGCCGGATTCGCCGTAGGCTTAGCTCTTTCAGCCCTATACCTTGCGGGCGAATGGATCGAACGCGCGCTAGGCCGCTCGCCGCAGCGCCCGTCCGGTCCGCGGATTGCACCGCTGATCTTCTTACTAGATCTTCTGATAGTGCCGCTGAATCCCAACGGCCTGCGGATGTTCTCTTACCCCTTCGAGACCCTCCGCTCCTCTGCCATGCAGAAATACATCGCCGAATGGGCCTCGCCCAACTTTCACCACCCAGAGTACTGGCCTTTCCTGCTCATTGTGCTGGCTACGTTCGCGGCCCTTAGTTGGTCCCGTCTCGAGCTGCGATCGCGCGACCTGCTTCTCTTACTCGTTAGCTTGTATGCCGCCCTCGTCTCAATCCGGCTGATACCGCTGTTCGTCCTGATAGCGGTCCCGCTGGTCGCAATGCAGCTCGGAGACTGGCCACGAAGCGATGGACGGCGCCCGCAACCCATAGCAAGCACTTTGCTCAACGGCCTGATCCTATTAGCAATGGCGGCCTTTGCCGTAGTCCACATCGCCCAGGTAATCCAGCGCCAGCCGCAAGTCGAGATCGAGCGCTTCCCCGCCCGCGCAGTTGCATTTTTGCAAAATCACCCGCCCTCTGGTCGCATTTTCAACCACTACGACTGGGGCGGCTACCTAATCTGGAAGCTTTACCCCTCCACGCCCGTTTTCATCGACGGCCGCGCCGATCTCTATGGGCAACAACTGTTTGACCAGTTTGCCGAAACCTATCAGTTCAAAGGCGCATGGCAGCAAACCCTGCAGCAGTGGAACATCGATACCGTGATCGTCCCCACCGATTCCCCCCTGGCAACCGGTTTGCGGAGTTCTCATGGTTGGACCGTCTCCTATGAAGACCCACAGGCCGTCGTTGCGACGGCGCTTCCCAATGCGATCGGAAGAGAGGCCGCTCCAGCAAAATCGTCCATCGCCAGGCCAAATCCGTAGAGGAGCAGTCAGTTAGAGTCCGATGCCGAGGCCGCAAGGCAGTTACCATCGGTATGCAAGAAAGTACACCTCTTAAAGCATTTTGCAGGTTATTATGAGGGAGATTAATCTCCCTGCAGAGCGGCGCGAGCTAATGGGACGCGAGTCCCCGAGGCCCTGCGCTATTTATCTGCTTTGAATGCTTGCTTCAGAACCTTGAGATTTCTAAGGAGGCCGGAAACTATGGATGGTCTTTGGAGATTGTGGCGCGACGAACAGGGACAGGATATTGCAGAATACGCCGTGATGCTGGCCGTGATTCTTGTGATCGTCGTAGGCACCATTCGGCTGATCGGCTCTAACGCGAACAATGTTTTCTCCAACGTCGCCAGTTCGATTCAGTAAAGGATCGGCAACCGGCGCATCGTAAAGGCAGTCCTCCACGGATACGGCGTGGATCGCGCTTCTGCTCGTCCTGACACAGCATTATGAACCGCACTCGTTTGTTGATGATCGGGGTTGTGGCCTTGGCTTTGGGAGCCTTTGTCAGCCTCTTCGTGTACAAGAACCTGCAAGGCCGGCCGGCAACCGTCGAATCCGGCGCAGACGTCATCGTAGCCGCCGACGACATCCAAGTGGGATCCCGGGTCGAAGAGCATGACGTGCGGATTGCCAGGTTTCCCGCATCTGGACTGCCGCCCGGAGCCTACACCAAGAGGTCCCAGGTGATGGGCCGCGGCGTCATCATTCCCATATCCAAAGGCGAATTCGTTCTGCCCAGCAAGCTGGCTCCGGAAAACGCCGGGGCGGGGTTGCCCGCGCTCATTCCGCCAGGCATGCGTGCCGTCTCAGTGCGGGTAAATGAAGTGGTCTCAGTCGCTGGCTTCGTCGGTCCCGGCACTCGGGTCGACGTGCTCCTTACCGGAACCCCCAACGGCACCTCCGAGTCCCAAACCACCACAGTCCTGCAGAATGTTGCCGTCATTGCCTCCGGCCAACGCCTGGAACGAAATGCCGCCGGGGAAGCTCAGAGTACACCGGTGATCACCCTGCTGGCTTCTCCCGAGGACGCCGAACGCCTGACTCTGGCCAGTTCCGAAGGAAAGATCCAACTCGTTTTGCGTAACCCGCTCGACACCCATCAGGATCCCGTCGAGGCGGCGAATGCCAAGGGCTTGTATATGGGTGGCACGCCGGTCGCAGCTCGGCCGCGGGTAACGATCCGTCCCGTAAAGCAGAAAACTGAGCCACCGCCTTCCTCTCCTTCGGTCCTCAGTATCGAGGTTATTAAAGGTGACAAGAAAACTGAGGTCACGTTACCGCAAGAAGGCGGTGAAGATCCCAAGTAGCCGGAGAGCAGTCCGGCCTGCGTGTTCGCCGGACTGCAGAGCAGGTTTCCTCATGTGGAGAGGAATCAAACGATGAAGGTTCGCACGACACACTTCGCAGCTGCCGCAATGTTGCTCCTGCTCCCCGTCTTCGGGTTGGCCGAGGCGCTGCCCCTTCATCTCGCAACGCAGGATCCCGCGACTCAGGCGCCCCAGGAACCAACTTCGCCAGCCACCGCCCAGACCACACTTCCGCCGCAGTCGGCTCAGCCGCAGGGTTCGGCACCCCTCCGCGTCATGGTTGGCAAGTCTCTCCTCATCAATACCACCGAACCCATCGCGCGTATTTCGGTGACCGACTCGACGATCGCCGATCCAACCGTACTTACTTCCACACAGATCCTGGTCCACGGGCGAGCCCCCGGCGAAGTCTCCCTGATCATCTGGGACAGAAACGAACGCTCGCGCAGCTTCGATCTCCGCGTGGACGTTGATGTTAGCGCCTGCGCCGAAGAAGAACATCGCGTCTTCCCCGACGAACAGATTTCCGTCACGCCTTCGCGTGCCGCCATCGTGCTCTCCGGCCACGTGACCACTGAGGATGTCGCCAAGCGCGCTGGAGAGTTGGCTACCGCCTATTCGAAGAACGTGATCAATGTGCTCACTTTCGGTCCCGTGGGCGCTCAGGAAGTCTTGCTCGAAGTCAAGTTTGCCGAGGTTGACCGCTCCGCCCTTACCCAACTCGGCGCCAACATTTTCTCCACCGGCGCCGGCAACCTGTTCGGAACCACCACCACCGGCCAATACGGCGGCTTCACCGCGCCAAGCATCACCCAGACCCAGGGACAAAGTCCTCCGTTCACGGCCACTCAAACCCTCAGCAACGTTCTTAATCTGTTTTTGTTTCAGCCCAATGTTCACTTGGGCACCGTGATCGAGGCGCTCCAGACCAAGAACCTTCTCCAGATCCTGGCCGAGCCCAACCTCATCGCCGTCAACGGCAAGAAAGCCAGCTTCCTCGCCGGCGGCCAATTTCCCTTCCCCATTGTGCAACCTGGACAGGGATTCACCGCCGTTACCATCTCCTTCAAGGAGTTTGGCGTCAGGCTCGAGTTCACCCCGGTGATCATGCCCAACGGCAATATTCACCTCATCGTCGCCCCCGAAGTCAGCACTCTCGATTTTGCCGACGCTCTGACTATTTCTGGCTTCACTGTCCCGGCTTTGAGCACGCGCAAGGCTGAGACCGAGTTCGAGTTGCGCGACGGACAGAGCTTCGTGATCGCCGGTTTGATCGATAATCGTGTCACCGACATTTGGAACAAAGTTCCTGGCCTGGGCGACATTCCGATCCTGGGTAATTTTTTCAAGAGTAAGAGCATCCAGAAGAGCAATTCCGAACTCATGGTGCTCTGCACCGTGCACCGGATTTCGCCCAGTGCCGAACCACCGTCCACCCCCAAGAATCCCCAGCCTTTCATCAACAACGACAAGTTCGATGGAAAGAAGCCGTCGGGGAAGTAACTGCTATGGAAGTGTTGACCTTACTGGCAACTGGACACTGGCAACTGGCAACTGGTCTTAGTGGAATGGGGAAGTCATAAGTTATGGCCGAGCTTTCAGTCGTCATCGTGGCCACGGACAATGAGCAGCGCACCGTGCTGCAGGTGTTGGTGGATGGCACCAGCGTAGCCCGCACGGTTCACACCTGCGCCAGTTTCCCTCTCGCTGCCTCGGATCCAGTCACACGGCGGGTTCAGGCCGCCAGCCCTGACGTTGTCCTTGTCGACATTCCTGCCGATAACCCCTCGACAGCCATGCGCGCCGTCGAACTTCTGCATCAGGAACTGCCCGACTCCGCCGTGTTCGCCATCGGCAGCCTCAATCAGCCGCAGGTCATCGTGAGTGCGATGCGCGCCGGGGCCCGCGAGTTTATCGAGCGCCCCACCACCACCACCGATCTTCTCGAGGCTTTTGTTCGCCTGACTACGGCCCAGCGCAAGGTTAAGAAGGAAGGTCCGCGCGGCAAAGTGTTCTCCGTGGTCAATGCCAAAGGCGGCAGTGGCGCGACCACTGTAGCCGTGAACCTCGCCCTCGCTCTGCAGGCAGCCCATGGCCACACCGCCCTGGTCGACCTCGCGTCTCTCGGACACACCTCGCTACATCTGAATCTCAAACCTCTCTTCACCCTGGCCGACGCCACCCGCAATCTGCACCGCATGGATAGCTCCCTGCTGGAAAGCTTCATGACCCGGCACAGCGGAGGTCTGCAGTTGCTGGCGGGAACCAATGCCCCCGCCGCCATCGAACCCTCTACGGCAGAGTTCGTCCGGTTGTTCGACATGCTGGTCACGCATTATCGCTACGTGGTGGTGGATAACTCTTCCCGCCTCGACGCAGCCAGCCGCCTGGTCGCCAATCTGTCAGAAGTAGTGCTGCTGGTTGCCTGCACCGATGTGGCCTCGCTCTGGAGTGCGGCCCGGGTGCAGCAGTACCTGGGAGAAACAGGCAACCGCGAACGCCTGCGGCTGGTACTCAATCGTTTCCGCAAAGTTCCCGGCTTCAGCGAGGCGGATGCGGAAAACGCGGCCGGCGTCAAATTGTTGTGGCGGGTTCCCAATCAGTACTTTGCCATCTCCTCCGCCATTGACCGCGGCTCGCCCGTGATGGAGCAAAGCCACACCGAGATTGCCCGTTGCTTCTCCGGACTGGCCCAGGAATTGACCCACAACGATGTCGATGTGAAACGCGCCGCCTGGTCCTTGTTCAAGACAGTGTAGGTTTAAAGGTTTGTGTTCAAGACGATATAGGGTTAAGACGATATAGACGGTATGGCTAATCTGCAGACTTTCGAGCACGGCGAGTACCAGCAGGTAAAGGCTGATCTGCATCGCAAGATCCTCGACCGCCTCGACCTCGAAAAACTCGGCCGCGCTACCGGCGACACCGCCCGCGAAGAAGTTCTCGTCCTCATCCGCAACTCGGTGAACAGCGAAGTCGTTCCCCTCAGCTTCGCCGAGCGTGAGCGGCTGTCGCGCGAAATTCTCGATGAAATCTTCGGTCTCGGTCCTCTCGAACCCCTGCTCAAGGACCACACCATCTCCGACATTCTGGTCAACCGTTTCGACAAGGTTTACATCGAGCGCGCAGGAAAGCTGGAACTAACCGGCTTATCCTTCAAAGACAATCAACATCTCATGCAGATCATCGAGCGCATCGTTTCCCGCGTGGGCCGCCGCGTCGATGAATCTTCTCCCATGGTGGACGCCCGCCTGGCCGACGGCTCCCGTGTGAACGCCATTATTCCTCCCCTTGCGCTGGACGGCGCTTGCCTTTCCATCCGCCGCTTCGGACGCGACCCGGTCACCGCCCGCAACATGCTCGAGAACCACACCCTCACCGAAGCCATGCTTGAACTTCTCTCCACCATGGTGAAGGGGCGCTTGAACCTGCTGATCTCCGGAGGTACCGGTGCCGGTAAAACGACTTTGCTCAACGTGCTCTCCGGCTACATCCCTAACGTCGAGCGCATCGTCACCATCGAAGACGCGGCCGAACTTCAACTCAAGCAGGAACACGTGGTGCGCCTCGAGACCCGCGCCCCCAACATCGAAGGCAAGGGCGCAGTCCGCCAGCGTCAGTTGGTTATCAACAGCCTGCGTATGCGGCCAGACCGCATCGTCGTCGGCGAGGTCCGCGGCGAAGAAGCCTTCGATATGTTGCAGGCCATGAACACCGGCCACGAAGGCTCGCTCACCACGGTCCACGCCAACTCGGTGCGCGACGCTCTGGCTCGCGTCGAGAACATGGTCTCGATGGCCAACCTCAATATTCCGGAGCGCGCCGTGCGCCATCAGATTGCCTCCGCCATTCACGCCGTGGTCCAGGTCGCTCGTCTGTCCGACGGCACCCGCAAGGTCATCTCGGTTTCCGAAGTCACCGGCATGGACACCGAATCCATCATCATGCAGGACATTTTCGTGTTCGATCGGCGGGGCATCGACGAAAATGGCAAGGTCCGCGGAGCGTTCCGCGCCACCGGAGTCCGCCCGCAATTCGCCGAACGCCTGGCCAATGCGGGCACCAAACTGCGCCCGTCGCTGTTTGAATCGAAGACTGAAGTTTGAAAGGGAATTGTTGATCGCTGATTGTTGATTAAGAGCCGACGTCGCTCGGGATGTTCAATCAACGCTTAGAAATCAACAATCAGTAATTGGGGTAACTGAGTCCGCTCCTATGTCCGCACTGTTGATTGCATTTTTGGTCTTCGTCGTAGTCGCTCTCGCCATCTTCGCGGGTTTGTCGCTGGTCGACCAGCGCCGCGCCCAGGCGCGGCTCATCAAAGATCGTCTGGCAACGGTGCAGAAAGCACCGGAACGCGAGCCTGACGAAGAACTTGCGCTCCTGCGCGACGAGCAACTCAGCGAGATCCCCGCCCTCGATAGTCTCCTGCGCCGATCCGCCCGTATTTCTGCCATGCAGGAAGCCTTACTGCAGGCGGGCATGAAGCTTCGTGCGGGTAACTTTCTCGTGCTGTGCCTGGCCTCCGGCGCGGTCGCCGGATTCGCCGCCCTGGTCTGGAGCCGCAATCCTGCCATCACCTGGGCCGCGCTGATCATCGGCGCATTCATTCCCTACGCCTCCGTGTCCTACCGCCGCCAGAAGCGTTTTGAAAAAATCGAAGAGCTTTTCCCCGAGGCAATCGACACTCTAGCCCGCGCAGTCCGCGCCGGACACGCCTTCACCACCGCCCTGGAAATGATTTCCAACGAAGCCACCGAGCCTCTGGCCGGCGAATTCCGCAAACTCTATGAGGAGCAGAAGTTCGGCATGCCAGTACGCGACGCCCTCATGAATCTGACCGAGCGCGTTCCTCTGGTGGACGTGAAGTTCTTCGTCACCGCCGTCATGCTGCAACGCGAAACCGGCGGCAACCTC
>Ga0209380_10001969_pt1 | contig 13471 bp, 11 predicted proteins | sample HubBroMetageWFT6_FD_188347 | JGI IMG/M metagenome (GOLD analysis project Ga0209380, IMG submission 188347) | Warmed and freeze-thawed soil microbial communities from the Hubbard Brook experimental Forest, New Hampshire - Hubbard Brook CCASE Soil... | ecosystem: Environmental > Terrestrial >...
CCTGATATAAAGGCACGTCTTTATCAACGGCGCCACGGTGGCCGTAGAGAAGATCGTCCAACACTACGACCTCTTCGTTGTTCGCACGCAATCGCTCAACTGTTACGCTGCCGATGTAGCCTGCTCCGCCTGTGACAAGGATGGCCATTACACTCCTCGAGAACTTGCGTTCGATAGCAATGCAGCCCGATTGAGACAGAATACAACAGGCGATTACGTCCGCTACAAAATCACCTTTCGATGCGAAAATACAATAAACCTCGCAAACTTACGAAATGTTTTTGCACATGGATGATAAGATTCATGCCCACGAATGAAAGCTCCCGCAGAACGCCAAGACTCTCGCCTGATGCGCGAGATGTTTCACACCATTGCGCCGCGTTACGATTTTATTAGCCGCGTTCTTTCCTTCGGGATGGACCGCCGTTGGAAACGGCTTGGGGTAGCTAAAGCTTCGCTAAGGGAAAACGCCGTGGTGTTGGATTTGGCTTGCGGCACGGGAGATTTCTCCCAACTTGTACTCGAGCGTCTTCCGCACTCAACACCTATTGCGGCGGATATCACCGAGCGAATGCTTCAACTCGCACGCGCATCCGGGCTGAAGGACGCAGTGTGTAGCGATGCCGCAGCTCTGCCTTTCGCCGCCGATTCCTTTGACTGTGTCTTTATTGGGTATGGCTTGCGAAATTGTCCCGACGTTAAAAAAGCCATCGGCGAAATTCAGCGCGTCACCAAGCCGGGCGGGTCCATGGTGAACATTGATTTCTTTTTGCCTTCCAATTTGATTTTGCGGCGCATGTATCTTGGATATTTGTTTGCGCAAGGAGCCCTGTGGGGATTACTACTCCATGGACGCGCTCGCGTGTACACCTATCTCCCAGATTCGCTGCGAAATTTTCTGACCATGCCGCAGTTCACGGCGTTGTTGGACGAATCCGGATATTCGGTCGTAACGGCGCGTTCTTATATTTTTGGCGGAATTGGTCTCTACTGGGCAACTAAGAAATAGTGCCCACTGGAGTTCAGACGATCAAGGAATCTGGCAGACCGTTACCGCAGAATTCTCATAGGGACATGGCATCCCCGCCGAACTGCCGTTTGTGACGATTACCCAAGTCACCTGGTATTTCTTTTTCAAAGATTCGAAATCCGACAGAGTGAAATGCTGCCAGTTTTTGCGGTCGCTGACTTCCAGCTTCCATTGCCAAGCGAGGTCGGGAAATAGCGCCACCACTGAGGCGTCTTTGTCACCGTCAGCCAGCATGCTGCGCTCCGCATACGCACGAAAGCCGAAGTAGTCTTCTCCCGGCTGTTTGGCATAGTCGGGGTCCAGCGCAAACAGTGCATCCTGCGGAGTGTTGTAGCGCACCCAATCGAACGCTTTTACCCATTGGTTGCGCGGAGGTCTTCCAGGCCATTCGATATGACAGCTCGACGGAAATTCTTGTCGCTGCGCATAAAACATGATGGAAGCCAGCGGCACGAATAGAGCGAGCCATCGCAAAGGCTGCTCACGCAGCACGAATTTCCCCAACAGGGCGCCAGAAAACAGAATGAAAACTACGTAAGTGAAATGAAGAATACGCATGGGTTCCAAACGCGCCCAAGTTTGCGTGTGTGTTTGCAAGTATTGAGAGACAATCATGGCGATTACGATGCCTAGCGAAGTAGAAATCACTAGCCGCCGGCAAACGCGTTCGCACACCGACATTTCGTGGCGCCCCGCCAGCCGCGCAAAATATTCCAGCAAAGCGATCGGTGCGAGTGCTCCCAGCCATTCATACCAAGTCCACAAAAACGGATAATGGTAGTAACGCTCAGCCATTACCTGCCTCCAGATCGGATTCGGAGGCGCTCCAAACGGGATGCCGGTGAAGACGCCGGGCGATTGCGCCGCGATTTTTTCGGGCCACGCGAGAAAGAATAAGTGAAACATCCCGTATACGGCCATCGTGGGATGGCAAAGGGCCGCAAAAAAAATCCATAGCAACACGATAGCCCTTTTTTCGAGCACGGCCACCGCCGCAAATAGTAAAAAGGCGGTTGCAAATGTCCGCGGATGCAGATGCTGGTCCACTAGGAAGAGGTACGTACCGGCCACCGGCATAGTCAGTAAAGTGGCAACCAACGCGACGCCGCACCATTCGGCAGCCGCCTCGTAAAAACATTTTCGAACGAGCTGCAAACATGCCAGCAGCACAAAAAAGACACCTATCATGTGCAAACAGAATAAAAGTGATTCGAGAGAAATATGTGAAATACGGGATGCGGCCGCTACCGTCTGGTGAAACGTTGTCCATCGAATGAACAGCAGAAAAAAATTGGCATCATAAGGGTACAGGCTTGGATTAATTATTTTTTGGATGGCCGGCAGGTAGATCCCCATGTCTTCGATGCCATAGTGATAGCCGTTCACCAGCACGGCGGCGCACGTCACCATGCCAAGGTAGAAGAAATCACGCAGTTTGTTCGGCCGAGCGCTTGCTGGATAGTTCACCGGCTTGTCTTCGGGACATAAATGGCGCAGTCCTGATCCTGAGATGCAAGATTGTAATAATGTCCTATGGCATCGAGGACGTCGTTGGGAAAACGTTCGTTTGGCCGCTCTAAGGACGGCAGTGTGCGATGCAGTTGAATAGCTCCGTACTGTGATGTCTCGATCTCGCCCACCAACTGTGCGCTAGAAAGTTTCTTGAGATCGACCAGCCGTGTGGCGCTGTAGGGGTCATAGACGTACGGTTTTCCCGCGTCGTAGCATCGCAGCAGGCTCTCGCAAATTGCCGGGCCAGGTTGGTCCTTTACGAAAGACACTTCTGCGTCGAATCGTCTTTGCTTGTCCGCAAGCTCCGCTACTTGAGTCCATATATTGGAATAACCCGACAGGACAAAGGTTAGGAGTAGAGAGGCAAACAAAATAAGAGGAAGGCTATGCCGCCCCAGAAACTTGTACTTAACAAAAGTCGCAGGAACACGCCAAGCGGCGTAAAGAAACATACCCATGATGATCGAGATGGCAAAGAAGTTGCCAAAATAAACATTAATGGATATGCCCGTACCGCCCGAAAAAAACATTCCGGTGAACAAAGACGCGAAAAAAAAGATGGAGATGACACGGCTCGGTGTATTTTTCCGCTCCTTGAAAGCCCAAATTAAGGCAGCCACGAAAGGCACCACAATCAGATAGTAGTAATAGGCAAAGTCACCTAAAGCGCCGAGCAGCGAATAAGGCCGGACACTTAGGATGTTCTGTACGAAAAAAGGGCCCGCGGCCTTGATGCTGACCACAATCGAGCAGGCCACAAAGACTGCGGAAAAAAATAAAAACTGCAACGCTTTTTGACGGGAACTTAACCACTGGTCTATGAATACAGCCAAAGGCAAATCGAGAAGGTTGTGTTTAATATTCCCGCCCAACACGAACAGAAATACAATCAACGCGATACGCTGCAGCGTGGGTGGTTTCGAAATGTACAGGAGCAAGCCGCTTAGAAAAAATACTTCCGCAAGCATTTGAGGATCGTCCAGGCCCATATACTGCGGCGCTGCCGTAAAAAAGAGCGCCGCGCAGAAGGCAGCTCCGAAGATTGCCGGCGCAAAATGTCCTGTCAACTTCCGAACGATTATGCCGACCAGGGCACAACAGATTCCAAACGAGCCCAGCGATACGAGCCTCCCAGTCAAAAGGTAGTCGTGAGAGAAGTGAGACAGATAAGCCATGATGTAAAATGATAGCGCCGGGTAATCGACCGTGGTCCAACCGTATTTTGTAGCGTAAAGAGGCAGGTGCCGCGTCACCGCTACCGCGTTGTACACCATCCACCCCTCTTTATAATTCACTTCAAAATGGTAAAACGCGCGGACGACGGGATGGATCGCCGTGATTAGCGCAAATATCGAGAAGAGTCCGAGAACCAGCCGATCGCTCGTATCTACCGCCCACGCGCGACGACCTGGACGTAGGCTGCTTTCACTCGACATGCTAGTTTTTCAAGCCATATACGACCACGGCGTAGTTGTTTGGAAATACAGTTGGACGAGTCCCGCAATATCGTTTGAGTTCCTCGCGATCGCCCGCGTTTGCCACAAAGACTTTTCCATTCGCCACGGTGGGCGGCACAAAACGGGCAAGCAGGCCAAGACTGTCAGGCGTGTCCGTTTCTCCGTCCAAACCTTGGCTGCGCCATAATTCCTGCGAGACATCTTCCGCATTCAGCGCCAGCAGCATTCCCTTCACGCCGCGATAGCTGTTCGAATCTCCATCCGCAGGCACCAAGGCCCATACGATACCGGTGCCCGGTCGATCTGCATCGCTGGAAACCGCCAGAATCCCTCCCGGCATCCAATCATGCGGGGGTCTATGGCAAGACGGTGGCGCCGGACCTAGCGGTTTCCAGCAGCTGTGCTTGATATCTGCGCTGGTAGTCTTGAATCGCCCATCGACAAAGGGATACGCCACCAGACTCTGCGTTTCGGGCATCACGTAGATCCACTGTGTGCCGTCGGGACCTTTCCAATAAATTGGCATCCCGTGAATATGCGCGCGATTCACATCGATTTTCTGTAAGACTTGCTCCGAATCCTCACATGCAGGCCGCCGATCCGCGCCCGTCGCTTCATAGCCTCCGAAACGATCACGGCTCATCAAGTAAAGCGTACCGAATTTTCCTCCGCCAAGAATCAAATTGCCGGGCAACAACACAGGTGCGATTGAACCCATGTCCAGATCCTTGTGATTCAGATACGACTGATTGCACGGCGTGAAGGAGTCCGCGACTACAAGCTTATCGTCTTCGAGACGAAGCTTGAGCATGCTGTTTCCATATTGGTTGCGCGACACTTCGAAATTACCGTTTGCCGTTTCAAGATAAATATTGCCCGCGCCATCCGCCACTGTGCCGATTCCGGACATCCAAATGCCGCCACCCTTTCCCTTCGGTTCTGGACTCCATACCGTCCGAAGTTTCAAGTTCGCGGCATCGTAGACGAACAGCCAGCCAGCAATTCCCTTGGGATTGTCGAACCCGAACGCCACATAGAGCTCTCCACGGTCCAACAATAAACCAGCGCGTTGCTTGCGGGTCTGGTGCCACTTAGCCTTGTTCTCGCTAAACGGCTCTCCTTCAATCGACCCCTCCACAAGTACGGGCCCACGGCTTATCGTGCCGGTCCTAAGATCCAGTGCGTAAAGCCGATACATTTCGTCGGCGTTCCACGCGACAGCATAGAGTAGATTGTTATCGATATCGATTGCCGGGGTCCCCAAGATGCCCCACGATGGGTCGTCAACGGCCCACTCGTCTATGTCGTGCGCACCCGGACGTGCCGGTCCGAGATTCCTCGACCAGATGAGAGTGTCGTTCGAGCTCGCCGGCTTCTGATCGGCCACATATGCATAAACTGTGTTATTCATCGAAGCGAAGATTACCGTGTTGCAACCTTGGGGGCATTTGGCGCTTACGAGATGAGATAGGTACAGAGGCTGCGCCATTATTTTGGCGTCAGAGTGTAGAGTCCACAATTTTCCGAAACCAGTTTTGACGTTCGCTTGGCTAAGTTCCGTCTCACTCAGGTTCAATCCGCTACGCTGGTTATCAACCCGCTGCGTATAAACATCAAAAGAGTTTTTCGCCGCCCGCGGGCGGACCAGGGGAAAAAGAGGCAATATTGCGAGAATTAACGCGCCTTTTTTCCATCTCACCCACATGAATAGTCGCATCCCGGAAGTTCCTGTGTCGGACGAAATTCTATCGTCGCTTCATGCTGATAACAACCGAAGAACCGCCCATCGATTCTGAAAATGCGGTCCCGCTTAATTGAGCGCCTGGATGTTTTCACGTAGTCGAAACGCGAAGCCGCCTTCGTCCTTTGTTTCGGTTGAAGCGAACAGCTTCTATTGCGACAATGGATTTCGGCGCTAGTGATCATGCGTTGGCCCAAATCATTCACGGGCGTTTTATATGGACTTTTCGTGGCGGGGATTTTAATTTTGACATCTATACGGACCGAGACCTCTTATAGCCGCCCATCACCTCAACTCCCGACTATGACCGACACCACGTATCCACTGGAGCAGATTAGAAAATACATTTTATCAAGCTGGGAATATCTGACCCGCTCCCTGGCCATTTGCAAGACATTCGAGGACATCAAAACGGAAGGCGAACCTTACCTTTATCTACCGCTGGGGTTCCCCGAGCCTGCTGACATAGCCGAACTTCAGAAATACTGCGCCATCCGTGTGGCGCGTTTGCCAAAAAAAATCTCGTCCGCCGGTGACGTCGATCTCAGCGACATTCCCAACGAGGGTGTTCTCTTTCTCCCTCATCCCTACGTGGTTCCCGGCGGACAGTTCAACGAAATGTACGGCTGGGACAGCTATTTCATAATTCTCGGTTTGCTTCGGGACCACCGCGAACCAATCGCCAAAGGAATGGTTGAAAATTTCTTTTTCGAGATCGAGCACTACGGAGCGGTTCTGAACGCGAATCGAACTTACTATCTTACGCGCTCTCAACCTCCTTTCCTGACGTCCATGATCCTTGCTGTTTACAACGCGCAAAAAGCTGCCGGACAAACAGATTCCTCGTGGCTCGAAAGAGCCTACAAATTTGCAGTCACGGACTACCAGGAGTGGCTACGTCCCCCACATCTCGCTGGCGACACCGGACTTTCCCGATACTTCGATCACGGAGAAGGCCCGGTGCCCGAAATTCTGGGCAATCCGAAGGACTACTACCGCGGCGTCGCACGATACATGCTCACGCACCACGAAGGCGACGAAGCTTCCTACGTTGTGCACCTGGGAAAGAATCCGGACGCGCCACACGCCGGCCCGGTATTTGAATTTGAGTGCGATCCCGCGTCGCATCCAGCTCCCACCCCTGATTGCCCGGCAGATCGCGTGGCTCTGACCGCGAATTATTACGAGGGCGACCGCACCATGCGCGAATCGGGATTTGATGTCTCATTTCGCTTCGGCCCCTTCAGCGCCGACACACACCACTACGCTCCCGTCTGCCTGAATAGCCTTCTCTACAAAGAGGAAAAAGACCTGGAGGAGATGGCCACCATTCTGGGCCACCACGAAGATGCCAAAAAATGGCGCCAAAACGCGGTCGCTCGCCTCGAGCGTATGAACAAATATATGTGGGACGAGAGCCGCGGTCTTTACTTTGACTATGACGTGGTCACCAACAAGCGCTCGACGTACGAATATGCGACTACGTTTTATCCGCTATGGGTCGGCGCCGCAAGCAAAGCACAAGCAGACGCCGTGGTGCACAACCTTCCATTGTTCGAACATCCTGGCGGCCTAGCCATGAGCCGGCATGAAACCGGCGCGCAGTGGGATTTCCCTTACGGCTGGGCTCCAATTCACTTAATCGCTATTGAGGGAATGAAACGCTACGGATTCAATACCGACGCAGATCGTGTTGCATTTCACTTTCTGCATATGGTGCTGGAAGATTTCGAGCGCACCAAGACCCTGTTCGAAAAATACGATGTGGTCTCGCGAGCCTCAAAAACCCGTATTCGAGTAGGATACAAGGAGAACGTAATCGGCTTCGGATGGACCAACGGTGTTTTTCTCGAGCTTTTGCATCCATTGCCGCCGAATCTAATTGAAAAGCTTGAAAAGGGAAAAGTTCCGAAGCGCTAACCGCGAATATTTCTGGGGCATCCACTACAGTCACCTTGCTAAACGCCTACAGTATTTCCCTGATTGATGAATTCTGGCTCTTACGCCAATATGCGCGCAGAGAGAAGAGGAACAGAGGGAATCCTTAATAAAATAAGGGCTGGGCCCGTATGCTCTTCTTCTCTCAGCCAAATTTCTCTCCTGATTAATCCTTTATCCCCTTACCGCAGCACGAATTTTCGGCGAACCGACTATTGTAGCCTTTAAGTCAGCATTGCTGTGGATGGCTTCCAAGAGCTTTCGCGTAATATTGTCGTCAACCTCGGGCGCTTTGCGTATTTCCAACGGGTAGCGGACCATGAGTTCTAGGCCGCTCTCTGAAAACTGTAACTTCGCTTCGGTTTCCGGGGCGCGCAATTCAATTTCCACCCGGCGCTCGATATCGCCGTACTGTTTTTCGATCCCGGCGCGATATTGTGCATACACGGAATTCACCACCTCGGTGAGCGTGTCTTGCACCAGCTTGTAATTTGCGCCTGGCGCAAGCGAAACGGCCACCTCATGCCAGGCATACGAGGTCCCCGGAATCTGTTTGTACAGCGGCGTGGTTGCCTGAAACAGTACCGAATTGGAGAAAACAACGATGCGGCCAGTAGCATAGAGTTCAATTCCTGTCCCCGCAAGTTCCACTAAATACATGCGGACCAGCCCAATATCGATTACGTCTCCCGTCACGCCCGCAATGCTGATGCGATCTCCCACGCTGATTCCGTAGCGACCCACCACGAAAAAATATGCCGCCACTGACAAAAGGACAGCTTGCAGGCCCACTGCTATCCCGGCGGTGACGAACCCGGCGAAAGTGGCCAGCGAGCTGAATTCGCTGATGAATCCCAACATCAAGACGATGCTGATCAGAAAACCAACGACAAACCGCCTGAGAATCAGGAATTGTCGGCGCCTACGCATATCGTGGATATACCGGAACGTTAATCGGCGCCACAACTCGGAGAGAGTGAACACGAATGCAAGCGCCACAGCCAGCGCAAGAACTCGCATCAGCAAGGCGCGCACGGAGTATCCCGACTCGCGCACCAGCGCCCGGCGCCATTGCAGAAAATTCGCGCGGCTCTCGTCCAGCAAAACAATTTCCTGGTTCAGAGGAATCAGCGCGCTCGATAAATGTTTGAACTCATCTGTTAGCTTCTGGAAATCCTGAGGCGTCGCGGGGGCCGATTGCGTACCGGGCGTGGCAGACAAATTAGACATCTCGCGCCCGCGTTGCACCGTTGCGGATAAATTCGCGCGTAACGGCTTTTGAATGCCGGTGGCAATATCGCGCAAGCTCGCCGTTTCTTCAATCAATTGATCGAGTTGATGAATACTGCGCATTTCGTCATACACAGCCCTGGCATCGCCGGCCAATCCTCCGGAACTCGGGCTTAACGTTTGAGCGCTGGCCCCGGCCTTGGCAGCGGCGCTCTGCGCCGACGCGGTGCCCAGTACCTCGGGAATAGAACGTGCCAAATCGTTGATGCTTCCCTGCAATCCCTTCGTCGACGCTTCGCTGTTGTTCTGGATAAATGTGCTCATTCGCTGAACTGCGTCTTGCATCGCTTTATTCAGCTCAAGATCGCCCCGCAGCTTTTCCCTTTGATCCAGTAGGTTTTGTTTTTTGCTACCTGTTGCTGAGGCGAGCTGTTTGTCCAGCGCGTCTAATTGCGCCTGGTCCTGCTCGATTTTGGCTTTTACTTGCGCAGCAAACTGGGCCAGTTTCTCTTCCTGCGTCGGCGTCTGCGCGTTTTGACTTGCATCATTGCCGGCGCCATTATTTGCCGCGGAGATCAGTTGCGCTTCCGCCCTCGCGGACTCGAAAGCCAGCCGTACCACTTGAGCGGCAAGATTTTGCGCATTGTCCTGATAGAGCTCATCGCTGGGCAAGCCAACCGTTTGCACTTTGCCCGACGCATTTCGATACCAATTAATAACCGCGTTCAGATGGCCTAGAATGGCGTCGCGATCGAGCGGCTGCGTGCCTTGGGCAAGAACAAAAACGCTCAGGAAAAAAGACGCCGCCAACCAAGCACATAAAAAGCGTCCCCAGCAAGGCGCTTTTGTAGCCATTCGATTTTTGAACAGTTTCATGGCCCCTTCTTTGGTTTGCGCTGGGTGCAATACCTGATGATTTCTTCCTTGGACCGCGATTTTCGAAGGGCTGGGAACTGGAGCATGTCCAACGACTACCACAAATTACGCTAGCACTTCACAAGTGGAAATTCCAGCGTCAGCGGCGATTCGACGCGATCTTAAGTGGGATTTGTCTCCACACACGCGCCCCACCGCTCACCAAGGCTTGACTACACGTGAAATACGTGCCACACGTATAGTACGTGTAATGGAGGAAATCATGGCGAGTGCCAATAGAAACGAGAAGCAAAATGTGACGATCAATCTTGACCGAAAAACTATTCAGAAGGCTAAGATCCTCGCCGCTCGGCGCTCAACTTCCATCAGCGGCCTACTAGCTCATCAAATTGAGATACTCGTAGGTGAGGAAGAAGCCTACGAACGGGCCGAGCAGCAGGCAATGACCTTGCTCGATCAGGGCTTTCACCTGGGCGGTGTAATTCGAGTCGGCCGAGACGAACTCCATAAGCGGTAAGACGTTCATCGATACGAATGTCTTGATCTATGCGCATGACACAGATGCAGGTGCGAAGCACCAAATTGCAAAAACGGTTCTCCGTGACCTTTGGAGCGAGCGAATTCTATGTCAACGTCCACGCAGAAGATCTCCGCTCCCTTGTCAAAGGATTTGGCTCGCCTTGTGGTGAGCAGCTATGCAATCTGGTGCACGGAAACCACTCCAATTGAAATTGTCTCGGCATTTCGGATCGAGGACGAATCGCGAATCGGTTTCTGGGATGCTCTGATTGTTTCCTCTGCCTCAAAAAACGGCGCGACTCGGATTCTCTCGGAAGATTTAAACGCTGGGCAAATGATTGCCGGCATTCTCATCGAAAATCCCTTTGTCGGTATCCACTGAAGTGTCGAGAGAACGAGTAACGCTCCCGTCAGCATTCCGGACCCTGTGAGCGGCCTGACACATGGGTGGGAGTAAGTGGCGCACCTTAGGCGACGATCTTAGAACTTTTTTCACCAGCTTGGGTGTGACAGATCGTTTAGAACGATGCAAGGCCCTTCTATGATAAGGACTTAGGATCACGGACATAGCTGACCCTCAATAAATTTCTCGCCACCCTGTCGCCTTTTGCCCGCCGTTTCCGATTACATAGATAGAAGGCCCGAAGCGATTAACGAAGAGAGTCGGCCTTCCAACCGGAACCTAGGCCCCACGTAGCGAGTGGCACACGCGTGTGCAACCCGCTGCCAGTACCCTACGGCCCCGAAACGCAAAATCCATGAAATGCGGAGTAGGCGATTCTAAGAAAAGGAGAATAAGATGAAGTTCAGTCCAAACTCAAAATGGGTGTTTTTAACGCCGGCGGTAATTGCGTTCTTCGTATTGTGCAGTCTCGCGCACGTCACTAAGGCGCAAACTGACAAAGCTGCGCTGGCAGCCATGTACAGCTCTTCCGCCACAGTTTCGACCGGCATTGCCGGAATCAGAACATTTCCCGCCCCGCCAGAGGGCTTCGATCCACTTGCTGCCGCAGATTCAGACCTTGCCCGTTACGGCTATCCCCCGCACCCGGATCCGCAGGCCAATCCGGATGGTTACGCGATATGGGCAAGAAATGTGAGGGCGTTCAACCACCGTCCGGTGAGCTTGTCGAAAGATATGGGGGCTTATAACGGCCCGGCGCAGATAGCCCCGGCGCCTCCAGGAGCCAAGTCGGCGGCTCTGCAGGGCGGTGAGGCGGGGCCTACGACCGGCTACGCGTCAAACTGGAGTGGCGTTGTAAACACCAACAAACTGACGAAGTGGAACACGAGCTCCTCGTTTGATCTGGTTGTTTCCGAGTTCAATGTGCCGGTGGCGCAGCAGCCCTTCGGCGCTTGTGACGGTGGATATGATTGGCAAGTGAGCTGGAACGGAGTGGACGGTTGGGGCAGTGGCGACGTGGTGCAGGGCGGCAGTTCGTCGCAGGCCTACTGCAGCGGCGGCACCAAGGCAGAGTTTTACTGCGGCTGGGTTGAGTGGTATCCAAGTTACCCGATCATTTGCGAGTTTGGCGTGAATCCGGGTGACGTGATGTACGCGGACAGTTTCGCTACCGCCGGAACCGCAGACCAAACTGTGTGCATCTCGGACCAAACAAAAGACTTCGGGAGTTGCTACACCCTGTCCTACGTTAAGGGACCCGGTGTGATTGGCAACAGCGCCGAGGCCATCGTGGAAAGGCCATGCTGTGTAGGCCCAAACAACTACCCGTTAGCCAACTATGTCGCCAATTTCTGGTATCCCAGCTTCGCATACGATGGACACGATACCGAGTTCTTCCCCGACAGCCAGATTACGTCCACAGTTATAGTCAACATGCTGGATGATCTCGGCGACCAGGTGATTTCCTATGCAGTGCCTGGCACGGCGGGAACCGGTGAAGGGAAGTTCGGTATTACCTTTTTTGACGAGAACTGCGCGCGCGAGGGTGGCTGCACGCCCTAACCGGGATCATTTCTCGGCGTCAGGAAAGTGAAAAGGCTCAGGGTAGCAAAAGGGCGCTTTGCGGTTGTTGACGCAAGGCGCCCGTTCCTATTAGCGTGTGTGCCTCCTCGCACCTAAGCTCAAGCACGTCTATCCGCGAACGACACACTTTCGGAATGACGGCGTAGAACGAAAAAGCCAAAGCCAGGGCAAGAAGAAAGCAGATCCCTGCGTGCCGGCAGGCAAGCCTCGAACAGCGTCCGGCGTCCGCTACTTCCCGTGCATGAAAAGGCGCGGGAGTTCGCTCGGAATCTGACAACAAAAACCAAAACTAGAACCAGAGGAGTGCGATACTTTCCCGCGCAGAGATAAATGTTTTCGATGGTAAGCCTGTGAATCTCGAAAACATCGGATTCGGTTATTCGAGTGCGATGCTTTATAAATTCGGCGAGATACTCTACGACGTGCGCTTGGTTGGTGATTTCAAGTGATTGCTTTTCGTCACGACGGCAAAGGAGAGGATTGGTGGCCACGGCTTAAGAAAAAAAAGGCCGACATTGAACTGTCGGCCCTTGTGCAGAGTTTTTGTCTTTTAGTCCTTAATCGCCTCTTTGACCTGCTCGCGCGTGATTCGTTCGTCCTCAAGGCCAGCGTTTCCGAAGGCCCAATCGCGCTTGAACTCGATGGAGGGCGTGCGAACTTCGGGGCAGGTTTTAACTAGCTCCCGCGTCCCGAACAAGGTTCTGTTCTGGTTTTGTCATGGCGTCCCTCCGAAAAACAGTTTGCCACAAACGGATAAACGGGTAAACGGTTTACGCGTCCGACGTTCGAGCGAATCTGCGGAATTGGTGGTTACTTTCTAAACATCTATTCCGGGAAACCTTAAGTCAACCTTTTCAAGGGTAAACTGACGGTAAGCCGCTAACGTACCGCCAGCCTGCCAGTTTCAGAAACTATTTTTTTTAAAGGAAAAATGGCGCGCCCAAGGGGACGATTTTAGAACTTTTCTCAACGGCGGCTGCCTTGCCGCAGATCGATTTCCCCGGATTGAAGCTCCTAGCCACTCCCGAGGTTGTCAAAAGGAAGCCAACTGTGGTTGCACAAGGAGCTCCCGTGAGCTAACATAGGTTAGCTAAGGAGCCGCGATGAGTGTCGTCACCATTCACCAAGCCAAGACAAACCTTTCTCGGTTAATTGAGAAAGCTTCCGCGGGCGAGGAAGTG
>Ga0209380_10001970_pt1 | contig 13454 bp, 13 predicted proteins | sample HubBroMetageWFT6_FD_188347 | JGI IMG/M metagenome (GOLD analysis project Ga0209380, IMG submission 188347) | Warmed and freeze-thawed soil microbial communities from the Hubbard Brook experimental Forest, New Hampshire - Hubbard Brook CCASE Soil... | ecosystem: Environmental > Terrestrial >...
CAGCCCCGCGCGGGAGTTCCTTCTTCCGTCGTGTTTACTCACCGCGGTGGCCAGGCGCCGGGACCGGGTCACCGGACAGTGGGCACGATGTCGCACGACAAGATCAGGGACGCCGCCCGCGAGCGCATGGCGAGGACCGGCGAGCCGTACTCAGCCGCCCGCCGCGCGGTCATGGCGGAGCAAGAGAACGGCGGTCCGGGGTGGTTCGAGATCAGCTATAGCCGGGCCGGCCTGGACAAGATGACGGCCTGGGCCGATGCGGTGCTGTTCAGGGTTGGCCTCGGTGTCTCGGGCGTGGAGGTGGACGCCAGCGAGATCCGGGTCCGGATGGGCTCGTTCAAGCTGGACATACCGCGCGCGTCGGTCCGTTCCGCCAGGCGATCGCAGGAGAACGATCCGCCCGTCCACGCGGAGCGGGGCATCGACAGCCCGTCCCGCCGCGCGAGGGTGGATGTGCTCACCGTCAGCCTGGTCGACACGCGGTAGTGTCCGGGGCCGTGGACAGCAGCGACGTCAGCCAGTGGTTCGGCGAGTACCTGGACGTGTTCGCGGCCTGCGGCCGGGGCGAGCGGGCCACGGCCGCCCTGCTCGGGTACTACGGCGTCCCGCTGCTGATCACCACCGACGACGGGTACTTCGCGCTGACGAGCGAGGAGCACGTCGTCGCGACCCTGCAGCAGCAGGTCGACGGCATGGTGACGGCCAGCTACGCGCGCACGGAGATCGTCGCTTCCGACGTAACCGTCTTCAACGCGACGTCGGCTCTGTACCGCGGAACGTTCTCGCGCCAGCGGAGCGACGGCGGCGAGATCAACCGGCTCACCGCGAGTTACCTGGTGACCGACGGGGCCGCCGGCCGCCGCATCTCCGTGCTTGCCGTGCACAGCCCCTGATCGAGCGCTAACTCGCGAGGCAGCGCTGGACCGCGCGCCAGTCCGCCACCTCCCCGGTCCTGAGCGCGACGTAGTCCGGCAGGCTGGGCGCCAGCTCGGCCCAGATGTCGCCGAGCCGGGCGTAGGCCTCAACCGCGAGGCGAGCGCGGTCGAGTTCGTTGGCATCGCGCTCCGGTTCAAGGGCTTGGACGTGCAGCTGATCGAGCCGGCCGGTGCGCAGCGCCGACAGGTTCCGCTCCTCCTCCGCGAGCAACTCGGCCGTGTCGTCACGGCCCGCCTCCGGCCCGGGCGCGATCGGGCTGAGCCCCATGAGCTCGACCAGCGCCCGGCCCTTCGCTCGCTCGACCCAGTACCAGACCGGCCCTCCGCCGGCACTGATGTCACGGGCACACAACAGCACGAGCCGAACGTAGAGAGTCTCGAACCGGCCCCGAAGGCCGATGCGGGTCGTGTCGCTGGCAAGCAGGCCGCGCAGCTGCTGGAGCAGTTCCTCCGCTCTGGTGTAGGAGCTCAGCGCTCCGGCGTTGTCGCCAGCGCCTTCGTAGGCCTCGCCCATGGTGATCAGGCTGACAGCGGCATTGTCGAACCGGCCGGCGGTCGCGAAGTCGCGCGCCGAGCGTTCCAGCATCTCGATCGCCGCGGTCGGGTGCAGCGCCGTCATCGCCCTTGCCTTGGCGACGGCGACATCAGGCTCGAGCGCCGGCGGAACTCGAACGAGCTCCAGCTGGCGCAGCCGCATAGTGGCCGCGTCGCGATCACCCGCGGCCTCCTCGACCCTGGCCGCCAGCATGAGCGCCTGGACCAGGCGGCCTTCGTGCCCCGCGTCAACGGCCGCGAGCCTGGATCTCTCAGCGAGCCCGCGGGCCAGCGGCACCAGCCCGGCCGGGTCGGCGCTCGACAGGTAGGGCACCAGCGTGAAGGACTGGTACCAGAAGATCTGGCACATCAGGATTGTCCAGCCGCGGTCTCGCGACTCGGGCGTGTCGGGCACCTGCCAGGCGAGCCGTTCCGCCCGGTTCAGCGCCTCGGTGGCGAGCGACGCCTGGTCATGGCGCAGGGCCAGCTCGGCCACGTGCAGGCAGCCGTACGCAGCCTGGGTGAGGTCAGATGCTCCTTCCTCGAGCACGAGGGCCTGACGCGCGGCTATTGCCGCCTCGTCCGACCGGCCGAGGGAGCCAGCCAGTGACATGACGTCTGTGAGCGCGCGCAGGGAGTTGCGGGAATCGCCGAGCTGACTGAACTCGCGATAGGCCTGCTGATAGCGCTGGAGGGCCTCGGCAGGCTCGCCGGCGAGTTCCAGTGCGTCGCCGAGGTTGCCCAGGGCCGAGGCCAGGTTGCCTCGCTGATACGGCGATGACGGCTGTGCCTGGAGCCGTCGCACGGCGTCGCGGTCTGCCTGCAGGGCAAGGTCGGCCTGGCGCGCGCCGCGGTAGGCGAGGCCCAGGCGCAGCATCGCCGTGGCCGCCATCGCATCATCGTAGGCGTCGAGCGGCGGGATTGAGGCGGCGAGCGCCGCCGCGGCCTCGGCGAACATCGGCGGGCTCTGCGCCTCAAGCGACCGCGGCGTCTGCACGCCGAGCAGCGCGCATCCGAGAGCGTAGGAAGCCAGCGCCCGGCGCAGCCCGGCCGTCTCGTCATCCGGCAGCTCGGCGAGGCGGCCGTGCAGGCGGGCGATCGCCAGCGCCTCACCCGGGGCGCGCTGGGCCAGATCGCAGATCATGTCGCAGAGCAGCCGCTGGTGACCTTCGGCCAGCGCCGATGGTGTGCTGACCTGCGCCAGCTGGCGCGCGGCCTCGTCCTGCGCCAGAGCACCGCCCTCGACCTGCCGGCCCAGGCGATACAGCGCCCGCTGGTACGTGGCCATCAGGTCCATGTCGGCTGGTCGCGCGCGCCGCGAAGGCCCGGCAGCGGACGATCCGGACGGCGGCGGGCTCGCCGCTGCTTGCTGGGCCACTCCCGATCGGGCCGCGAACAGGCGGGCGTAGCTTTCTCTGATCTCGCCGACCGGGAGATGCCGCCAGACAGGCAGTCCGGCGATGACCGCGAGGCGTTCCTCAGCTTGCTGGGCGAAGGCCGCCGAGTTGCCGGCCCTGGCCACTTCGATCTGGCCAATCAGCGCGGCCACGATGTTCGGGTACCGCGGCTGGTCGAGGTCGGGCAGGCCTCTCGCGATCATCTCGGCCTGGATGAGCTGGTCGAAGGCCTCCCTGAGGTCACGCCGCAGTATCGACATCATGCCGAGCGACAGCATGTAGTTCGCCGTAACCGAGATCCAGCCGGCCATCCTCCGGTCGGCGGCCTCGCCCGGCTCGGCCTTGCGGAGCAGGCCGATCCGGCGCAGCCGGTCCTTGGCGCACTCGACGATCAGCAGGTAGTAGACCCACCCGGCGCCAGGGTTCTCGACGTCGCGCTCTGCGGCCCACTCCCATGCCTCCTCGAGCACCTGCCCGAGCCGCTCGTCGTTCATGACGGTGGTGAACTGGTTCGACGTGATCGACGCGATTGCGTCCTGGACGCTGATCCCGCCGAGTATCACCTGGAACCCGGTGGCGACGACCGGGTTGTTGAGCGCCTCGATGCCCTCCGTCATTTCGGCAGCATCGCCGTCATGAGCTTCGCCAGGACGCCGACCATCTCCTTGACGGTGCCGTCGAACGGCGTGCGCTTGGCCGGGTCGTAGCTCACGCTCCACTTTCCGGTGGAGTCGCGGGCGAACGACGTGTGTCCGGCCATCTGCAGCAGGATCAAGCAGCCGGTGAACACGACAGGCACGCTCAGCAGCAACGGAATGGCCGCCGCTTCCTGGACCGGCGGATCGTCCAGCCAGCCCTCGACGGCCGGGGCGCTCTCCGGTACCTGTGCCAGCAACTCCAGCAGCTCGCGGGCGGCGGCCGCGGCGCTCGCCTCACCGGCGCGCGCAGCGGCGGTGAGGTCGACCTCCTGATCCTCCGCCGCCAGCACCGTGGCGAGCGCCTCGCCCTGCTGCTGAGTCCCCTCGGGCGTATCGCCGGTCGCGAGTTCTCCCGAGACCGCCTCCAAGATCGTCAGCACCTGCTGGTCAGACAGCGCCGCCAGCCGACTAGCCACATTCTCCATGACCCCTCCTTCAATGCCAGTCCCCGATGAGGACGAACGGCGCCCAGTGGAACGGGTGGTCGTATTCGCCGATCGCGCGCAGCTTCTGCTGCGCGACCTGCAGCGCCCGCCATTTGGGCGTGCCGCCGGGCCCGAGCCAGGCTCGGTAGAAGTGCTCAAGCAGCAGCCGGGAGCTGGCCTTGTTCACGTTCCACAGGCTCGCCACGACCGACGGCGTGCCCGCGTAGAGGAAGGCGCGGATAAGGCCAAGGAGCTCATCCCCGGAGGCGGCGGCAGAGCGACCGGACGAGCAGGCCCGCAGCGTGACCAGCTCGGCCTGCAACGACAGGCTCAGCACGTCGCGGGCCGACAGCAGGTGCCCGTCGAGCTCGCCCGGCCTCCGGCCGCCGGCCAGGTACGCGGCGAGCGCGGGCGGCTCACGCCCGTTGGACAGGAGCAGTCCGGAGGAGTCCATCGGATCGTCCGCCCGTTCGGTGAACACGCCGTGGCAGGCCAGATGGACGACGTCGTGCCCGGAAGCGGCGGATAGGACGGCCTCCCTGGTCGCCGCGGCCGGTCCGGTAGCACCGACAAGGCTGCGGACAGTGCCGTGGGTCTCCTGCAGCAGCCCGGCCAGCATCGCGGCATCGGCCTCCAGCTCCGCCGGATCGGCGTCCTCGGCGGCGGCCACGGCCGCGACCAAGCCCGTACGCGGCCCTGGCCCGCTCCGCCGGGCCGGATTACGCTCCTGCAGCAGCGGAAGCAAGCTCGCGCTCGGAAGCTGACAAATGCCGAACCGCTCTCCGAGTCGCTGCTCGGCGTCCCACGGCAGCATCGCGAACGGAATCGAGTGCAGCGGCCCGTGCGGCACGATGCAAAGTACGTCGCATCCGGCGATGAGCGGCCGGACATCGGCCGGCAGCAGCGAGGGACCAAGCTCGTCGAGGTATTCGGTGCCGTAACTGAACGCGGGATTACGGAGCTTGCGCTGCAGGATCGGACCGGTGCGCTTCGCGGCATTGACGGCGGGCGGCAGGCGGAGGGCGCGCGCGTACCGTTCGATCGCCAGCTCGTGATCCCAGTCGGGCGGCAGGCCGTGGACATCGACCAGCAGACGCGTCACCCGGTCCCGGAGGTCGCTGGCAGTGAACAATGGAACGTCGGTGCCCGGGCCCGGTCGCGCCAGGACAGGCGCGGTCGCACCGGGGGTTAGCACGGTCAGGACGATGCCGTCGTCGTGCGTGAAATACGCAAGGATCCCGACAGCCATCGGCCCCACCCCGAGACCTACGCTGCACTGTGCCGATCGCACCGTCAATGGCGCGATTGGCCGCACTTTGACCGCAGGCATGATCCCGATGAATGTGATCAACGGCAGCTGGGCCGCGACGTGACCCCGCTGACCCCGCCGGAGAACAAGCGGCTGCGCCTCCAGCCGCCGCCACCGAAAGTGTCACGCTGGGCGTACGCGAGAGCTCTGAGCGAGGCAGGCGTCTCCTGGTGGCGGAGGCTCGCGCTGGTTCTGCGCGGTCCGCGCGCTTAGAAGGTCTCGGGCACGTCGACCAGCCGGGACCTGAGGTACTCGCCCAGGCCCTTGGCCTGCGGATCGGGGCGGGTCGAGGCGGCAACGCCGGCGCCCAGCAGGCCGACGATGACGAAGTTCAGCGCGGACAGGTTCGGCAGCTCGAAGCGGCGGATCTCCAGCTCGGCGGCCTCCGGCAGCAGCTCACGCAGCCTGTCGACCGTGAGGTAGGCGCGCAGCCACGGGAAGGCCGACGGGTCGCGAGTCCAGAAGCCGACGTTGGCATTCCCGCCCTTGTCGCCCGACCGGGCGCCGCACACCAGCCCGAGCGGCACCCTGCTGGTCGGGCCCGCGAGGTCGGCGTCCGCGGCAGGCTGCGGCCGACCCGCGGGACGAGTCTCGCTGGCCGCGTGCTCGGCCGGCGCGGGCGGGATGACCTGGGTCGTGCCGTCTGGCAGGACGACGGCGTGCTCGACGACGTCCGCCGGGACGAGCGCGGGCCAGTACACGCCGAATGCGGTCTCGGAGGTAGGAGGCGTCGTGGTGTGGAAGCCGGCGTAGCCGCCAAGCGCCAGTTCCATGGTCGCGTTGGCGAACCGGCGCCCAACCTTGCGGGGATCGGCGTCCTTGACCGTGATGCGCAGGTGGGCCGTGGCCTCGGGGTTCGTGGGCGCATCCGGCTTGTCGAAGCGCAGCAGCCGGACATCGGTCTCCTCGAACTGCTCCTCGCCACCGAGGACCTCGAACAGCTCCTGCCTGGCCCAGCGAGCCTTCTCCTCGATGTCGAGGCCGGTGAGCACGAGCGTCATCGTGTTGCGGTAGCCGCCAAGCAGGTTCATCGCGACCTTGGCGGTCGACGGCGGCGGGCTGCCGCGCGTGCCCGCGATCCGGACCCGGTCCTTGCCGTCCGGTGTCAGCACCGCGGTGTCGAAGTGCGCGATCACATCGGGGTTCGCGTAGGCGGGCTCCGCGAGCTCGTAGAGCAGCTGGGCGGTGACCGTTCCGACCGACACCAGTCCGCCGGTGCCAGGGTGCTTGGTGATGACCGAGCTGCCGTCCGCGGCGACCTCGGCGATCGGGAAGCCGGGGTAGCGGCGGTCGGCGATCTCATCGATGAAGGAGTAGTTGCCGCCGGTAGCCTGCGGTCCGCACTCGATGACATGACCGGCCAGCACGCCGCCCGCGAGGGCGTCGAAGTCGTCTCGCTGCCAGCCGTGCCACCAGGCCGCGGGGCCGGTCACCAGCGAGGCGTCGGTCACGCGCGGGCATACCACGATGTCGGCGCCCGCCGCCAGGGCCGCGGTGATGCCCCAGCCGCCGAGGTAGGCATTGGCGGTCACCGGCTTGGACGCCGCGGCGCTGAGTGGCTGGCCGGAGTCGAGGTGGGTCAGCTCGTGGCCAGCCGCGGCGAGTTCGTCCAGCCGGGGGAGGAGGTCGTCGCCGGTCACGTAGGCGATCTTCGGATGGAGACCGAGACGCTCGGCCAATGCGCCGATCTGCTCGGCCAGGCCAGCCGGATTGAGGCCGCCCGCATTGTTGACGATCTTGATGCCACGATCCATGCAGGCGCCGAGGACCTGCTCTAGCTGGCCGAGCACCGACCGCGCGTAGCCGAGCGCAGGGTCCTTCTGCCGGGCCTTCCAGAGGATGAGCATGGTGAGCTCGGCCAGGTAGTCGCCGGTCAGCACGTCGATCGGCCCGCCTTCGACCATCTCGCGCATGGCGGCGTCGCGGTCCCCGTAGAAGCCAGAGGAGTTCGCGATGAGAACGGGCCTGGTCATGAAGCACTCCCTTCCGACGGTGCCGGGATGCACGCTCCTGGCGACCGCCCCGGGCCAGGTGCGCCGGCGAACGCCTGCGCGATCGACAGCCACTGCGCGGCGACTGGGCCGGACGCGCGCACCGCAGTGTCGGCTCGGTTGCGCCGCTGCGTGACCAGCAGGCAGAAATCGAGCGCGGGTGCCCGCACGAGGTTAGCGGCACCGGCCGGGCCGAAGGTCCACTGGTCGCCGTCCGGGCCGGTCAGCTCGACGCGAACCGGCTCGTCCGGCACGGGCAGGCCGCGCACGGCGAAGCTGAACCCGATCGTGCCGGCGCCGATGTGCGCGACGTGCCGCAGGCGCGCCGTCACCGGCCGCGTGATGCCGAGGGCGTCGGCGATGTCCTGGCCGTGCGCCCAGGTCTCCATCAGCCGGGCGGTCGCCATCGACGCCGCGCTCATGTCGGGTCCGTACCAGGGCATCCGTACGGACGGCCCGATCGCGGCCAGGCCCGCGATGAGCGTCCGGCGCGTGCCGGCCAGCCAGGCGCGCAACTCGGCGCCCGGCGTGGTCCGGTACCTGGCTGCGATCTGATCGGGGAAGTCGGCGCCCGCCGCAAGCACCTCGGCGGTGTCGGCCCGGAAGCGATCGGCATCAGTGGCCGCGACGAGCGCGGCCTCGTCAAAGTAGGCAAGGTGGCTGACCTGGTCGGCGATGCACCAGCCCTCGGCCGGCGTTGGCAGCAGATACTCCGGCTGGCGCAGTGGCGCGATCATCTCATCCAGGTCCGCGGACTCAGCCGCGAGATCGGCGAGCAGCCCCGTCATGTCGATGGGCACTAGCCGGGCCCTGCCGTTTGCCGCGCTGCATTGTCGATAAATCGATTTGCCGACGAATTGGCAGCTGTGTCGGCGAGCCACTCCCCGGGATGACGTCCGCCGATGAAGCCGAAATAGGGCGTCGCCTGGTTGAAGCCGAGGAGCTCCTGCAGCCGCACCGGCAGGCCGCGGACCTCATCGAGGTCGCCGCTGAGGGTATGCGCCTCGCAGGGCCGAAGCCACGGCTGGATGAAGTCCATGAGGACGCCGAGGCGGGGCTGATCGGCGACGTTAGGCCCGGCCCCGTGCCAGAGCCGGCCGGACATCAGCAGGACAGAACCGGCCGGCATCTCGGCGGGGATCGCCTCGCCGGCGTCGGGGCGGCCGCCGTCGCGCCGGTGGCTGCCGGGCACGATCAGCGTGGCGCCGTTGGCGGCGGTGAAGTCGTCGAGCGCCCATATTGACTGCAGCATGACCTCCCGGTCGCGCGGCAGCGGATAGACGCCCTGCTCGTAGTGCAGGACCTGGGCCCGCTGGCCGGGATGAATCTGGGTCGCCTGCGTAAGGCCGAACTGGCTGCCGGTCCCGATCTCGCGCTCCACCAGCTCCTGCACGAGCGGGTCGAGCGCCGCCTCGTCCATGCACCGCGTCCTGGCGATCAGGGCCCAGACCCGCCGCGTCCGGGTGCCGTCGAACCCCGTGCCCCACTCGGCCTCGGCCATCAGGGCGCCGATGTCGCGGCGCGCTCGCTCCAGCGCCTGCGGACTCATCAGGCCCGGCAGCACCACGAAGCCATCGCGCTGGAGCTGGGCGTGGACGGCGTCCGCGGAGTCGGTCACCCATTCACTATCTCGCAGAAATCCAGTTGGGCCGGCCGGCCCATGGGGGCCAGGATTACAGGCACCCGGGGCAGAGGGAAGGCAGTGATGGCCGAGCGTGATCAGCGGGTGGTCGACGGGGTCGGCGATGTCATCGATGGGTCGGTCATCAACCCCGGCAGCATGCTGCCCGTCTACCTGCAGCTGGCGAGCATCGTCCGCGGCATGATCATCGTGCGCCAGCTGCCGCCGGGCACGCCGCTGCCCTCGGAGCCCGAGCTGAGCGAGCGTTATCAGGTCAGCCGGGACACGGTGCGGCGGGCCATGCAGCTCCTGCGCGAAATCGGCCTGGCCGGGACCCGGCGAGGGGTCGGGCACTTCGTGACGCGAACTCCGGAGATCCGGCGGGTCGTCATCTCGCCCGGAAGCCGCGTGTTCGTCCGGATGCCGCAGCCGGACGAGCAGCGTGAACTGCTCGGTCTGACCGTATTCGTCGTGACCGAGCCCGGCCGGCCGCCCATCGCCTACGACACCGCTCAGACGGTGCTCGTGTTCCCCGATGAGCCCGCGCTGAGCTTGGTCTGACCCGTGAGCGGGCAAGATCACCCGGTGACGCTTACTGCCGTGAACGCCATCTCGGCGATGGTGGCCCCGGTCGTCCTGCTGACGACGGGGGGCCTGCTCTCGAACGGCCTGCTGACCGTGTACAACTCGATCAACGACCGCATCCGGGAAATGACGCGCGAGCGCATCGAGATACTCAGCGGGCCTGAAGGCGAGATCCTCGAGCGCAGCGGCGTGCGTCCCAGCGGCCTGGAGCGCCTGACCCAGATCGAGGAGCAGCTGCCGCGGCTGCTGCGGCGGCACCACCTGACGCGGACGTCGTTGCTCACCATCTACCTGGCCATTGCGGTGCTCGGCCTGAGCATCCTCATCATCGCGCTGGCGGTCAGCGAGGACTCGGAGTCGATCGGCCGGGCGGCGCTGGGCCTGGTGCTGGCCGGGACCGCATGCCTGATCTCGGGTCTCGCCGTGGCCGCCACGTCACTGGCCAAGTCGGCCGACGCGATCCCCTATGCGGTGGAGCGCACGCAGGCGCTCGGGAGGTAGCACCGGTGAGCGACGTTCTGACCAGGGAATCTCAGCCGCCTGATCTGGTGCTGTCCTACGGTCCGCGCGGCGACCAGGTCGCGGACCTGCGCCTGCCCAGGAACGCGGCGGAGCCGCCGCTGGTGATCTTCGTGCATGGCGGGTTCTGGCAGGCTGCCTACGACCGGACGCACACCGGCCCGCTGGCGGACGCGCTCGCGGCCAATGGCTTCGCCGTCTGCGCGCCCGAGTACCGGAGAGTGGGTCAGGAAGGCGGCGGCTGGCCGGGAACGTTCGAGGACATCGCCGCGGCTGTTGACGCACTGCCGGGACTGGTCGGCGCGGCCGTCGGCGGGGCGGTGGACGTGGACCGGGTCGTGCTCGGCGGGCATTCGGCGGGCGGTCATCTGGCGCTGTGGGCGGCCAGCCGGGACGGGCAGGCCGAGGCGGCCGCGGTCGTCAGCCTCGCCGGCGTCTGTGATCTCGCGGACTGCTTCCGGCAGGGCCTCGGCGGCGGCGCTGCCGGACAACTCATGGGCGGCGGTCCTGACCAGTACCCGGATCGTTACCGGCAGGCTGACGCGAGCGCGCTGCTTCCGGCCAGCGCACCGGTCTGGCTGGTGCACGGCGACGCCGATGACCGGGTGCCCGTCGAGCAGAGCCGGACGTATGCCGAGCGCACGAATGCGGCCGGCGGATGGGCAAGCTGCCGCGTGCTCGAGAACTGCGGGCACTTCGAGCTCATCGACCCGCTCACGCCGGCCTGGCCCGATGTCCTGGCGGCGTTCCGGGCCGGTGCCGGGCTCGCCTAGCGCGACACGCGGGAGACCCGGCGCACCGCCCCGGGGCACCCTCGTTCCCGTCAGTAAAGGCAGAAAAGCCGCGATCCCCGGTCTTGTGGGCGCCTGGGTTTGTTTAGTAGGTTTCCTAACAAATAAGCCGGGCTCCGGAGGTTAACGTGCGCAAGAAAGTTCTCGGCCTCGGGGTCGCGGCTGTACTCGCGGCGGGGCTGACGCCCGCGGTGGCGGCCGCCGCCAGCTCCACGGCAGCCAAGCCAGTGCCGCTTGAGGTCCGCGTCAACCAGGTCGGATACGCGAGCAAGGCCAGCAAGCTGGCCTACGTCATGATCCACGCGAAAGTCGCGCACGTCGTCTTCACGATCTCCGACAGCCACGGCATCGTTCTGCGGGGCAGCAGCCGTCACTTCGCCGGCGCGTGGAACTCGAGATACGGCGCCGTCTACTCGCTGACGTTCACCCGGCTGTCCCGCTCTGGGCGTTACCGGATCCGGGTAAGCGCGGCCGGCGAGACGGCGCGGTCGCCGTGGTTCAGGATCGGGTCGCCGGCGAGCCTCTATCACCGGCTGGTCACGAACGCGGTGCGGTACTTCACCTCCGAGCGCGACGGCCCGGATGTCGTCCACTCGGTCCTGAACCGGGAGCCGGCCAACCTGACCGACGAGCACGCCTACGTCTACCCGACGCCGAAGTACGACGACAACGACAACCTGCTGAGCAACTTCAGCAAGAAGATCGGCGGGCCGGTCAACGTGGCCGGCGGCTGGTTCGACGCCGGCGGCGGGTACGAGAAGTTCGGGTACACCGCCGCGTACGCCGACGGGCTCATGCTGATCGCCGACCGCGACAACCCGGGTGAGTACCCCACGCTGAACCCGGAGGCGCAGTACGGGCTGAACTGGCTGGAGAAGCTGTGGAACCCGGCCAAGAAGGTCATGTACATGCAGGTCGGGATCGGCAACGGGAACGCCAGCAACACCATCCAGGGTGACTACAACTTCTGGCTGCTGCCGCAGGGCGAGGACCACCTGGACCTCAAGAAGGGGGGCAACCCCGGACCGACGGCCTACTACGTCAAGTACCGGCCGGTGTTCGAGGCCGCGCCCGCGGGCAAGCCGATCAGCCCGGACCTGGCCGGCCGGTTCGCGGCCGACTTCGCCCTCGCCGCCCAGGTCGCGTGCCGGGACCCGAGGCAGGCCAGGCATCTGCTGAGCCTCGCCCGCGGCGTCTACGCGATGGCGCAGACCAAGAACGTCAAGAACATCGTCACCGCCTACCCGCACGACTACTACCCGGGCAGCGAATGGCAGAGCGACATGCTCTGGGGCGCCGATGAGATCGCGCTGGCGGACGAGGCGCTGCACGCTCCGGCCGCGAGGGTGCACGCCGACCTGGAGGTCGCCGCGCACTGGGCCCGGGCGTACCTGGCCGAGCACCACAGCGACGGTGACACGCTCAACCTGTACGACAACGGCGCGATCGGCGAGGGCGAGCTGCTGCAGGCGATGGCGCAGGCGCGCGGGCGGGACGTCATCGCGCCGCGCCTCCTGGTCAGCGACCTGGCCGCGCAGCTGCGGATCGGCGAGTCGTACGCCAAGGGGGACCCGTTCGAGCCGGGCACGGTGCTCGGCCCGAACGACGCGACCCCGCACGCGTTCGGCCTCTACATCACCAATGCGCTCTACCAGCGCTACGGCGGCTCGTCGAAGTACGCGGCGTTCGCCCAGCAGCAGCTGAACTTCAACCTGGGCGCCAACGCCTGGGGCAGCTCGTTCGTGGTTGGTGCGGGGACGACGTTCCCGCACTGCATGCAGAGCGAGATCGCCAACCTCGCCGGGTCCCTGAACGGCCGGGGGAACATCCAGCTGGGCGCGGTCAGCGACGGGCCGAGCAGTGCGGGCAACTTCATTGGGCTCGGCGCCGTGTCCGGGATGCGGGCCTGCAGCGCCGGGCACTACGGGCCGTTCAACACCAAGACGGTCGGCTACGAGGACAACGTGGTCAGCTGGCCGTCGGTGGAGCCGGCGCTCGACTACACCGCGAACTCGCTGCTGGCGTTCTCGCTGGCGGCATCCGGCTGAGAGCGCGGACTTGATTCTGACGGATTAAGCGGAAGGCCCGGACGTGGCAGGCAGGCGGCGAACTGCCTGCCACGTCCGGGCGGGAACGACGCCGCGCGGCAGGCCGAGGAGCGCCTGCCGCGCGCGTCGCTACCGGGCCGCTGGCACGGGCCGCGCGCCCGGCAATGGCGCGTGGTCCGCAGGATCGGCGTCGTCCGGGCTCGGCGCGGGTGCCCCAGCGCGCGCTGTCCCGGTGAGCTGCTGCCAGTCGATTCCCTGACAGTGGACGCCGAGGATGCGGCGCGCAGTCGACTCGCCGCGGCCCGGTGCGGCCTCGGTCAGGGTCCACGCCCGGTCCTCGCGCCTGCTGGCCACGCTAACCAGCACTGCTGCGCCAATCGGTGCACTCACCGCGATGGCGGCTATGATCAGCCCCATCATGATCATGTCGCTCACCTCCTGCCAGACCGTCCCGCCCGTGTGCGGTCCGGTTGATTTAGACGGTAGGGAGCAGGCCTCGCCCCCACCACGAAGGAGACTCACAGGACGTGGCACATGTTGTGCGGAGCGTGCTGTTAGTGGCTGCTGACCTGGTCGGACAGTAGGCGGACAGCCATGGTTG
>Ga0209380_10001971_pt1 | contig 13453 bp, 10 predicted proteins | sample HubBroMetageWFT6_FD_188347 | JGI IMG/M metagenome (GOLD analysis project Ga0209380, IMG submission 188347) | Warmed and freeze-thawed soil microbial communities from the Hubbard Brook experimental Forest, New Hampshire - Hubbard Brook CCASE Soil... | ecosystem: Environmental > Terrestrial >...
CTTCGCCGACGTACCCGCTAGCGTGGGCCATGAAGCCGCCGGGCAGATAGCGCCGGCGATGGACCATGAGCATTTCGAGAAGAGGAATATCGGCGCGATGCGATTCGATGAACGCCACATCCGCCGGCGTGGCTTCCGGCTTGATGACGATGGGCTGAAATTTGGGAAGCGCGCCGGTGTTGCTCAACTGCTCTTTGAGATCGTCCAACGAAAGTCCCAGTCCGTCGGCAATCGCCGGAAGATTTTTCTCCACCGCTGCAATGTCGTCGCGAAGCAGCAGGACGCTGAAGGAAGGATAGTTGTCAACGAGGACGCGGCCGTCGCGGTCGAGCATTCGTCCGCGCGGCGCGATGACGGGGATGGAGCGCACGCGATTGCGCTCCGCCATGACGCCATACTTGTCCGAATCAATGACCTGAAGTTTCCAGAAGCCCAGCAGCAGAAGCGTGATCATGCCCACGATCACGTAGGAGGCGGCGGCCAGCCGTTCTTGCGGCAGTCGATTATCGTTGCGAAACCAGTACGACACGCGAGACCTGCGCGCGAGCCAGTGTGTGTGTCAGGGCTGAGCGGCGCCCGCTCGCGCAAATTCTTTTACTAAAGCGTTGAAGTGCGAACTCTCCGGTCGGCGAGGCTCACAAGAAACGCCCCGGTCCGCCTATGGAAGCTCCCGAAATCGTCGCCCGGCCTCCGAAACCGTCTCATTCCAGAAGCCTGTCCCAAAGTAGCACCCGCTCATAGGGCGCGCAACTCGTCCTGAGGTACAGGTAGCGGGCTGATTACTGGGGTTTGGGCGCAAACGAGGAGTTTGGCGAGTGCATGGGAAAGCGCTGAAATTGAGACCAGAAAGGGAAACGAAGGTCGTTCACTCGAGAATTGCGTGAGCCTGCTTCCGATGCGCCGGGAGGAACAAAACCTCCCGGCACACGGAAGGAAATGGGGAACTAGAATCCGCCGACCGGGCCGACAAGGTCTCGCATCGGGCGAACGCTGTCGCGGTCGCACGTATTCGCGAGGCAGCCGAGGTGCCAATTGTCCTCAATAGTCGCCATCATGGAATAGTGATTGGCGGCGTCGCCGGAACTCCGTGCAAAACGAAGCGTCCTCGAGATGACCAGCGTCACAACGTGACCGCCGCCGGGATTCGCGTTGCAGCATCCGCTGGTGTCGCCGAAGCCGCTGGGGCCCGTGCCGGTGAAGTCGCTCTCATCCCAGGTGATGAAAATCACGGAATTGCCCGTCCACGCTTTCGAAGTCATGATCGCGTTCACGGTGTTGAGGAGAAACGTATCGCCCGTCGAGATAAGTGGCTGGATCTGCGAAAAGTCGCAGGGATCGGCCGGGGTGGCTCCACGCCCGTGCATGTCGTGGCACTGGTCGGGGCTGATCCAGACGTAGTTTGGAACGGTGTTGTTCGCCAGATCGGTGGCAAGCTGGCTGAAGTCCACAATATTGGCGACCCGCGCCGGGTTGCTCTGCACGTCCTTATAGCTGATGAACGGATTGTGCTTCCGCTCGTAGAGCTGGTTTCCGCAGGCGTGAGCCAGCGGCGTTGCGCAGAGCGAGAAGGACTGCATGTAGCCCTTCCAGGATTTTCCGTGCGATTCCAGCTGGTCAACGATGTTGGGCACGTCAATCGTGGTGTCGTTGTCATCGGCGACGCCATTGGTGGAACCGGAAGTGGCCGCGATGTAATTTGGCTGGCTGGGATGGCTGATCCCAAAATAATTCGTGGCCAGGCCGCTGGTGGCGGCGGCAAAATTGATAAACGGCGCATTCGGATTGCCGATGAGCGTGTTGTAGCCGGTGTTCTCCATCATGATGATGAAAACGTGATCGAAGTCGGCGTGGTCATGACCGTCGGCGCGGACCGAATTGGCGAGCGGTGTTGCGGAAACTAGAAATGCGAAGATGACGGCGCCCCATAGGGCCCAGGAAGCGCCGTTCTTGATGCTTCGAGAGAGGTTGCGAATTTTCAAGATAGTCCTCCACATTCAATTTGAGATGAATGATTGCTATCGGAGCTCACCTCGCTGACCTTGGGAGGTCCCCCTGGAAGTGAGTGGAGTGATTCTAGGGCGGGCTGGAATCAAGTCAAGCACATTCAAAGGCGAAGACGGAAAAGGCCGGTTTTCCGCAGGGAGGGTACTCTTAGTACAGGAGCGAACGATGGGCTGAACTTGTCGCGTCTGACGATCCTGAGCGAAAATGACGCACAAGCGGAGTTCATTTGATTCGCTTGGAAACACCCCGGGCGCTTGCCTTCGCAATGCTGCTTGTTTCGTATAAATTAAACTCATCAAGATAACGCGGCGCTTTTCATTTTCTTTGCTGGCGCGGAGTCCTTTACACTTTCTGATTCCCTATGTGGCCTCATTCAAATAAGCCGTTGCGGCTCGCGCTCATCGGAATGTCCGGCGCCGGGAAGTCGTATTGGGCCGCGCGCCTTGCCGCGGCAGGGTATCCCGCTATTTCCTGCGACACACAAATCGAAGGCCGGCTGAAGTCCGCGCTTGAAACCGGCGGCTACAGCGGCATCAACGGGGTGGCCGCTTGGATGGGCTGGCCGCATCTTCCGACCTACGCCGACCGCGAAGCGGCTTATCTTTCCGAGGAAATCGCGGTGCTCGACGAAGTTTTGACCGGCCTGGAAAAAAATCCCGAGCGCGACCTGGTTCTCGATACCACCGGGAGCGTGATTTATGTCGGAAATCATCTTCTGCACCGGCTGCGCAAACAAATGCTGGTGGTTTATCTCGCAGCTTCCCGCGATGAGCAGCAACTCCTGATTCAGCGCTACCTCAAGGACCCGAAGCCGGTTCTCTGGCGCGGGGCGTTTCAGGCCCGCTCGGGAGAGGACCCGAAAGAGACAGTGGCGCGCTGCTATCCCGCGTTGATTGGCGCCCGCCGCCAGAGTTACGAGGCGCTCGCGCATTGCTCGATCCCGGTTTCGGAGTTGCGCGAACCGCTTTTGCACGAAGAAGCGGACAAAAAAATGGCGGGCAACGGTTTTCTGGGAATGATCCAGAGGCAACTGGAGCGCGCGGGCAAACCCGCCAAGGCGGAACCCGGCGCATGAGATATCGAAGCACAGCCGGAAAAGCACCGCTGACGTCTTTGCGCGGCGCTGTGCTGCGGGGGCTTGCGCCCGACGGCGGATTGTACATGCCTGTCGAGATTGCGCGCCACACGCCGGAGGAATTGGAAGAATTTCGCCGGTTGCCGTTCACGGAAGTTTGCTTCCGCGTAGTGCGGCCGTTTGCGACGCCGGACGTGCCGGAAGAAATGCTGTGGCAGATCGTGGCGGAGGCCATCAATTTTCCGGTGAAGCTGGTTTCGCTGTCACCGGCGCTCCACGTTCTGGAGTTGTTCCACGGGCCCACGCTGGCATTCAAGGATTTTGGCGCGCGCTTCATGGCTCGACTGATGGGATATTTCGTGCGCGGCGAATCGCGGACGCTGACCGTGCTGGTGGCGACATCGGGAGACACGGGAAGCGCGGTGGCGCACGGCTTTTTGCGCGTGCCGGGAATTCGCGTGGTGATTCTCTATCCCTCGAAACGCATCAGCGAAGCGCAGGAGAAACAATTCACCACACTCGGCGAAAACATCACCGCGCTCGAAGTCTCCGGAACGTTTGACGATTGCCAGCGGCTGGTGAAGCAGGCGTTTGCCGACGAAGCGCTGAATCAGCGCGCGTTTCTGACTTCGGCCAATTCCATCAACGTAGGCCGCCTCCTGCCCCAGATGTTTTATCACGTGGCCGCGTACCGGCAGTTGCCCGTGGCTTCGGTACCACTGATTGTCTCCGTGCCCAGCGGGAATTTCGGCAACTTGACGGCGGGAATCTTCGCGAAGCGCATCGGCTTGCCGGTGGCGAGATTTATCGCCGCCACAAACGCCAACGACGCGGTACCGGAATATTTGCGGAGCGGCGAGTATCATCCGCGGCCAGCCATTGCAACCTATTCGAATGCGATGGACGTAGGCGATCCCAACAATTTTCCGCGGCTGCTCGATTTATGCCGGAATCGACTTGAAAACGTGCGCAAGGAAATCTGGGGACACCGCGCCACCGACGAAGAAACCTTGAACCAGATGAGCGTGGTCTGGGACCGCTACCGCTACATTTCCGACCCGCACACGGCCGTTGGCCTGCTTGCCTGGGAAGCCTATCGCAAGGAACATCCGGAGCCGTCGCAGGGCCTGGTGCTGGCCACCGCACACCCGGCAAAATTCGCGGAAATCGTGCAGAAGGGAATTGGCGTGGCGCCCCCGCTGCCGTCGCGCCTCGCGGAATACCTGCAGCGCCCAAAACTCTCGCTGCCCATCAGCAGCAAGTACGAAGACTTCAAGCAGTTCCTGCTGGCGCACTAGCCTGGGTTATTAAGACAGCCTACGAGGAGCGACGGAGGCGATCGAGGCCGGTGAAGAGCACGACGCCGAGGACGGCGTTGACCAATGCAGCGATGGCGAGATGCATGTTGAACCAGGCCCCGGGTTCATTGAGGAGCAGGCGCCGCACCACCGTTAGGATCGCCTGGTGCACGACATAGAAGGCGGCCACCAAGGCAAACCGCGCGAGAGGGTGCTCGGTATCGAGTCGCGAACCGATTGAGGAAGCCAGGTAACCAATCACGGTCTTTGCAATTCCATATTCGCCAAACGGAACCGTCGGGCCACTCAGGCTGTCTTGCATCAGCCCCATCATTGTGCCCAACAGCAACCCGGTCGATGGGTTGCGCCGGCTGAGCCCGAAATATATGGTGGCGAGCAGCGGGAGATCCAGGATTTCCAGCCTGGGAAGATAAACCGGAAGAATCCGCTGCAGCACCAGCGAAAGAACAGCAATCCCGACAACCGCTCCGGGGAAAAATTTGTGGACCTCGATGTGCGATTCGCCGCCGCGAAGCTCGTAAGTGTCGTTCATGGCTTCTCTGCCGCCGGCTTCCCCGCAACGGGAACACTGGAATTTCCGGCCGCGGGCTGGGCGGTTTGCGCTTCAGCATCGCTCTTGAAATTCACGGGCTCCTGCGTCAGCAGCACGATCACTTCTTCCAGCCGGTCCAGCCGCGCCGCGGGCTTCACGCGAATCTGCTTGAAGGGATTGCCTTGCTTCACGTCCAGCACCGTGCCGATGGGAACGTCGCGCGGGAAAATTTTGTCCATTCCGCTGGTGACGATTCTCTCGCCGGCATTGACAGTTTCCTCAGCGGCGACGTAGCTCATGGTAAGCATCGGCTCGCCGGTGCCTTTTACGGGGCTCTGAATTCGTGAACTAACTAGCATCGCCCCGGCCCCGCCCTCTTTGTCGCTAAGAAGCAGAACCTGGGCCGTGTCACGATAACTTTCGATGATTTTGCCGACAGCGCCATCCGGCGTAATCACGGCCATGTTGCGGCGAATGCCGTCCCGCTCGCCGCGGTCGATTTCGACGGTGTGGCTTGCCGTGCCGGCGCTGGCGCCAATCACGCGCGCCATGACCATGGGCACTCTCTCGTGGGACTTCCGGAAATTCAAAAGCATCGCCAGCCGGTCACCTTCTGCGGCTTTGCTTTGCAATTGGGAAATTTGCAACTTCAGCTCGTCGTTTTCCGCCCGCAGTTCCTCGTTCTGGCGAGTCGTTCCCTGCAACGCGAAATAGTGGTCCCACACGCCGCGAACTTTGCCGAATCCCCACGCCCCGCCCTTTTCGAACGGCGTAACAGCGGTCACGCTCCAGACCCGGATCAACCGGCCCCGGGAATCGCGCTTCACTTGCACCGCAAGCATCAACACCTGCGCCAGCAGCACGCCGGCTAGCAGCGCGAGGGATCTGTGTCTGGAAGGGACTCCGACCATGGAATAGTTCTCAGTAAACAGTTCTTAGTTTTCAGTAAAACCCAAACTTTCATCGAACATCGGTTTCCGCGGCTGGGAGAACTGCGGAATTCGAATGACTAGACTCCACCCGGGAAACTAACAACTTACAACCAGTAACTCAAAACTCTCTCAGTCAATACAAACCTGGCGCAGCAGTTTGAAATCGCTCAGCATCTTGCCGGTGCCGAGCACCACTGATGCCAGCGGGTCATCGGCGATCGAAACTGGCAGGCCGGTCTCTTCGCGGATGCGCTTGTCCAGATTCTTAAGCAGGGCGCCGCCGCCGGTCAGCACGATGCCGCGATCGCTGATGTCGGCCGAAAGCTCGGGGGGAGTGCGCTCCAGCGCGACGCGTACAGCGTTCAGTATGGTGGCCACGCATTCGCTGAGCGCTTCGCGGATTTCGCTGTCGTCGATGGTCACGGTGCGCGGCACGCCTTCGATCAGGTTGCGCCCTTTCACTTCCATCGTCAGTGGTTTTTCGAGCGGATACGCCGAGCCGATCTCCATCTTGATCTGCTCCGCGGTGCGCTCGCCGACCAGCAGGTTGTACTTGCGCTTCAGGTACTGCATGACCGCTTCGTCCATTTCGTTGCCGGCCACGCGAACCGAACGCGAATACACGATGCCACTCATGGAAATCACGGCGATATCCGTGGTGCCGCCGCCGATATCAACGACCATGTTTCCGGAAGGCTCTTCAATCGGCAGGCCCGCGCCGATGGCCGCGGCCATCGCCTGTTCGACCAGATAAACCTCGCTGGCGCGCGCGCGATAAGCCGAGTCTTGCACGGCGCGCTTTTCCACGGGCGTAATTTCGCTCGGCACGCCAATGACAATGCGCGGGTGCACCAGGACGCGGCGGTTGTGCGCCTTCTGAATGAAATACGTCAGCATTTTTTCGGTGACTTTGAAATCGGCGATGACGCCGTCTTTCATCGGCTTGATGGCGACGACGTTGCCCGGCGTGCGGCCCAGCATGTCTTTCGCTTCGCGCCCGACGGCGACGACTTCGCCGCTGGATTTGTTGATGGCCACGATGGATGGCTCGTTGACGACGATCCCTTTGCCGTGCGCGAACACCAGCGTGTTTGCTGTCCCCAGATCAATTGCCAGGTCGGACGAAAAAAGACTGAACACCGACCTAAGGTTGTAACCATTCTTGTTCATTACTGCTTTCCCCCTGCGGAGAGGATCCTGCCCGGTAGGATCTCCGCGTACGGACTCCCCACGGTGCAACCATCCATTGTCGCCGGATTTTGCGGCCCACGCAAAACCGCGACCCGGTCTCCCATGCCTACTTTGGTATTACGATCGAGATTTGCTGTTTCGCCGTGCCTCCGCGCCGGTTCGATCCGATCACCACAATGTTGTGCTGGCCGGGCTCAAGCGGTTCGGTAAAATGCCGGAAGGTTCCGTCCGGCGAGATGTTTGCCACAGGCTGGCCGTTGATGATCAGCGCCGCGCCGGGTTCGGTCTTGCCGATCAGCTCCGCGGAGTGGCCCTGGATTCTGGGAACTTCAATTTCCAGCATCATTTCCTGGGTCTTGCCCTGGGCGACCAGGCTGAATTTGAAAGTTTCGCTGAATTCGCTGGTTTCCTTCTTGGCGTCCGAAGCGCTGACGTTCCAGAAATAATCGCCGGCCTCGAGTCCTGTAACTTCCGTGCTGGTGCCGGTAACCTTCACTTCTTTCACCAGCCGCGTGAACATGGTGGTCGGGCTGATACGCATCGTGTAGCCAATCGCGCCGTCCACGGCCTTCCATTCGAAGTGGATGGACGCGTTCCTGGGATTCTCCGAAATCACGGGCGCCAGATTCAACGGAGCAATCAGGCCCGGAGGCGCAAGAATATTGGATTTCTGTGTCGGGCCGCCGGAGGAAAAGCTGACCTTTTCAAATGGCGTCAACTCGATCTTTTCCTGCCCGCGCTGCACCTGCGCCGAACCGCTTGCCACCACGATTTCATGATCGTTTTCCTTCGGGTCGTTCTTCACGGTCGCGCGGCTGTTTTGCTTCAGGTAGGCGGTGGCGTCCTCGACGCTGACCGCCGCGCTGGAATCGGGAGAAGAGAACTTTGAGGTGGCCAGATCCACGGAACCTACGTTGATGCGGACGGCGGTGTTCGAGTGGTCGCGGGCGACGTTGTTTTCTTCCACCGTCACCAGCGTTTCCGACTTGATTGTGTACTCCGTCCCGTCGGCAAACGTGATGCGCGCCGCTCCATCACTGGCGGTCTGAATCAGGTCGCCCTTGTCGAGCGCGGTGTGGTAGTCCGCCTCCACCCACGTCACCGAATTCACCTTTTTCACTTGAACACGGCCGTCCAGGTTCACGAACCTGGCTTGTGTCTGCGTGGCCGTTGCATTTCCGGTCTCCGGATTACCCAGGGCGTTGGAAACTTGCTTCGTGATGATGTAGGTCCAGTCCGGTTTAACGGCAAACATTGCGGCAATTACGATGACCAGAATAAGAAAAGCGTAGATCGCCACGGTCTTATAGGTGACCGCGTGCCAATACACTTCCACGCGGTGGATCTTCGGCCCCTGTGGGGGCGCCGAGACCGGGCGGCGTGGTTCGATGGGGGTTTGTGTAGTCACTTGAGTAAGTGCCTTGATTGCTCCAATTTCGCAATGTAGCACACCGCTTTGTACGGGGCGGAAGTCCCGCGTGCCCGCGTAGTCAATCTACAAATAGCGGTTGCGACGCTTTTCCGAGCTGTGTGCCTTCCGCGTTACTTTTCGGCGGCTGAAGAGCTGCCTCGCTGGAAAAAACGGGGCTTGTCGAGGTGGGAATCCACTGCCACATCGAAGAATCCGACCATCATTTCGTCATAAGTCTGCTCGCCCCAACGCACGGCGGCATTCGGGTCCGGATTGTGCGGATTGTCTTTCGAGTTGTCGAACCACGCGACCGCCTGCAACTCCGTGCCGGCCTTGAGCGGCAGCGGTTCGGCCAGGCGATAACCCATCTGCCAGTGAAAGTGGTAGTGTACGCGGAGGAGCGGCTCAATCGATTTGTCTTTGTGGATGATGTTGTATTCGAACTTTTTTCCGCGCAGGTGCATGTGCGGAAAAAAACTGAGCAGCAACGCATCGTTCGGCAGAGTGCCGCGCGCCTCCGCGCGATAATCGGGCGCGCCGGGCGGGATTACGAAGTGGTCGTTGGTTAGTTGCAACGTGAGCACGCGCTTTTCCGGCGGTTCTTTCGCGAAAATCAGGCCGATGCGCGTGAGATCTTTTCCTGGCTTGCCATTTGTGGTGTAGTGCATTTGAAAAACTACGTCGGAGTCCGCCGGAATAAACTTCGCCATGCCGCGCGGCCAATTGTCCGGCGTGCTGCCCGGCGCGTAGACCAGCAGGACGTCGCTGTCGGTCCACATCGCGTCTCTTTTGTCGTCGGGAGAATCGAGCGTCTCGGCGGTGAATGGCTTTCCCACCGGAGCATGGCGCAGCCAGGGCGAATTGGGCGGACGCACGTAGACGACCGCGTGGTGCACATGCTCCGGCAGACCGGGCAGAATTTCGGAAGCCTGCACCCAGCGCCCTTCTTTAAAGTGCGTCGGCAATATTTCGTACGTGTAGCCAATGTCGCCGTCCGCCGGGATGTTCACCGGCTCCGCCATTTTTATTTCCACGTCCGGCGCGGGAATCGTCCAGCGATCCGTCCATTTCCTTGGCGGCGGCGCATCGGCCGGATTGCCCGCAGGTGTTTTAGCTGACGCCCAAGCCACGAGCAGAGCGATCTGCTCGTCCGTCAGCGAAGGATCGTTGGAAAACCTTCCGATCCCTTTCTCCGCAAACCACGGCGGCATAGAGCGATTCCGCACCGCCGCTTCAATCGCGACGGCGTAGCCCTGCGTGCCCTGGTAATTTTCAAACGCCATCGGCGCAATTCCCCCGCTGCGATGGCAGGCCTGGCAATGCTCTTGCAGAATTGGCAGCACATCACGGTAAAACGTGGGGGCATTTGAGAACACAGCGGCCTGCGGCGCGACTAACCTCGAGCCGCACATAAGCACAATGCCAAAGAGTACGGGGTAGGAACATTCTTTCGGTGGGACGAACCTGCGCAAACGCGGCTCCCGTTGTCCCGGACACCGTGGCCGCAATCCAAGAAGAGCCTCAGCCGAGACTCCTCTGAATATACCCTCAACGTGGCGATATTGTTTTTGCGGTGGAGAGTTTCAGGAATGGCCAGAAAAGAATTCGCTATGACGCAGCGTTTTCGCTGGGGCCCACGAGTTTCTGGAATTCCGGATTATCGTGAAGGCAATCGAGATCGGAATCCCGCGCAGCCCAATTCAGATTGCCGTAGCCGGCGGCAATCGCCTTTTTCAGCGTTTCAAGCGCTTCCGTTTTTCTCGACAGCACGCCGTAGGTGCACGCGGCATTGTACAAAGTGTTTCCGTCGTTCGGCCGCAGCGCCACGGCCGTCTGCAGGTGTCGGATGCTTTCGTCAGATTCGCCGAAGGAAGCCAGATTGGTTGCCAGCAGGATGCGCGCGCGAACATCTTCGGGAACCACTTCCAGTTGCTGGCGGAGCACAACGTTCATGCGCCTGCGCATTTCCGCGGCGTCCTGTTTGCGTCCCAGGCGTTCCAGACACAGGCCATAAGGGATATAGGTGTTGTAGTCGTCGCCATTTGCCTCAATCGCCGCTTCTGCCAGTTTTGCGCCATCCACATACTTCCCGTTCGAAAGCAGCGCCCGGCCCAGAATATTCCAGGAGCCGTCGCAATCTCGTTTACGCTCGATCGCTCGCTGCGCCATCAGCGCGCTCTCGTCATATTTCTTCTGCGCATAGAAAAGCCGGCTGCGCGCCACCATCACCTCCGGCAAATCCGGCGCCAGCGCCATGGCGCGGTCGCAGGCGGCCAGGCCGCGCTCGATCCAGCCGGGGTTCTGCTCACGCACTTCGTATATCAGCCCGCACAAGTGAGCGATACCCGCGTAAGCCAGCGCAAAATTGGGGTCCAAATGAATGGCCTGCTCGAACATCTGCAGCGCATAGTCCGTGTTTTCCCGGCGTGCATAACTGCGCCCGCGCAAATAAAAATCGTACGCCTGGGTGTTTTCCGTGGGCTTTTGCCCGATGGTTTTTTCTTCCTGCGGTGTCAGGGTGATGCGCAAGGCCTGCGCGATGCTGCGCGCAATTTCGTCTTGAATCGCGAAGACGTCCTCGAGCTGCCGGTCGTAGCGCTCGGCCCATACCGAGTGTCGCGTGGAACTCTCCACAAGCTGCGCGGTGATGCGCAGGCGGCTTCCCGAGCGGCGAATCGTGCCCTCGAGAACGAACGTGGCACCAAGCTGCTGTCCGACCTGCGGAGCGACGGTCTGTTTATCGCGGAACGCCAGCATCTCCGAGCGCGGAAAAATCTGGAGCTGCGTGATTTTGGAAAGCTCCGTGATGATGTCCTCGGTCATGCCGTCGCGGAAGTATTCGTCTTCCTTGCCGCCGCCCTGATTTTCGAAATAGAGAACGGCCACTGATTTCTTCGCTGCCGCAGCAACGGCCGGGGAAGCAGAAGAGGTGTCGGTTTTTCCAGCGGCGGGCCGGCGGCTCGAATCGATGTCGCGCCGCAGCCGCTTCAGGTCGGCGCGGAGTTCAGCCGCGGTCTGGTAGCGCAGATCCGCGTCCTTCTCCAGCGCCTTCCCAAAAATATTTTCGATGGCGAAAGGCAAACGGGAATTGAGTTTCGTGGCAGGCGCCGCGTCCGAATGCAGGATGCCGTCGAAAATCAGCGCCACGGTCGAGCCCGAAAAGGGAACCATGCCCGTCGCCATTTCATAGAGCACCACACCCAGGGAAAAGAGATCCGAGCGCGGATCGAGTTCCTCTCCGCGCGCTTGTTCGGGCGACATGTACGCAACCGTGCCTATGGAACTGCCCGGACTCGTCAGCATGCTTCCGGCGTCCACCATGTGGGTCCGCGTTTGCAACGAGGATTCACTGACCGATTCCATCATCTGCTGTCGCTGCGTTGCCAGCTTTGCGAGGCCAAAGTCCAGGATCTTCGCGTGGCCCTTTTCCACCAGGAAAATGTTCGCGGGCTTGATATCGCGGTGAACGATGCCCTTCGCGTGCGCCGCTTCCAACCCGTCGGCAATCTGGATGCCCACGTCCAGGATTTCCGATATCGCCATCGGCTTCGCGGAGATGCGATGTTTCAGCGTCTGGCCTTCGAGCAGTTCCATGGCGATAAACGGGCGGCTTTCAAATTCGCCGATGTCGTAAATCGTGCAGATGTTCGGATGGTTCAGGGAAGAGGCCGCGCGCGCCTCGCGCCGGAATCGCTCGATGGCCTGCGAATCGTTGGAGATGTCATCGGGAAGAAACTTCAGTGCGACATTCCGGCCCAGGCGAGAGTCCTTGGCCTTATAGACCACGCCCATGCCGCCGCCACCCAGCTTTTCCAGAACGCTGTAGTGCGAAATGGTCCGACCAAGAACCGTAGCAGTATCTGTCATTGGCTGTGGAGTGTACTCCACACCCCTGCCGCAGGCAATCGCACCGGCGCCGCCGTCCAAGAGTTCAAAGACATACGGCGGCTGCGGAGAGAATCGTTTGTGATAATCACCTATAATCTAGCTGTATGATCCCTGCTTCGTACAAAGCGAAAAAGAAGCTCATGGAGCTTGCCATCGAGGAGGCCAAGCGCGCCGGCGACCGTGGCGACTATCCTATCGGCGCAGTCATCACACGCGTCACCGGCAAAACCGAGACAATTATTGCCAGCGCGGGCAACCGGGTAAAGACTTCAGGCTCCAGCATCAAGCATGTCGAGTTGGAAATGCTCAAATATGTTTCCAGCGGTTACGGCCGCTACCTGCCCGACTTCGTCCTCTATTCCACGCACGAGCCCTGCGCCATGTGCGCTGGCGCCTGCGTGTGGTCCAAAATTGGCGCGGTCGTTTATGGAGTTTCGCAGGAAGACATCGACGCCTACGGGCGCAAGCACGGCAACGAAGTTTATAAGTGGCGCGCTTGCCTGATCTCCTGCAAGTTCGTCTTCGAAAAAGGCAATCACCACATCCCCGTGATCGGCGCTTTTCTCCGCAAAGAATGCCAAAAGCTGTTCAGCTACAGAAAGGCATAGCGCCCAACGCTTTAATCTGGGATCGGTCGTGGCACGCTTCAACTTCATTTTGGGGTTTCGACCGCAATCCTCTATAATCTTAAGTTTGTTCACCACCTCAGGAGACATCTGGAATGGCTGGCGTATTTGACAACCAGAAAACCGGCGTCCGAGTCCTGTTCGGCGTCTTTATCGCGATTATCGCCCTCAGCATGCTGCTCTACCTGGTGCCCCAGGGCACCAACACCACTGAGGGCTCAACCGACGTGCTCGCCAAAGTGGGCGACCAGAACGTCACGATGGGAGAGGTGCGCCAGCAGCTCGACGAAATCCGCCGCCGGAACCCGATCCCCCAGCCCCTCGAAGGCCTCTACGCCAGGAACATCTTGAACCAGCTCGTCTTCCAAAAGGAAATTGAGTTTGAGGCCAAGCGCCTCGGCGTAACCGCCAGCGACCAGGAACGCGCCGACCGCATCAAGCAGTACGTGCCGACAGCTTTTAATGGCGACACATT
>Ga0209380_10001974_pt1 | contig 13444 bp, 12 predicted proteins | sample HubBroMetageWFT6_FD_188347 | JGI IMG/M metagenome (GOLD analysis project Ga0209380, IMG submission 188347) | Warmed and freeze-thawed soil microbial communities from the Hubbard Brook experimental Forest, New Hampshire - Hubbard Brook CCASE Soil... | ecosystem: Environmental > Terrestrial >...
TAGAAGGCCCATCCGCCTGGTACGCGCTTGTCTTTGATGTGGACCTCGCGCCCCATGACGTCGCCGTTCTGGAAGTGTCCTGACTTATTGATCGACGCGTTGCTGCCCGCGCCGCGGACTTCCAGCACCAGCATGGTTTGGTCGGGCCAGGTCCCGGTCTCAAGGAATGCCTTGTAGGCCGGTGGGTTGACGAACACATTGTCGAACATGTCATGCCCAGCCATTCCCGCGGCACGCGGAGCGTAGCTCATGTTGAGGCCGCTGGTCAGATAAACCCACTGGCGGTAATTTTCCGGGAACTCCAGCTTGCCGTCCGCCGTAAAACCGGGCAGGTCTGACTGCGAGGGCGGAGCCGCCTGCACCACGGAGTGCCGCGCGCTGTATGGTACGAGGCACAGCATTACCAGCAACATCAGAGTCAGGGTCAGAAATAACCAGGCACGCATGATTTTTCACCTCACCGGGATGCTTTCCATCCGAGATGGGACGAGTCTAAGGGATTCAGGTATTGGCGTCTTGAACAAAATCAACCTTATGTTGAGGGCGGGAAATGGCAGCGTCGGCGCAAAGCGCGGGTAGCGAACAGCGGCTAACGGGTGGAAGCTTTTATGGCAGCGTGGCCGGACGGCAGGCCGTGGGCGGAGCCATCTTCACCGAACTGCATCACGCTCAGGCCCGCAAGCTGCCGGCACATTCGCACGAACTCCCTTTCTTCTGCCTGTTCTTTGGCGGCGACTACGGGGAAAAATACGGCCGCCGTGATGTGCAGTTCCGGCCTTTCACACTGTCGTTCCGTCCCGCGGGAGTGCCGCACCAGGACGAAGTCGGTCCCAAGGGCGCACGCATGTTCGGCATCGAAGTCGAGCGCGGCTGGCAATGCAGCTTGCAGAGCTGCTCCGGCAACCTTGGCATCGCCTACGACTTTGAAGGCGGGGAATTGCTGTGGCTTGGTCTCAAACTTTATTCGGAGACGCGCACGCCGCTCGATGCTCACGACCTGCAGGTAGAGAGCCTGGTGTCGGAGTTGCTCGGCTGTGTGGCCTGCAAACCTGAACGAAGCAGCGCGGCCCCGTTCTGGTTGCGGCGAATCACGGAGAAGCTGCGCGCCGAGTTCTGCGAGCGGCTTACGATGGACGACCTCGCGCGCGAGGCCGGCGTGCATCCCGTGCACCTGTCGCGGGTGTTTCGGCGTATCACGGGTAAGGGCATCGGAGAGTACGTGCATCGGCTGCGCGTCCGCGAAGCCTGCGAGCGCATGCTGAAACCCGAAGCGTCGCTGGCGGAAATCAGTTTCGATCTGGGCTTCGCCGACCAGAGCCACTTCACGCGGGCCTTTCGTGCCATCACCGGAACCAGTCCGGGCGCGTTTCGCGCTCAACTCGGCGCGCGTTCGCTTACTTCTGCCGCGTCTCTGAGCCCCCGCCCATCTTGACCCAATTGGCTCCGCCGTCTGTGGAATACTCCGACCACCAGTCGATGTGGTCAGGATTGCGAAACTCGTTAATGGTGCGGAACTGAACCGTCTTGCCCTTGATCTCGTTTTTGCTGGAATACTCCCAATGGTTGCCGTCGGGACTAATCGTCAGATCGGTCGAATGCGGACGCTCGCCGGTGGGCGACAGTCCATAGAAGTGGAAGGCGGCGGTTTCGGGATCGTAGACGTAGACAGAAAGTTCGCGACTGGGTTTGCCCTCCTCATTGATCGACTGATCACAGACCACAAAGACGTGATCGGGCGACCAGGCACAGTTGCTGACGCCGGTGACCGTCATTGCCTTGCTGTAATCGGAATCGAGCATCTTGCCCTCGAGCGGCCATTTGCCGCCTACCCAGCGGTTGAGGACGTCGCCGTTCGCCTTGTCGGCGGCGAGCATGGGCAGGGAACAGCAGAGAATCAGCGCGACGAGAAGTGTCTTCATGGTTTCTCCGGGAATGAATTGCGGCCAGCGGCTTGCGACGAAGCGCACCGAGCATACGGTACGGCGGCGCGAATGCCAAGCGCCGTGGGATGACGTGCGCGAAATCACATCCCGGTCGCGCGCCATTCATTACAATATCCGCATGGACTCATTCATCATTGCAGGAAGGCAATTTCGCTCGCGCCTCATCGTGGGCACGGGCAAATACAAGTCGGGACAAGAGACCGCGCGCGCCATCGAGGTTTCGGGCGCAGAGATGGTGACGGTCGCGGTGCGGCGCGTCAACCTCGACCGCAGTAAGGAATCGCTGCTCGACTTCATCGATCCGCAGAAATATTTTCTCTTGCCCAATACCGCGGGATGCTACACCGCTGATGAGGCCATCCGCACCGCGCGCCTGGGTCGCGAAGTTGGCTTGTCGGACTGGGTGAAGATCGAAGTGATCGGCGACCAGGCAACGCTATTTCCTGACGTGCAAGCCACCGTCGAAGCTACACGAGTACTGGTAAAGGAAGGCTTTACTGTTTTGCCCTATACATCTGATGACATTGTAGTTGCAAAGCGTCTTATTGATGCCGGAGCGAGTGCCGTGATGCCGCTGGGTGCGCCGATTGGCAGCGGACTGGGTATCCAGAACCAGCCCAGTATGCGCATTCTGCGCGAAATGATTACCGACGTACCGCTCATTGTGGACGCGGGAGTGGGTACCGCGTCGGACGCGACACTCGCCATGGAATTGGGCATGGATGGCGTGTTGATGAACACTGGCATCGCCGGTGCGCAGGACCCGGTGCTGATGGCCGAAGCCATGAAGAACGCGGTGATCGCAGGCCGCCAGGCGTTCCTCTCGGGCCGCATGCCGAAGAAGCTCTACGCGACGGCGAGTTCGCCGCTGGAAGGCGTGGTGCGGTAAGGTTCGTTGCCTCCCGCATCCGGCCGGTTTTCAGATAGGGTGCGGCCCGGGGTGTCCGCGATATCATTTCGAACGCAGCAATCGGTCTGGTTCATTCGATCTCCATGCTCGACCTCGACTCCATTGCACAGAAGACCGGATTGATTGCAGAGGACAAGCTTTCTTGGAACGATAACGACATCCCACTGCACAAGCGGGGCGTGAGCGTTTCGTGGCTGATCGACTTCGTTCATGAGGTGGATCGTGCGTGGCAGGACGTAGTCAAACAACACGAGCGCGACAGGAAGGCGAGCCTTTATTTCGATGCGCCTTGGCCGGATCCGCTACCGTTCGCTCCTGACCTGAGAATGTCCGCTGTGTTTCTAGTCAACTACGTCATTCGGCCAATGACCAGGGTCGTCGGCGCGCCGTTATACGTTCGCGTGCCGGAGCAGTGCAGACGTAAACCCGATGTTTTTGTCTCGCACGCTTGGAGCAACCCTTTGGCGTGCTGGGGTGCCTTTTCGACGCTTTATACGTTGGACTCACCGTTGCGGTCGTGGGAGCCCAGGAAATTCGTTTGGATTGATTTGGCGTGCTACAACCAACACCGCGTTGAATGTGTTGCCGAAGACATGAGGGCGGTCATCGCTTCGGTAGGTCGGGTGGGCATCCCCATGATCAATTCTGTCCCTTTCTCACGCCTTTGGTGTCTGTGGGAACTTCTGTGCGCTCATCTTGCAGATGCCAAACTTGAGATGTATGAAGCGAACGGCTCGGCCTATGATTTGGGATTCCTGGCGGATCGTTTTCAGGACGAGTTCAGATCGGTCGAGCATGCGGCCACGACATTGCCGGAAGATCGGGAACGGATTCTGGAAGCAATGATTTCGACATTTGGGTCGATCGCAAAGGCCGACGAGCATCTACGTCAACTGGTCAACTCGATGCTCAGCAAGCAGTCGGACAAGCCTTGGAACAAAACCTGACGCGGTTCGGCCACGCATCCTGCTTGGCCGGTTGCCAGATCAAAGCTTCTTTTGCTTGGAAAGCACTTCGGCGTTGAGGGTGTGACATCTTTCTAAGGTTTATCCTTGCAAGCATGCGGATTGCGATGGTTGTTCCATCCGTCCTTAGTATTCTGTTAGTGAGCGCCATGGGACAACCGTTCTCCCAACAATACCTAGCTGCGCAGAAGCGCGTCGTAATCGCCGCGAGCACACTGCTTGACGGCAAGGGCCACGTGTTGCGCGACACACACATTGTGATCGAGGGCGCGAAGATTGTTGCCATCGATCCCAAGGCAGGGCCGGTTGACTATGACCTGCGTGGCCTCACGGTCATGCCGGGCTGGATCGACTCCCACGTGCACATTGCATGGAGCTTCGGCAAGGATGGGAAGAGTGGCAGTCCCGGCGGAACGCCGGAAGAGGTCGCGTATCAAGTCGCCTCGAACGCCTGGGTGACACTGATCGCTGGCTTCACCACGGTGCAAAGCGTTGGATCACCTGCCGACGTTCCCTTGCGCAACGTCATCGCGAAAGGCGAGCTACCTGGTCCACGAATTCTCACCTCTGCCGCACCCCTGATGGGACAGGGTGAGAAGTCGGGCAGTCCTGAAGAAATTCGCGCGTTTGTGCGGAAGCAGAAGGAATCGGGCGCGGACTTGATCAAGGTCTTCGCCAATTACAGCATCCGCAAGCCTGACATGATGCTGTCGCCCGAGCAACTGTACGCGGCCTGCGACGAAGCGAAGAAACTGGGACTGCGCACGCTGGTTCACGCATACGGTGAGGCGGTGCGCGCAGCGACGGTCGCCGGCTGCACCCAGGTGGAGCACGGTGTCTTGGCGACCGACGACGACCTGAAGTTGATGGTGGAGAAGGGAACTTACCTCGATCCTCAGGCCGGACTGGTGTGGGAGAACTATCTGCTGAACAAGGAGAAATTCGTTGGCACGCCAGGCTATCCGGCTACGTTGGACGGTTTTGCATCGATGGAGCACTTGATCCCGATGTATCACGCGTTCATGAAGCGTGTGTACAAGGTGCCGGGCCTGAAGATTGTGTTTGGTTCAGACGCCGTGGCGGGTGCGCATGGACGCAACGCCGAGGAGTTCATCGACCGAGTGCGGGATGTTGGTGTTGACCCGATGGTGGCGATGGTATCCGCCAACTCGCTCGCAGCAGAGGCGATGAGCATGTCGGATCAGATTGGTTCAATTGCGCCGGGCCTGCAGGCAGACATCATAGCGCTCGATGGCGATCCGCTGAAAGACATCACGGCCGTGCGGCGCGTCGTGTTCGTGATGAAGGGCGGGATGGTGCTCAAGAATGATGCCCGCGCGCGGATTCCTGGTGGCAAGGCACTTTGAAACTCTTCCGCACCTTGGAATGTAAGAAGGTTGGAATGTACGTCGCTAAAGAAGACTTCATCGTGAGAATCAGTTCCGGGTTGACCGTTCTTCACCTGGGTTGCGTGGGGTTCACGGACCTCGACGGCCAAGACCGGGTCAAGTTCGCCAAACAGAGTCTGCATTGGAAACTCACCCAGTGTTCGAAGGTAGTGGGAGTCGATCGCAGCGGTGCCGTAATCGAGGAGATGCGCAAGCTCGGGATCTTCGACAATGTGGTTGCTGGAGATGTCGAACGATTGGACGAACTGCCGGTGAATCAGAAGTTCGACATCGGAATAGCGGGCGACATCATCGAGCACTTGTCCAACCCCGGGCGGATGTTGGATGGCATCAAGAGGTTTTGTAGAACTGGCACGCGGGTGATCATCACGACCCCGAATGCGTTTGGCGCGCCTAATTACCTGCGATATTCAGCCGGCAAATTTCGCGAGGGCGCGGAGCACGTGATGAGTTTCAACGAACAGAATCTCGTCACGCTGCTACAGCGGCATGGATACGCCGTTGCTGAATCGCACACCTGCTTTCAGCCCCGCTCTGCCGAGGCGCATAACAGCCTTGCTTTTCGGGCCGGGAAAAGCATCCTCAGGCTATTTCCACGCTTTGGCGGAACGCTGATGGTTATCGCTACGCCCACCACCGTGGACAACGGCTGGGGTGAGTCCGCGCAAGCGTAGGTTGTCCTCCTCGTTATTTTGTCGAAGCTCGGGAAGCCTGCTGGCCCACCAACTCAAAGCAGTTTGCCGCCATATCCACCACCTCGCGTCCAATTTCGAGCGAGGCCGTTGCCGCAGGTGAGGGCACATTGCAAACATGAATCATGCGGCGGCTGTGGACGAAGTGGAAGTCGTCGAGCAGGTTGCCGTTCTTGTCGACGGCCTGCGCGCGTACGCCTGAGCCGCCGGGCGCGAGGTCGTTTTCGGTTAGCTCAGGGACCATCCGCTGCAGCGCGCGAGTGAACGCCGGCTTGATCCACGATCGATACTGCTCGGCCATTCCCATCTTCCAGTACTTGCGCGCCATCCTCCAGAAGCCGCGATAGCGCAGCATTTCGACAGCTTCGCTTATGTCGGATGAGCTGCCGGAGTAGCCTTCGCGGCGAAACGCCAGCAGCGCATTCGGTCCGGCTTCGACGCTGCCGTTCACGTGGCGCGTGAAGTGGACTCCAAGGAAGGGGAAGCGCGGATCGGGCACGGGGTAAATGGGATTTTTGACCAAGAAGCGCCGCTGCGGTTTCAGTTCGTAATACTCGCCGCGGAACGGGATGATCTCGAGGTCGGTTGTGCATCCAGCCATGCGGGTGATGGCGTCGCTGTAGAGGCCGGCGCAGTTGATGGCGTGGCTCGCGCGGAAGGCACCGGCGCTGGTCTCGACGACGTTGGCGTCACCATCGTCGCGCAGCCCGATGACTTTGGCGTTGAGGCGAATCTCGCCTCCCGCGAGCTTAACGAGTTCAGCGTACGTTCTCGCGACCTCAGTGTAGTCGACGATTCCAGTGGAGGGAACGTGCAGCGCGCAAATTCCTTCGCAGTACGGTTCGATCTCGCGGAACTCATCGCGATCGAGCAATCGCAGCCGCGCTACGCCGTTGGCTACGCCTCGCTCGTGTAGCTGCTTCAGGCGCGGAACTTCTTCCGGCGCTGTCGCGACCACCAACTTACCGCACTCTTCGTAGGGAACATTGTGTTCGGCACAGAAGCGCTTCATCGAGGCGCATCCGGCGACGCAGTTGCGCGCCTTCAGCGAGCCGGTGCGATAGTACAGGCCGGAGTGGATAACACCGCTGTTGTGTCCGGTCTGGTGGGCGGCGACGTGGTCTTCCTTGTCCACGACGAGCAGGTGCTTGCCAGGAAAGCGGCGGGCATATTCGAGGGCGGTTGCGAGCCCGACGATGCCGGCGCCGATGATGAGCAGATCTGCCTGGCGATCAGCCATGATTACTTACCCGGGGTGAACGCCTGATTATACGGATGGGTATACACGCAAGCTGTGACTACCGGCACATCCCGGGGTGTAGCCGAAGTGTAAGCTTGACTGGCGAGCGCAAACTTTAGGACGACGACATGCGTGTCTTGATCACCGGCGGAGCGGGCTTTCTGGGCTCGCACTTGTGCGACGCGGTGCTGGCGGAGGGCCACTCCGTGGTGTGTGCCGACAATCTGCTGACCGGTCGCATCGAGAACATCGCGCACCTGGCGCACGAGCCGCGCTTCGAGTTGTTGCGGCAGGACGTCTGCCGGGCTTTCGATGCCGGCAAGATCGACTACGTATTTCATTTCGCGTCGCCTGCCAGTCCGGTGGATTATCTAAAGCACGGTATCGAAACCCTGCAAGTCGGTTCGGCGGGAACGATCAATTGTTTGGAACTCGCGAAGGAGTACAACGCGAAGTTCCTTTTGGCGTCGACTTCGGAGTGTTACGGCGATCCGCTGGAGCATCCGCAGAAAGAGAGCTACTGGGGGCACGTGAACTCGGTTGGGCCGCGCTCGGTGTACGACGAAGCCAAACGGTTCGCCGAGGCCGTCACCATGGCGTACCACCGCTACCATCGCGTGGACACTCGCATTGTGCGCATCTTCAACACCTACGGCCCACGACTGCAGATCGATGATGGACGCGTGATCTCGAACTTCATGCGGCAGGCGCTGCGCGGTGAGCCACTTACCGTGTACGGCGATGGCCTGCAGACGCGCAGCTTCTGTTATGTGAGCGACGAGATCGAGGGGATACTCGCTCTGGCGAAATCAGACGAGCACCTTCCGGTGAACATCGGGAACCCTGCGGAATTTACGATGCTGGAATGCGCCGAGGCAGTACTCGAGGTCGCAGGCTCGCAGAGCAAGATTCGCTTCGAAGCGCTGCCCCAGGACGACCCTAAGCAGCGCCGTCCCGATATCGCGAAGGCCCGCAGGCTGCTTGGCTGGGAGCCCACAATTGATTTGCACACTGGCCTGCAACTGTCGCTCGACTACTTCCGCGCAGCTGTTCAAGGCCAGGCCGAGCCTACCCAAAAATAGACAGCCGCACGACTGGCCGTCTCGTACAATTCGTGTGTCACAGGCAACAGGTTTCGCGATGCGTCCTCACCTCGAATTCGACGAATTGCGCCGCGACAACGAATCGTGGTGGTACACCGCGCGCCGCAAGCTGCTACGTGAGGCGGCCGCCCAGGCCGTTCGTGGCAAGCGGGAAACCTGCGTGCTCGACCTCGGCTGTGCGGCGCAGTTGCAATTCGACGATCCAGCGCTGTATCGCGTGTGCAACGTCCAAGGTTCTCTGCGCACGCTGGCGTTTCGGCAGATCGAGGGAGACAGGAACCTGGTTTGTTCGCGGCCGGAAGAGCTTGCGTTTAATTCGAATTCGTTCGACGCAATCGTGGCGGGCGACGTGCTGCAGTCGGTCGCCGACGACATGGCCGCGCTACGCGAGATGCGCCGCGTGCTGAAAGAAGGCGGGCTGTTGTGTTTGACCGCGCCGGCGTATTCGTTTCTTTGGGGCGAGGATGACGAGGCCCGCGGACATCAGCGGCGCTACACGGTCAGCGAGCTCCGGCGCAAGCTGACCACCTGCGGCTTCCAGATTCATCGCGCTTCGTACTTCGTGGCTAGCGCGTTCCTGCCGCTGGTGGTGGGGCGCGCCGCCAAGGATATCTTCCGCAAATCCATCAGCCGTCACCAGCACTATCCTCATCCCTCGCGCGTTGCGAACAGCGCCATGGCTACTCTGCTTGATGGCGAGCGCCACCTGATGCACTACATCAATCTTCCGTTCGGAACGCGCGTTGTCTGCTGGGCACTCAAGCCGGTGCTGGTCGCCGAAGCGGTTACCGTGCCCGCCTGGGAGCGTAAGTGGGCGCAGCAGCCGCTGGCGCAGGGTAGCGGGTAAGACGGTAAAATGAGCAGGTGGCCGTCCTTCGCAGCATTTTCCACAGTACCGGCACAACGCTGGAGATGATCAAGTGGCAGCACTCGGTGCTGACGCTCCCCTTTGGATTGACTGGCGCAGTGCTGGCGGCGCGCGGCATTCCCAACCTGCATACATCGATCTGGATCATTGTCGCGCTGGTGGCGGCGCGTTCGGCCGCGATGGCCTTCAACCGTCTGGTCGATGCCGACATTGACGCGGAAAATCCGCGCACGAAAATCCGCGCGCTGCCCGCGGGCAAATTGTCGAAGCAATTTGTGATGGGATTTGTGATCGTCACATCGGCAATTTTGATCTTTGCCGCGTGGCAGTTGAATCCGCTTTCGTACTATTTGTCGCCGGTTGCATTGGCGCTTGTCTTCTTCTATTCGTTTACCAAGTGGTTCACGCGCTGGGCACACGTGGTGCTCGGCCTCGCCATGGGAATCGCCCCGGCGGCCGCATGGATCGCGGTGCGCGGCTCATTCGACCCGCGCATCCTGTTGCTGGCTGGAGCTGTGGTGTTCTGGGGAGCGGGTTTCGACATCCTCTACAGTTGCCAGGATTACGAGTTTGACCGCGACGCGAATATCTACTCTGTTCCCAGGGCCTTCGGGATTCGGAATTCGTTGCTAATCGCTCGGCTGTTTCATTTCGTTACCGTGCTGTTGCTAGCGGGGATGGTAGTGGCGTTCGGGCTGGGCAAGATTGCCATGGCCGGTGTCGGAATTGTCGCGCTACTTCTGATCTACGAGCATACGCTGGTGAAGCACAACGATTTAAGCCGGGTGAACGCCGCGTTCTTCACGACGAATGGGTTTATCTCCATGGGATTTCTGGTGTTCATTGCGGCAGATTTGTTGCTGGCGCCGTAGAGTCTATAAGGCTCTCGGGCGTCGAAAATTCTCACGACAATGTGCCATTGATCCTGCTGCGTCGGCAGGCTAAACTTTCTGCGCGTCGCTCAGGAGGCACTTGCCAATGTTGGGAGCCACCCTGGCTCGCATCGCAGTCATCGCCGTTCTGGTTGCCACCCTGATAGGCCAGAATCCGTCGGGCACGACAAAGAACGTTCCCGTTACTCTGCGTTACCTCGGTACAGCAGGATGGGAGATCAGCGACGGCACCACCGTAATCTTGATTGACCCGTACGTCTCTCGAATAAATGGTCCACCGCCGCCGGGAGGATCAGGAAGCCGGATCACGGGCGACGCTCGCCCGAAAGTCGGATGGGATGACATCGCGACTCCAGACATAGCTGCAATTGACTCTCGGATCCAGCGGGCAGATTTTGTCCTGGTCACTCACACGCACTACGACCACGTTCTTGATGTGGCACATATCGCCTTGAAGACCCATGCGTCAGTGATCGGTACGGAGAGCACTGAGAATGTGATGCGAGCTTACGGGGTCCCCGAGGCGCAACTGATCACCGTGCGCGGCGGGGAGGATTATGATTTCGGGAAATTCTCTCTCAAGGTGATTCCAAGCATTCACAGTGCTTTGGACCACAAGCGTTACTTCAGTTCGGAGACTGCGCCCGCCACTCTAAAAGCACCTCTGACGTTGAAACAAATACATCCGGAGGGTGGTACGCTGGCCTATCTGGTTCGATTCCACGGTCACCAGATTCTTGTGTTTGGAGGAATGAACTACATTGAGCGCGAGCTCGAGGGCCTGCAGCCCGATGTGGCGCTGGTTGGGGCGGGGGGCTCGCGTAAGGAGATCTACGATTACACAGGGCGCCTGATGCGCGTCCTGAATAATCCACCGCTGATTATTCCGACGCACTGGGACAACTTTTTGCTCCCCTACAGTGCCTCGCAACAGACCGCTGTCGATGCGGTGCAACAGTTCGTGCAAGAGGTCAAGGTTGCTTCTCCGAAGACGAATGTGATCGTGCCGAAGTATTTCGAAGCCATCGTCGTGGAAAGCGTCCCCTAGCTGTTTAGTTGCCGCACCGATCTCACGTCACATCCGCCTGTGATTTCTCCGCCGGGGTGCGTTATCATTGAACGGATGGCCACTATGGAGCAGACTCTCGCCGGAAAGAAGCAGCATCCTTTTCAAACCGATGACGCACGCCTGAAACCCATCGCCGACAAGGTGATGGCGCAGGAGCGGCTGTCGGAAGACGACGCTCTCACGCTCTATCGCTCGGGCGACATTCTGGCCATCGGATGGCTGGCGAACCAAGTTCGTGAGCGCATGCACGGCGACATTGCCTACTTCAACGTCAACCGGCACATCAACTACACCAATGTGTGCGTGGCGGCGTGCCGTCTGTGTGCCTTCGGCCGCAAGAAAGACACTCCCGGCGCTTACACCATGGCGCTGGAAGAAGTCTGGAACACTGCTGCGACCGGATACACCGAAGCGGTGACCGAGTTCCACATCGTCGGCGGACTACATGCCGACCTGCCGTTCCAGTATTACCCCGACATGATCGCCGGGTTGAAGCAGCGCTTCCCGCAGGTGCACCTGAAGGGCTTCACCATGGTGGAGATTTCGTTCTTCGCCAAAATCGGCAAGATGACACCGCGCGATGTGCTGGTTCGGCTGAAAGAAGCGGGCTTGGACTCCATGCCGGGCGGTGGAGCCGAGATTTTCTCTGATCGCGTGCGCCACATCATCTGCGACCACAAGATCGACGGCGACGACTGGCTCGCTATCGCGCGCACCGCGCATGAAGTTGGCCTGAAGTCGAATGCCACCATGCTCTACGGCCACATTGAACACGACGAAGACCGCGTCGATCACCTGCTCAAGCTGCGCGCGCTGCAGGACGACACGCACGGATTCCAGACGTTTATTCCGTTGGCGTTTCATCCTGACAACACGCCGCTACAGCACCTTCCGAAGACTACGGGCATGCTCGACTTGAAGCAGATCGCGGTGTCGCGGCTGGTGCTCGACAACTTCCCGCACGTCAAGTCTTACTGGCAGATGATGACGCCCAAGATCGCGCAGATTTCGTTGCGCTTCGGCGCCGACGATATCGATGGCACCGTGGTGGAAGAAAAGATCTACCACGATGCGGGCGCGACTACGCCGCAGGGCTTGAGCCGACAGGACTTGATCCGCCTCATCACCGAGGGGGGACGGGTGCCGTTCGAGCGTGACACGCTCTACCGTCCCGTCACCCGCACTGAGACCACCGTGACGGTGGCGGTGTAATCTCTACCTCGCTTCAGGCTTCAACTTCTTCCCACCTGGCATCGGCGGCCACCCCAGCGACGCTCCCTGGAACAGAGGAGTAGCCTTCTCATAACGCTTACCCTTGTCGTCGTGCACGGCGAAGCGCTTCGGATGCTCGGGCGGCCCCGCCCACAAGGTCACGCCGGCGTAGGCGCCGTCGTTACGCAGCACGTAATACGTCATGTCCATATACGCCAGCTTGCGCATGTCTCCGTTGTAGTTGCGCACGATACGCTTGAGCGCATCGAGTCCGGCTTCCTGCGGCGACATGCCGTGGCGCATGTTCTCGACAATCGTGTGGCCGCCGCAGACCTTGATGTTCTCCTCGCCGTTGCCGGTGGCGCCTGCCGCGCCTACGTCCTGATCGCAATAGCAGCCCGCGCCGATGATGGGCGAGTCGCCGGCGCGCCCGGGAATCTTCCACGCCAGTCCGCTGGTCGTAGTGGCGCTCGACATCTCGCCCTTGGTATTGACGGTCGAGCAATTGATGGTGCCGGTCGGCGGTTTGAGCACGCGCTCGATAGCCGCCATGCGGAACTCAGGCTCGATGCCGATCTTCGCCGCCAGTTTCTCCATCTTCTCGATGAGTTGTTGCTGCAGTTCGGTGATATCGCCGCCGATGTCGGGGAACTTGAAGTTCGGGCTGGCGAGTCCGGGCCCCCACCAGTCGTCGTTCGACATGGTCTCGCGCCACAGTTGCCAGGTCTTGCGCGAGCGCTCGGTCAGCAGGTTTATTTTGGGGAAGCCCATGAGCAAGCCGAACTTTGATGCGCCCTCGCCCACCAGCATGACGTGGCCGGTGTGCTCCATCACGGTCTTCGCCAGCAGTGACACGTTCTTAATGTCGTGCACCCCGGCAACCGAACCCGCCATGCGAGTCGGCCCGTGCATGCAGCAAGCATCGAGCTCGACCACGCATTCTTCGTTGGGAAGGCCGCCGAGCCCAACGCTGTCGTCGTTGGGGTCGTCTTCTGGACAGGTGATGACCTGGTTGATGGCATCAAGCGTATCGCCGCCGCTGGTCAACACAGCGTAACCGCGTTCGAGATATTCGTACCCGTTAGCTGCGCAAATGAGCACAGGCGCTTTGGGCTTCGGGCCGGGCGCGGGAGGTTTGTA
>Ga0209380_10001975_pt1 | contig 13442 bp, 10 predicted proteins | sample HubBroMetageWFT6_FD_188347 | JGI IMG/M metagenome (GOLD analysis project Ga0209380, IMG submission 188347) | Warmed and freeze-thawed soil microbial communities from the Hubbard Brook experimental Forest, New Hampshire - Hubbard Brook CCASE Soil... | ecosystem: Environmental > Terrestrial >...
CCAAAGACGATTGTCGCGGTTGCGGCACGGAGGCTAAGATTTATCTTGTTGCGATCCGCAAACTCAGCGAGACCCCAAACTGTCATGACGAAGATTCCAATCAGCGGCAGGTAGCCATAACGGTCGGCCATGGCCTGGTTACCTACTTGAATCAAGCCAATAACCGGCACTAAGGTGCCGAGATACCAAGGCCAGCCGGTCACAAGATATGGATGTGTCGTGTGTTGACGGCACGTGAGCCCACTCATACCGAGGAGGAAGAGCGACGCCATGGCTCCTGTCATTTTTCGTGTCATTTAGGCTCCGTTTCACTCAGGGAGTACGCCGCGAGTTCGCTGGCAATTTCGAGGCGTGCGCATCGCTGGGAAGCCAGTCAAGGTTTAGAATCTGGCCATGCGCCCGGTTTTTGAGTGGAATCTAGGCTCGCGCTCATTAGAGTTAGGGAAGCGCACGCTCGTCATGGGCGTCATCAACGTCACCCCAGATTCATTTTCCGATGGAGGAGTGCATTTTGATCGCGATCGCGCAGTGGAGCACGGGATGCGCTTGCTGAAGGATGGCGCTGACATCCTCGACGTAGGTGGAGAATCGACGCGTCCCGGAGCCAAGGTTCTGCCTTCCACGGAAACTGCTGGCAAGATTACTACACCGGAGGGGCAGCCTTATGCGGAGAAGCAGCCGGTCAGTGAGAAAGAGGAATTGGAGCGAGTAATCCCGGTGATCGCAGCTCTCAAGCAAAAGCGCCCGCAGGCAGTGATCGCGGTGGATACCTACAAGGCAAATGTGGCGCGGGCGGCAGTTGACGCCGGCGCAGAAATCGTCAACGACGTGAGCGGATTTCGTTGGGATCCAGTGATGGCGAAGACGCTGGCTGGGTTGAAATGCGGCGCCGTGCTGATGCACATGCGCGGCCGTCCGGAGGAGTGGCGTACTTTGCCGCCGGTATCCGACGTGGTAATGGTGGTGAAGCGTGAACTGCGGGCGTGGGCCGATGTTGCGCTGTTAGGAGGAGTGAAGCGGGAGCGGATCGTGCTCGATCCCGGTTTTGGATTCGGCAAAAGCTTTCAGGAAAATTACCCGCTGCTCAAGCGCTTCGACGAGTTGCACGAACTGCGGTATCCGTTGCTGGCGGGGATATCGCGCAAGTCTTTTATCGGGCGTTCGCTGGCACGCAATGGAAACGATGCGCTAGTAAGCGACCGGCTCTACGGCACACTCGCGGCGGAGACGGCGGTCATCCTGAAGGGAGCGCACATTATTCGCACTCACGATGTGCGAGCTTGCGTCGACGCCGTTCGGATCGCGGATGTGGTGGTTAGCTGAGGGTTCATAGGTTGAGATGGGACAACACAGAGACCGCGAACCAGGTCTTAAAACCAAGCTTTTGGGCTTTGTCGGTGGGACGTTGTGAGTGGCAGCTTGCCTCTGCGCGATCGCTCACTTCTCGATGAACATTATCAGGGCGCATTCCAGGGGGGAATACCTGGGTCTCGGATTAATTTTCATGATCGCCCCTATCTGAAAATTCCTATATACGAAAAGGCGGTAACACTGAATCAGATTGCATCGACCCGTGACGTCTTCAGTGGTGGACGACGCGGCGCTGCTATAATAAAGAATTGCGCTCATGAGCAAGAAGCGTTTAGTACGATCGACTACGGTGCTTTGTGTCCGGCGTGACGGCCATGTAGTGATGGCTGGCGACGGGCAAGTCACGCTGGGCGAAGGCGTGATCAAACATACCGCCAAGAAAATCCGCCGCTTATACCAGGACAAGATTCTGGCCGGATTCGCGGGCTCGACTGCGGATGCATTTTCACTCTTCAGCCGCTTCGAAGCCAAGCTGGAGCAGTATCATGGCAACATCGGCCGGGGAGCGGTGGAACTGGCGAAGGATTGGCGGACGGACAAGTTCCTGCGGCATCTGGAAGCGTTGCTCTTGGTCTCCGACAAGGAGCAGACTTTCCTGTTGAGTGGCCAGGGCGATGTGATCGAGCCGGATGGCGGGATTGCGGCCATCGGCAGCGGCGGCCCGTATGCGCAAGCAGCGGCGCAGGCGCTGGCGGCGCACACGCAACTCTCCGCCCACCAGATTGCGGAAGAGGCGATGAAGATTGCCGGCAACATGTGCATTTACACGAATGACAAAGTGACGATTGAAGAGCTTTAGTCGTTAGTCGATGGCCGTTGGTCGTTTGCCAAACCAGTTCAGACTAACGACCAACGACTAGCGACCAACGACTGATTTATGGCCATTTACCTACCCGGAACCGTAGACGAAGAACAGATTGCTCTCGACGAACTCACGCCGCGTGAGATCGTCGCCGAACTCGACAAGCACGTCATCGGACAGAAAGACGCCAAGCGCGCGGTGGCGATTGCGCTGCGCAACCGTATGCGCCGCCAGAAGCTTGCGCCGGATCTCGCCGAAGAAGTGATTCCCAAGAACATCATCATGATCGGTCCCACAGGAGTAGGGAAGACCGAAATCGCCCGCCGGCTGGCCAAGCTTGCCAACTCACCTTTCCTCAAAGTGGAAGCGTCGAAATTCACGGAAGTCGGATACGTGGGGCGGGATGTTGAGTCCATGATTCGCGATCTGGTTGAGATTGCGATTGAGATGGTGCGTGAGGAAAAGCTTGAAGACGTGGCAGACAAGGCTGAATTGAATGCAGAGGAGCGCTTGCTGGATATCCTCTTGCCTCCGCCCGCCGCGGTTCGCCCCCCGGAAACTGCGCAGGCTGGTTTCATTCTGGAAGGAACGACTTCATCGTCATCTGGCGAATCGCAGAGCCGCACTCGCGAGAAGCTTCGCCAGCAATTGCGCGAGGGCAAACTGGACGAACGCACAGTCGAAATCGATGTGCGCGAGCGTGCGTTTCCATCTTTCGAAATCATCTCCAATCAGGGTGTCGAGGAGATGGACGTCAACATCAAGGACATGTTGCCCAACATTTTCGGCCAGCGCACGAAAAAGCGAAAGATGAAGGTCAATGAGGCGTTTGAGTACTTGATCCAGGAAGAAGAGCAGCGGCTGATTGACATGGACCAAGTAACCCGCACCGCCATCGATCGCGTCGAGGATTCTGGCATCATCTTCCTCGATGAGATCGACAAGATTGCAGGACGGGAAAGCGGCCACGGACCGGATGTTTCGCGTGAAGGCGTGCAGCGGGACATTCTGCCCATCGTCGAAGGAACCACGGTCAACACTCGCTATGGCATGGTTCGTACTGACCACATTCTGTTTGTCGCAGCGGGAGCGTTCCACGTTTCCAAACCCAGCGATCTGATTCCGGAGCTGCAAGGCAGGTTCCCGATTCGTGTTGAGTTGCAGTCGCTGACCATGGAAGACTTCATCCGGATTCTGACCGAGCCCAAGTCTTCGCTGGTGAAGCAATACACTGCGCTGCTCGAAACCGAAAGTGTGAAACTGGAATTTACCAAGGATGCGCTGGAAGAGGTTGCCCGCTTTGCCTTCCGGGTGAACGAAGGCACGGAAAACATCGGAGCGCGCCGCCTGCACACCATCATGGAACGGGTGCTTGACGAGATTAGTTTCGACGCTCCGGATAAAAAGGGCGAACACTTTAAAGTCGATGCTGACTATGTGCGCCACATGCTGGCCGACATTGTGAAAGACCAGGATCTGTCCAGATATATTCTGTAGGTTAGCAAGCCATCTGCGAGAATTTGCCCTTCTGGTAGTCTTGTTCTTCTGCCGATGAGGCAATCCATTTCGAAGCTCATGTTATTGCTGGCGGGCACCGCTGCCCTTGTGAGCTGCGGCGTTCCCGGCATCCCTAAACCTCCATCGCTGGATCTTCCCCAGCCGGCCACTGATCTTCGGGCGGTACGCAAGGGCGATAACGTTCACCTCGACTGGACTGTCCCCACCGAAACCACGGATCGCCTCGCAGTGCGGCACCTAGGCCCGACTCGGATTTGCAGAAGTCTGGATGCCGCTATGGGCGAGTGTGCGAATCCCGTGGGAGAAGTTCCTGCACCACAGCTTCCGGGAGCAGGACCTCAGCAAACCAAGTCTGCGAAGACCAGCGCGACCGTACAGGCGAACTACACAGATCGTCTTCCGCGAACCCTCCTGGTCGAGAACTCTGGTGCGCGGGTTTTCTATGCAGTTTCGGTGCTGAACGCCAAGGGCCGGAGCGCTGGAATATCGAATATCGTACCGGTTCCGGGGGTGCCAGCTTTGTCCCCGCCTTCCGACTTCCGAGCCCAAGTCACTGCGGAAGGCGTGATCTTAAGTTGGACCAGGATTCCACTTGCGACCGAGACTCCGGGGCTGCGACACGTTTATCGTGTGTATCGTCGCCAGGAACACGGAAAAACGGACGCGATCGTGGGAGAAGTACCGCTGGGCGCATCATCTGCCACGGAGCTTGTGGATCATAGCTTCGAGTGGGAGCAAATCTACTTGTATCGTGCGACCGTGGTCACCGTGATCCACGAAGAGGGAAAACCCGAAACTCAGTTTGAAGGCGATGACACGCCCGCGGTCAGAGTATTCGCTCACGATGTGTTTCCGCCCGCCGTGCCCACTGGCCTGCAGGCAGTGTTTTCGGGCGTCGGTCAGCGACCGTTCATTGATTTAATCTGGGCTCCGGATACCGACGCGGACCTTGCAGGTTACAACGTCTTCCGCCATGAAGCAGGCGCTGAACCAGTGAAGATCAATGCAGCAGTGGTGAAGATGCCGGCATTTCGCGACATGAACGTTGCGTCCGGAAAGACTTACTTCTATTCCGTTTCAGCGGTCGATGTTCGTGGGAACGAAAGTGCGCGGTCGCAGGAGGCGAGCGAGGCTGTACCATAAAGCAGCAGTTGGCAATTGGCCCTTAGCATTTGGTCCTACGACTCAGCTAAGTGCTAAATGCCAAGTGCTAAAGGCAGAGGCTCTTATGAAATATTGCGGATTCGAAGTTAACGGACAATCTCATTACGGCTTGGTGGAGACGGTCGCGGGTGCGGAGCAGATCACAAGATTGTTGGTGAAGCGGCCAGAGGAATCGGACGGCGACATCGAGGATCTGCCCTCGAAGCGCATGGACCCGCTTAGTTTGGCCGAGGCGAGGTTGCTCGCTCCGGTGCGCCCGTCGAAGATCGTGTGTGTAGGCCGCAACTATCGCGAGCACGCTGCCGAGTTGGGCAATGAAGTACCGAGTGAGCCGTTGCTCTTCTTCAAACCTCCGTCGTCCTTGCTTGCGCCCGGCGGCGAAATCCGTCGGCCAAAGCTTTCGCAGCGTGTCGACTTCGAAGGAGAACTCGCAGTTGTGATTGGCAGGAAATGCTACAAGCTGGGCCCGGATGAAGATGCGCGTCCCTACATTCTTGGCTATACCTGCCTCAACGATGTGACTGCGCGCGATTTGCAAAACAAAGACGGTCAATGGACCCGCGCCAAAGGCTTCGACACTTTTTGCCCGGTTGGCCCGGTGGTGACGGACGAGATTAATCCGTGGACCGGAGTTGGGGTTGAGACGCGAGTAAACGGAGCGGTTCGACAGCAAGGCAATACCCGGGATTTCATTTTTTCGCTCGGTGTCGTCATGCGATATATTACGCAGGCAATGACGCTTGTTCCCGGTGATTTGATCGCGACCGGCACTCCCAGTGGCGTCGGACCGATGGTCGCCGGAGATGTGATTGAAGTCAGCGTCGAAGGCGTGGGGAGTTTGAGAAACCCAGTAGTCGACGAATAGATCTTTTTTGATGGAGGACGCCCGTCTTCCATCGAATCTGGTTTGTGATGCTTACTTCTTCACGCGTACTTGGACTGAGGTCCCTTCGGGGAGTTTGCCATCAAGTAACTCGATCTTTCCTTCGCGGACGATTCCGTCGAACTCTTGTCGGGCTCCTGGAATGCCTCCCGACGACGCGGGTAAGGGCGCCCGCGCGACACGTCCCATGCCTTTGTCCATAGCGGCGTTGGCCAGGCTGTCGGCTTCTTCGTTGTGTCCGCGAAGAACGTGCCCGATGGAAAACCAGGCGAGTTTTGCGATCAATTCCTTGGCGCGTCCGTGGAGGTCTTGCAGAGCGGCATTCTTCACTTTGTAGATGCCTTTGATTTGCCGTACCAACAACTCTGAGTCGCTGATCACTTTGAGCGCCTTGTGGCCGTTGGCTACCGCGTACTCGAGCGCGGCAATCAAGCCCTGATACTCCGCAAAATTATTGGTTTGATGGCCGAGATATTCGCTGAGCGCGGCAACTTTTCGACCGGTCTCATCTTGAATGACGACGCCGTATCCGGAAGGTCCGGGATTGCCTCGCGCCCCGCCGTCGCTGAAAGCAACGAGGTGGTGCGCGGGTGGATTTTCGTGGGCGCTGAACAGTTCTTTGGTAGTACGAGACTGGGAGTATGAGGGCATGGCGAAAGTTTACACTCCGGTTGTTGACTCTGCCGAGATCTGCTCGGCGCGCACGCGGGGGCGCCCGTCCTCCATTATTTCAAATAGTGGTCGAACCATCCCGTCAGGCGATCGAGGACATCGCGCCGGTGCTCGGCTTGGAGGAACTCGTGTCCTTCGCCGGGATAGATGACCAGCTGCGTTTCCACGCCTAAGGTTTTCAGCGCCCACCAGAACTCACGGGATTGCGGCATCGGGCATTCTCCATCGTACTGGCCAACCAGCACGAGGGTGGGTGTCTTCACATTTTTTATGAATGTAATGGGTGCGCTCTTTGCATAGATTGCGGGATCATCGTATACGGTCGCGCCGAAATAAGGTGGCATCCATTCATCAATATCGTTTTGACCATAGTAGCTTTGCCAGTTCGCGAGTCCGGCGCCCGCCACCGCTGCGCGAAAACGGTTGGTCTGGGTCACCGCCCACATGGTCATATAGCCGCCGTAACTCCAGCCCGTGATGCCGACGCGGTTGTTATCAACCGGCAGCGTTTTTACAACCTCGTCGACGCCCTTCAAAATATCCTGAAAATCGCCATAGCCAAAATCCTTGACGTTCGCAGCGGTAAACTTTTCTCCTTGCCCGAAGCTGCCGCGAGGATTCGGAAAGAGCACGAAATATCCATGGGCGGACAGGTCGTAGGTATTGAAGAATGCCTCCGGCCATCCGACATGCGCCTCCCCGGCCGGGCCGCCGTGCACGACCACAACCATCGGGTAGCGCTTGTTGGGATCGTAGTCGGTCGGATACATGAGCCACCCTTGGATCTTCATATCGCCATTTGACCAATGGAGGCTTTTCAGTGGACCCCAGGCTGGACGGGTACCATCATTTACGCCAGTGACTTGTTTCCACTCTCCGATCGGGCCGGCCCAGATTTCCGGCGGGTGCGTAGATGAACTCCGAATCACTGCGGAAGACTGGCGATCTGCCGTGAGAGAAACCGTAGGTCCGCCCTCAGCCTCCGTAGAAATGACTTCCGGTCCAGTCCACGCTACCGAAAGTTTGCCGCTGGGCAAATCGACCCTGGAAACGCCGTCCAGGCCATCGACGTTTTCGGTAAACAGAATTTTGCTCGGCGATTCCCAATCGAGCCACGAAGGTGAAGCGGCAATTTGAGGGGTCACGTTGCGAGCATCTCCTCCGTTTGCTGACACGGTAAGAATGTCGCCACCGATCGACCCCTCATCGCTCATGAGCCCGCCAATGAAAGCGATGGTCTTGCCATCAGGAGACCAGCGCGGAACCGCGATCTGCAAAGAAGGTTTGTAAACCGGCTTGAGTTCTCCGTTTTCTGCCTTCAGCGTGTAGAGTTCGGCGACATACCAATTGGAATCGCCCGCGCCATGCGCCGCAATCGCAGCGAAACTCTGGCCATCCGGTGACCAGTCGTACTGGTAAACGTACATGTCCGGCGGCGAGAGCTGGCGAACTTTACCCGAGCCAAGATCCACCAGGGTCAGCCGCTGTTCGTAAACTTTCTGATCGATGACTCCGGTCTCGGGCACCATGGGCATTAAGGGACCAGCTACCCGGGGCGCATTCTCCGTAAACAAGAACGCCAGCGTTTTTTGGTCAGGAGACCACGCGGGATCGGCCAGGTAGCCCTTAACGCTGGTCAGCTTGCGAGCGCTGCCACCTTCCACGTTCGCTACGTAAAAATTCGATTGCCCTTCACCTTCAACATCGGAAAGAAAAGCGAGGTGCTTGCTGTCGGGCGACCAGGCGATGGTGTCCTCACTTGCGGCATGAACATCGCTGCCCGCGGAGATACGTTTTGGCTTGGCGCCGGGAGACTTGAGGTCCTGAACGTAAATAGCGGAACCATTCTCTGAGGATTGCACCCAAGCCACGCGATTTCCATCCGGCGAAATGGCCACCTGATTGAAGTCTCGGACGGCGGGGCTGGTTTGCGCGCGTACGCCAGCAACTACGCCGAGGCCACCCACTATCAGACCTACCCGAAATACGAGCCTTATCGACATCCCACGGTTTCTCTTCATTTCAACGTTCCTCGAATTAGGTGATGAGCTGGCTGACTTGGAGGACGGGCTCTCATCCGCCCAGCCGGGCGGGGACGCCCGGCCTCCATCGGCATTCTTCGGGTTCATCTTCCGGCGGCCAACCGGGTCGCTAAACGCGGCGGCAGGTCGGCGGCCAGAATACGATCCTGCGCCTTCTTGAGATTGTAGGGCACGCGGTAGAAAGCAACGATGCGGGCCTCAGCCTCGTAAACGGCGAATCCCGCCCGCCAGTCGCCATCGCGCGGCTGTCCCACGGAACCGGGATTGACCAGATACGGCTGATTGTTCTTGAGAGGGAATTCAGACCTTTCGATTTGTCCGACCGTCTTGTAGGCGGGATGAATGGAGTTGATGTGATCGCCATTCAACATAAAGCTTCCCTGCAAATGGGTGTGCCCGAAGAAGGTCACCATCGTTGGAGCTACCATGAGCGGTTCCACCGCGTCGCCCACCGTCACTACGTACTCATCTTCGTCGGCGGGCGATCCGTGCACAAATTGGGCATCCGAAAGTCCTTCAACCGCAATTGGTCCCTGCGGCAAAGAACGGAGCCACTCCAGATTTTCCCAGCTAAGCTGATCGTGGGTCCATGACGAAGCCAGGGCGGCCACGGGATTGAAATCCTTGATGTCGATCAGGCCGCACACCGCTTTGTCGTGATTGCCGCGGACGAAGACCTTTCCCAATCCGCGCGAGCGCTCAATGACTTCGTTCGGACTGGCTCCGTAGCCAACAATATCACCCAGATTGACCACCAGGTCGTAAGGCGGCGCGGCCGCGAGGCATGCCTCCAGAGCTTCGAGATTGCTATGAATGTCGCTTAACAGAAGTACGCGCACTGTTCACCGGGCAGAATGGCGATTATAGACCCACAACAGCAAAGCACGCGCGGTGTTTCTTATGAATTGATCACCGGGCAGCGTGCCCAGTGACCCGGAGACACCTCAACCAATGGTGGCAAACTGTGCGCGCACTCCGCTATGCGAGAGTCACAGCGAGGCTCAAACGGACATCCGGGAATAAACGCCTGCATGGGTGGCACCGTCCCTTCGATCGTTTGAAGAGGACGCGTGCGATCCGTTTTCAGCGTGGGTACGGCATTGAGAAGTCCCCGTGTGTAGGGATGCGCCGCTGCATGGAAAATTTCGCGCTTCGATCCCAGTTCCACAACGTTGCCCGCGTACATTACCGCGATGCGATCGGCAACTCGTGACACCACGGCGAGATCATGCGAGATGAATAGCATGGCCAGGCCGAACCTGGCCCGCAGGTCGGCGAGCAGTTTGAGAATCTGTGCCTGCACCGTGACATCCAGAGCCGTCGTGGGTTCATCGGCAATCAGCAACGCAGGTCGATTCACAATGGCCATCGCAATCATGATGCGCTGCCGCATGCCCCCGGAAAGCTGGTACGGATAATCGCGGGCTCGTAGAGCCGGGTTCGGAATCGCGACATCTTCCATTGCCGCAACCGCACGCTCCCAGGCCGCCTTTTTGGTCATCTGTGCGTGCACGGCGACGGCCTCGGCGATCTGTTCGCCGACCCGCATGACTGGATTCAGAGCAGTCATGGGCTCTTGAAAAATCATGGCCACCTGCGATCCCCGCAGGTTCCGCATTTCTTCGTCGGGAAGACGCAACACATCATGGGCTGAGCCGTTCCCGTTCGTAAACAGGATTTCTCCCACGACTCGCGCCTGTGGGGGGAGCAAACGCATCAAGGCAAGTGAAGTGACGGATTTCCCAGAGCCGGATTCACCGACTAGGCCCAGAACTTCGCCGGCAGCAAGGGTCAGGCTAAGATCACGAACCGCAAGCAGGGACTGTGCCGAAGTCGAACCCTGGGTTGGGAACTCGACGGTAAGACGCCGGACATCGAGCAGCGGAGGCACGAGGCATATCCTAGCAGGGCTGATATGCCTTCGTGCGCTTCGCAGCCAAGTCCGCGACCGATTGGTCCACCCTTATCGGCCTCCGTCAATCGTTGTCTGGGTCTTCGGGTGTGCTCTTGTCGTTCAAGAAATATTTGGCGTCGTGCGGTGCCGGAATCTTCTTGAAAAGATTGTGCCGGTGAAAGTCCAAGCAATCGGATAGATCGTCCGCCAAAGCATCGGCGTATCCGAGCGAAGGCAAACGGTAAACCTCTTCGATGAAATGCAGAATGCTGCCGAAATCATGGGTGACGTGAGAGACATAACCCTGCCTCGCAAAGGACGACACGACGATCAGCGGCACGCGAAAACCATATTCGTACGAGTTGATGATGGTCGGGGGAACGTGGTCATACCATCCTCCCCAATCGTCCCAGGTGATGAGGATGACGGTGTTGTTCCAATATTGGCTCTGGCCGATGGCGTTGACAATCGACGCAACCCAGGACGGTCCGAGACCTTGATTGCCTGCGGGATGATCTGATTCCTGACCGGTCGGAATCACCCAGCTAACATTGGCGAGTCGCCCGTTGGCGATGTCGGTCAACACCTGGGCAGGCTTCAGAACAACGTCATTGGCCCAGTCCGAACCGAAACGCAAATGCTGAATCGCATTCGGCCCGTTCCAGATGGACCCTGCCGAGGGGGCGTAGTAGCGCCAACTAACTCCGGCATTGTCGAGCAGGTCGGCCAAGGTTTGGTGATCGAAGCATGGATACGCCTCCAGGGCTTCGTTACCATTGGGATCAATCATCCTCACGAATTCGGCTGACGGAGCGGCGCACCCAGTATTGTTACCCGCACCCGTAACTCCGCCCGGATTCTCCGCAGCGAACAAATCGCTGTTGCTGCTGGGCGCGGAAGTTCCGGAAATAATGAATTGGTGCGCCGGAAAGCTTGGGCCCTGGTTAGTCTGGAACATGCGATCGCCGAAGGTGTACTGTTCAGCCAATTGAAAGTAAGGATTCAGGATGCCGGTCGAATTGTCGACATATTTGAACTGAGGATTGGCGGGCGGACAACCCGTTGCACCCTTTTCGCAAGTCACCCCAATCTTGTCGGCTCCAGTCATGTTTCCGTTTGCGTACATGGCCACGAACGCGGAATGCGCGTGACTCAGATCGTAGTTGTTCGCCAGCGGTACGGCCGTCAGCGGGATTGTCTGACCCTGAGAATTCACCCCGCTAGTGGCGATGTCCGCACCTGGCAGAAACTGTGGGTTGCTGCCAAACAGGTTGTCGGGTGAGCGATTTTCCTGAAAGATGACGACCACGTTCTGAATGCCGTGCTGGTGATCTCGTGGAGCCTGGGCGTACGCAGCGGTTGTACCGAGTGGAATCAGCAGTGTGAGGATCGCAGCGACAAGTTTCATGTGGCCTCCCGGGATTTGGCGTCACTCAAAACAGTCCTCCCCAACGACAGGAGGTCGGGAAGTCGGGCTCGGTCCGCCAAGTTACCCACAAATGTGCCCCAAGAGTACTCGCCTGTCAAGAATAAAGGGGTTTGCATTCCGTGTCGGGCGCGGCTTTCGGGCTGCGAAATGAGGTCTTAAAGAGTGTCGATCAGGCCACTTTCTTGACCCGAGTGAGCGGCCCGCAAGATGAAAAATCGTGCACATTGACAGCGCGCGAACCCTCGATGTATGTTCGCCCGACGACTGAACCACTACTGCGCCTCGTTGCTGCCGAGAAATGTACTCCCCATTTGGCGTCACAACCGAGCCGCGAATATTACATCCCTAATCTGAATAAGGACAATCCGATGAATCGAATCGCCGTTGTGCTTCACAGTCGCAGGAACAGGTTTGTCTTCTTCGCTGCCCTGGCGTGTGCGATTTCTCCCGCCATGGCCGCACCGCTTCAGGCGCAATTCTCCCTGGTCAAGATCAGTAGCGACAGCTTCCATAACTCTGACAGCCAGCACAAGACCGAAGTTGAACCTGATACTTATTCGTGGGGCTCAACCATGGTTGCCGCTTTTCAGGTGGCTCGTATTTCCGGCGGTGGCGGGGCGGATTTGGGATTTAGCACTTCCACCGATGGTGGCAAAACCTGGACCTTCGGTTATCTCCCCGGACTGACCGTCAACTACAAGAACGGATCCTACCAGGCCGCGAGCGACGCTTCGGTGGTGTACGACGCGAAGCACGGAGTGTGGCTGATTTCCAGTCTTCCGATCGGCAACTCGGGGGTCAATATCGCCGTCAGCCGTTCTAAGGACGGGATCCACTGGGGCAACCCGATTCCGGTGGATAGCAGCGGCGGAGACGACAAGAATTGGATCACCTGCGACAACACCGCCACCAGCCCCTTCTATGGAAACTGCTACACCGAGTGGTCTGGCGTTCTGATGAGTACCTCCACCGATGGTGGATTGACCTGGGGCTCACCCAAGGGCGCAAACGGCGCCTTTGGAACCGGTGCCGAACAACTCGTACTACCCAACGGCACCGTCGTCGTCCCCTTCCTGGGTAATGGAATGCAAGCCTTCACTTCAACCAACGGTGGCACCAGCTGGGGCCATACCGTGACCATCTCTCAGGTCAACACCTTCCAGGGAAACAGTAGTTTGCGGAGTGTCGGCCTGCCTTTTCCATCCACCGGCATCGATAAATCGGGGAAACTTTACGTGGTGTGGTCGGATTGTAGTTTCCGGACAGGTTGCAGCACGAATGATCTGGTGATGAGCACTTCGAGCAACGGAACGAAGTGGACCACCCCGGCTCGCATTCCGATCGACAAGCTCAATAGCACGGTGGATCACTTTATTCCCGGGTTGGCTGTGGATCGTGCCACCTCCGGCAAGACTGCCCATCTCACGACAACTTACTACTACTATCCCGCAGCTGGCTGCAGCGATTCCACTTGCCAGATAAACGTTGGCTTCACCACATCCCAGGATGGAGGCAAGACCTGGACCGCCGGGAAACAACTGGCTGGACCGATGAAGATAAGTTGGCTCCCCAATACCTTTTCTGGACCAATGCTTGCCGACTACCTCTCGTCGTCCTACGTCGATGGCAAGGCATTTGGAGTATTCATGGTGGCTAAGGCTCCTTCA
>Ga0209380_10001977_pt1 | contig 13437 bp, 7 predicted proteins | sample HubBroMetageWFT6_FD_188347 | JGI IMG/M metagenome (GOLD analysis project Ga0209380, IMG submission 188347) | Warmed and freeze-thawed soil microbial communities from the Hubbard Brook experimental Forest, New Hampshire - Hubbard Brook CCASE Soil... | ecosystem: Environmental > Terrestrial > Soil...
GGTCGGCCTGGCGCGCGGCTTCATTGACAGAGCCCGCATATTCGATGCGGCAAAAGCTGCATCGGCTTTGCCGGGTTCGACCGCTGGATCTAGGTTGGCGCGGATTTCGGTCTCTGCTTTGCGCAGAGCATTTTGGCAGAAGATCTTCGAGAATCGTTCGATAACCGCCGAGCGCAGCAGCATGCGCGATGCCTCGGCCCATGATGCCGGCACCGATCACGGTGCGGACTTCAGTCATGCTTTATTCTTTGTCCTCTTTATTTTCTTTGCCCGCCTTCTCCAGGCGCTGCACCACACTCTCATAGCTCGGCTCAGACTTGCGGATATATTCGCCGAGGCGGGCGCATTCTTCCTTGGTCATCGCCGGGATGCTGGCGCTGATGCGGCGAAGAGTAGTAGCGATGTCGTCGATGTAGTTCATGTGGCGGATTAGTTCTCCAGTTGCGGGCATGATGGCTCCTTCCTTATGTTCTGGCGCGGAGGCGAAGTCGGAAGCGTCCGCCGCAGCCACGTTAACTATTCATTGTTCAACAGGTGGGCAGATTTAGCAAAGGGGGGACATCAATTCATGGCGGGGTTAGCATCATTGTGCAGAGCAGAAAAACCTTGAACCACCAAGGACACGAAGGCTCACGAAGGTTCTAGTTCCGTGTTTGCCTTGGTGCTACTTAGTGTGCTTCGTGGCTAAGCTCTTGCTCGCGGCGCTCATCAAGCCTATGGTACTGCCGAAACCCCGCGTAGCCGTCTTTGCCCATGTAGCGCTCGAGCACCGCGGCATCGGTCTGGCGTAGATCGACGATTACCAGTCCGTCGATCACGTCAGAAAATTTGCGATCGAGATTAAAGCCCACCAGTCTGCCTCCGACCTTGGCATACTGCCGCAGAAGAATGGGCAAGCCTTTGCCGTCCTCCTCCACATCGGAGATCGGCTCGGCGAGTTGGTCGAGATCGCGCAATGCACTGCATAGGGCACCGCAATCCCAGCGGCGAAGCTTGGGAGAGCGGAAGGGTGTGCGCGCATGGATCAGATCGGCAAACTCGCCCCCAGATTCGCGCTGTTCGAAATAGCGGACAATGATCTCGCGCGACACGCTGCTGTATTCGTTGCTAATGCTGACTGCTCCGAACAACACAGGAGTTTCGGGATGCGCCGCCACAAAGCGCGCAATACCCTTCCACAGCAAAAGCAATGGAGCATACTGGCGCTGATATTCCGGGCGCACGAAAGAGCGGCCCAGTTCCAGCGCGGAGCCAATCTTCAGAAAGAGTTGCTCGTTGTAGCGGAACACAGTGTTCGTGTAGAGACCCTTGATGCCGTGAACGCGGATGATCTCGTCGGTATTACCGGCGCGATACGCCCCCGCTATTTCTTTCTTCTCCTTATTCCAGAGCAGCAGATGCCAGTAGTAAGCGTCGAAGCGATCGAGGTCGGTGCTGCGCCCCGTGCCTTCACCCGCGGCACGGAAGGTGACCTCGCGGAGGCGTCCCACTTCATCCAACGCATGGGGCAACTCGGAAGCGCGGGCCGCGAACACTGCAAATTCAGCGTTTTCCAAGAGCAGTCGTTCGGGTGGCAGCGCCGCAATATCGTCGATGACAAATCGCGGAGGAACCTGAGCAGCAATCTTTTCCTGCGGCTTGCGTGGAAGCGCAGCCCGCACTTTGGCGGGCAGTGACACAGGCTTCTTACCACGATGGGACAGCAGGTAGGTCCGCAGGCGAAGGTATTCGGTTGCCTCTTCATCATCGTCGAGGTTCGCGATCAATTCCGATGGAATCGCGTTGCCGATGCGAATCTCTACGTTTTTTTCACGCTGCTGCAGAAATTCCGCCAGCAGGAAGAGTGTCCGCAGTCGGGGGTTGATCAAGCCCAACACTTGGAACCTTCCACTGTTGCGGCCACAGAAGTACACAGGGAGTGCACAGGCTCCGGTTTTGCGCGCCAGTCGAGCGGCCGCGGCGTTCCATGCCGGATCGGTCACTTGCGCCTCTCGCACATTCCACTGCGACACTTCTCCGGCCGGAAAAACAGCGAGGGCTCCGCCTTGGCGCAGCCAGGCCATCGCCTGCATCAGAGGCTTGCGATTCCTATCCCAAGACGACGAAGTGTTGAAGGGATCGACAAAGATGCATTGCCGATGCAGTTCAGGAATGCCCTCCAGCAGCGAGTTAGTGAGTATCTTGACATCCGACCTGACGCGCGAAAGGAGCACAGTGAGCGCCACGCCATCGAGCACTCCAAAAGGATGGTTGGCGACCGCAACGAGAGGGCCTTTGACCGGAATGCGATCGATGTCGGCGGCCTGCACTTCGAGCTTTACCTTCATCTCCTGCAGGAGAGCTTCCAATTGAAACCCTTGCGGCGCTTGGCGCACGCGCCGGTAAAGCTCGCGAGCCTGATCGAGAGGAATAAATTTTCCCGCGAACCCCGGGAGTCCGGGCAGGAGAGGCGAATCAGTTAAGGCACGGTCTTTGTCCCCTGCAATCGGCAACGTAGGCATAGCTAATTTTTGCCTCGTCTTGGTTGCACCTTTATGAAGAGACGATTAACGGTTTGTGAATCGACAACTCTTTAGTAACCAGGTGGGTAACTCGGCGCGGTCAGCCTTCGAGTTTGAAACGTGTCTCGGCGAGGCGATAGAGCCGACGCCAGACCAGGCGGTTGGTCGTGACCACGACCGCGGCCAAAGCAATGGTGCTGGCCAACAGCAGATTGAAGTTCTTGGCATCGGTGGCGGCGGAAATCATCGCGCCGATGCCGACAGTTGAATAGACCTGACCCTTGAGGTGAGCGTATTCGGCGACAATGCTGACGTTCCATGCGCCTCCGGATGCCGTGATCATTCCGGTCACGAGAAACGGGAAAATTCCAGGAAGGATTAGTTTGCGCCATCGCTCCCAGCCAGTGATGCCGAAAACGCTGGCCGCTTCTTTCAAGTCGGTGGGAATTGCCATGGCGCCGGCGATCACATTGAACAAGATGTACCACTGCGTGCCGAGCAAGAGCAGGACGATGGAACCCAATCCCAGTCCGCCGCCAAGGCGAATCAAAACCAGTAGCACCACCGGGAACACAGCCGTCGCCGGAACCGACGCGGCTATCTGCGCCAGTGGTTGCGCGATGCGCGCCAGGCGCGGGTTGAATCCGATAGCGACACCGACCGGGATCGTCCATAGAGCGCCCAACAGCAAGGTGAGATTCACGCGTAGCCAGGTTGCAAGCAGGCCGATACCAATCTGGTGAAAGTCGGAGCTGTGAAGGCCGACCAAAATCATGATGACTCGTACCATGGCATAGGCGATCATGCCAAGCGCCGCCATGCCCAGCACGCGCCCAAGCCACAGAAGCGCTGTGTTTTCGCCAGAGGATTCAGAGCGAGCATCTTGCTTGCGGGCGAAGTGATGCACCATCAGCTCGCGAAGCGGCTTCACTGCTCGTTTGCGGAAGAGAGCCACGCCACGCGAGCGCCGGAGAAAATCGAGCACCCACGACGTCGGTGCATCCGCACTCTCGACCTGCTCCAACTTGAATTTCTCAGCCCACGCAATCACAGGACGCCACACGAACTGGTCGATCAGCACAATCACGGCAACCATCGTCAGAATGCCGAGGAGAATCGAGCGAGTATCGCCATCGTCTGCGGCGGCCTGCAAATACGAGCCCAGTCCCGGCAAGCGAAAATCGCCGAACTGCTCGCAGGCCATCAGAAAAAACCAAGCTCCCGCGACAGACATCATCGAGTTCCAGACCAGGCCGATGGTTGCGAAGGGCAATTCAATTTGCAAGAAGCGCTGCCACCAGTTAAAGCGGTAGATCGTGGCCGCTTCGCGCATTTCGCGCGGAATGCTCTTGAGTGATGCGTAAAAGCTGAAGGCCATGTTCCACACCTGGCCGGTGAAGATGAGCAGGACGGCGCCCAGTTCGACGCCGAGTTGACGCGCCGGAAAAAGCGCGGCCATGGCCAGCATCACGCCGGGAAGAAAACTCAATACCGGAATGGATTGCAAAACGTCGAGCAGCGGAATCATGAAACGCTCGGCACGCGGACGATAGGCCGCGATGTACCCATATCCGATCGCGAAGAGCAAGCTCAGCACATAAGCGAGTGCGATGCGCAGCAACGAGTACCCGGCATAAACCGGGAGAGCGCCGAGGCTGCGGCTGATTTCCACCTGGGGATGGAAGGGTCCAAGCCAGTTGCGGCCGACTTCGATGACGCCATAGAAGAGCGCCAGCCCTGCCGAAAACATGACCAGGTCGGGCAGGCCCGCCGCAGTCGGACGCGGCAGCACCGACCAAATGCGGACGAGTGGACGGAAAACAATTCGTTGCGGACGCTTCACGACTGCACCGGAGTGCTGGTCGGGGGATGAGGCTCTCCAACCGGCTCGGCAAGAGTCAACCGGTGCGATTCACGGTCGAAATCGAAAATCTCAGCGTAGCGGCCCCAGTTCATGGCGGTGTCGAATTGGCGCTGCACTTCATCCTCGCTAAAGTGCTCGTCGAGAATGTCGTAGAAAAATTCTTCGGAAATCGAGTGATCCGCTTTAGCGTGCAGGACGCTGTCGATTTGCTGGAGGATGACGACGTGGTTAAGCGCGGCCTGGCGGAAAACAATCTTACTGCTAAGGATGTCGGCTTCCGCGAACTTGATGCCTTCGGGACTAATTTCTACGTCTCCTTCCTTCAGAGTGGCGAAACCGAGCAGCACCGCAGCCTCGATAATCGGCAGCAAGTCTTCCGCGTCCATGATGAGAACTTCGGCAAGGCGATAGAGATCTTCTTTGCCGCCGCGATCCTGCAGCAATTCAATAAGCCCCGCAATACCGCCCACGCGCGCGTGAGGAAGCATCTGATATTTTTGGCGCGCCGGTTTCTGCGCGCCTGCGGTAGCGCCGGGCACGGCGAGCGCCAGATCAGGCTGGGTCATGATCTTGTAGATGTAGTCGACGAGTTCGACAAAGCGCGCTGATTTGCGATCACGCGGCTGGGGAAGCTCAATCGCAAAATCGGCACGCACGCGAGCGGGATTTCTGCCCAGCACAATGACGCGATCGGCCAGCAGTACCGCTTCTTCAATGTTATGGGTGACGATGAAAATTGCCTTGGTCGGCATTTTCTTGCTCAGCCACAGCTCGAGCAGTTCGTTGCGTAGATTCTCAGCGGTGAGCACATCGAGCGCGGAAAAAGGCTCATCCATGAAGAGAACCTCTGGTTCGACCACGAGCGCCCGCGCGAAACCCACGCGCTGTTTCATACCACCAGAGAGCTCTTTCGGATAAGCACTCTCAAAACCATCGAGGCCGACGGTGTCGAGAATGCGCAAAGCGCGCTTGTGGCGCTCCATGGCGGCGACGCCGCGAGCTTCGAGCGGAGCTTCAACATTGTCAAGCACGGTCAGCCACGGAAACAGAGCGAAACTCTGGAAGACGATAGCCACGCCTGCATTCTGCGATGTAATCGGCTGGCCATGCCACAGCACCTGACCTGATGAAGGTTTGCTGAGACCGGTGAGGATTCGGAGCAGCGTGGACTTCCCGCAGCCCGAGGGTCCGAGCAGGGTGATAATTTTCCCAGGCTCTACGTCAAGATCGACGGGCGCGATTACTTCAATGCGACTCCCATCGGGCTGCAGGTAGAACTTTTCGACAGCTTGGGCGCGAATGATGGACTCGGTCACGAAGTGCTCCAGGGAAAGACTTGGGCGACAGGTCTCAGGCGTTAGGTGTTAAAAAAAACCAATGACACCTCACCCGACACCGACAATTTGGTACGACAGCGAGAATAACACTGCTCACGCTGCCCACTCTTCATTCGCAGACGGCGGCATCGGCTGCGGCAGCCGGTCGCAGACCTCAGTTAGGGTTGCGAGTTTTTTCGCCAACTCTGGACGCAGCAACTCGGCGGCAAACCGCCATCGCCAGTTCCCCTGTGCCAGGCTGGGCACATTCATGCGGCCCTCGCTTCCCAGTCCGAGCGCGTCTTGCAAGGGCACCACGCAGAAGCCGGCGACAGAACTGGAAGCCGCGCGAATCATCGCCCAATGAACACCGTCATCGCAACGGCCCAGATACGATTCGACCTGCTGCCGTTCGAACTCTGTCGCGCCTGACTTCCACCAGCCGAGCAGAGTATCGTTATCGTGCGTACCGGTGTAAACGACCTTATCGACGGTAAACGTGTGCGGCAGATGGGTGTGCGCTCCCGCATCGCCGAAACCAAATTGCAAAACAGCCATGCCCGGAATCTTGAGGCGTTCACGCAGGGCATGAACGTCGGGCGTGATGTATCCAAGATCTTCGGCAAAGAACGGCAGTCCGCCCAGAGCCTCGCGCAACTTAACAAATAAATCGTCTTTGGGTCCGTCGACCCAGCGGCCGTTGATCGCGGTCGGTTCGCTCGCCGGAATCTCCCAGAACTGGGAAAATCCGCGGAAGTGGTCGAGACGGATGTAATCAAAATTGCGCGTCAGCCAGCGCATGCGATCAATCCACCACGTATAGCCCCGCTCCTGCATCACATCCCAGCGATAAAGAGGATTGCCCCAACGCTGGCCATCTTTGCTGAAGAAATCTGGCGGCACGCCGGCGACCACCTCAGGATCGAGCGCGGAGTTCAAGCGAAACAGATTGGGGTGGGTCCAGACGTCGGCGCTGTCGAAATTCACGAAGATGGCAATGTCGCCCACCACGCGAATCGACTTTTGCGCGCAATAGGCTCGCAGCGCCTGCCACTGCTCGTAGAAAAAGAATTGCACCGCTCGACGTACGTCGAGTTGGTCGAGCATCTCGGCTTGCGCCTGTGCGATCGCAGCCGGGTCGCGATGAACAAGTTCGCGGGGCCACTGGTTCCAGCTCTCCAGCTTGAAGCGCGCGCGCAAAGCGTCGAAGAGGACGAAGTCATCGAGCCACGATTGATTTTGCCGGCAAAACTTTTCATAACGCGCGCGGGCCGGCGATGCAGCGGAGCGCACAAAGCGGCGTGCCGTTTCGAACAACAATGGCAATTTGTGATAGAAAACAGTCGGATAATCCACCGGCCCATTTCCGTGGGGCACAGCATCCACGAGAGAGCGCTCAATCCAGCCGCGATCGGCGAGCCGCTCGAGGCTGATTAGCAGAGGATTTCCCGCAAAGGCCGACGTGGAGGAATAGGGAGAATTGCCGAAACCAAGCGGCCCGAGGGGCAACACTTGCCACAAACCCTGCCGCGCCGACGCGAGAAAATCCGCGAACGCATAAGCCGCCGGACCAAAGTCTCCAATCCCGCCGCGCGAGGCTAGCGAGGTGGGATGAAGCAGAATTCCGCTGGCACGGGGGAATGGCATTCAAAGTCAGTTCTTGATCCTCAGTTCTCCAGCGGCGGAACTTGCAGTTTCTCAGCGACGTAGCGTGGACTCGCAGTGGCGAGCTAAAGACTGAGAACCGGAAACTGAGAACTGTCCTACGAGCCTTCTTGCGCTCCCTGCCGCGTCAGGTTTTTCATCTCGTCCTCGTTGACCTTGAGGCGATGAGAACTTTCCATATCTTTTCGCAGGTTCGTAACGAACAGCCCGAACAAATCGTTCTGCTTGGCTTCGAGCAGTGATTGGCGGGTCTGGTCTTTCTTTTCCGCGAATTCCTGATCTGTAGGCGCCTGTTTTTCGAGAAGCTGAGCGACTACGCCATTGCCGCCGGCGGTAATCGGAGCGCTGATGTCGCCAGGCTTGAGTGAGAAAATTGCCGTCGCGTTACTCATCGTTCCGATATCCGGAACCTGCCCATCGGGTGCAACCAGTTCGCTCGTTTTCACCGTTGCACCCAGTTCTTGGGCGGCCTTTTTCAAATCGTGCGCAGCCCTGGCCCGGTCGGACAGTTCCTGTGTCTTCTGCTGCAGCAGAAATCCGGCACGTTCGTTCTTGAACTCGCTCTCGACCCGCGCACGAATCTCTTCGAACGTTGGTGTCGCTGGAGGCCTGATCGCGAGCAACTGAAAAACCACGTAGCCTTGCGGCACCTGCACCAGATCCGGCGGCGCCTTGTCAGTTTCGCTGAAGACGGTATCCATAAACTGCGGATTCGCAGCTAGTCCAGGCAAACTATCGGTTCGACGAAAGAAGTCGGTCGTCACCGCAGTCTGGCCTTTCGCCGCCGCGGCTTGCTCGAATCCGGCGGTACGCGCCTGGCTGAGCAGAGCGTTCCCCGCCGCTTCGGTCGCGTGCGCGGCCTTGTCCTGCTTCACTTTTTCTTCAATCTCGCTCTTCACCTCGGCGAAGGTTTTGAGATGAGCATCCTGCTTGTCTTCGACGCGAATGATGTGGAAGCCATAACTGCTCTTGACCAGATCGCTGGCCTGTCCTTTGCCTAGGGAAAACGCGGCTTTTTCGAACTCTGGCACAGTGCGTCCGCGGCCGATCCAGCCGAGTTCGCCTCCGCTCTTAGCGCTACCGGGGTCGTCAGAATACTTTTCCGCCAGCTTGGCGAAATCTCCGCCCGCCTTAAGCTGCTTCAAAACATCTTCCGCCTTGGCGCGTGCCTCGGCCACGCCCTTTTCATCTACCTTGCCGTCCGGACCAGGCAGAGGAGTCTTGATCAGAATGTGGCTGACCTTCACCTGTTCCGGCACGCGGTATTCCTCACGGTGCTGATCGTAATAGGCTTGCAGGTCCTGGTCGGTAACCGTGGTTGCGGCGGCGATTTTCGCCGCATCGATGACGACGTACTTAATCTGCCGCTTCTCTGCGATCGAATTGTTATAGGTCGCCTTGTTGCGATCGTAGAACGCCTTGAGCTCTTCGTCGGTAGGATGCAACCCCTTTAGAATATCGGCCTTCGTGATCACGGCATATTCGAACTTTACTTTGGTGTTGCGTTGGTTGAATTCGTCGCGCACGTCAGTGTCGCCGACGAACGCGCTGCTCGAAACCAAAGCGCGCAACTTGCGAACGAGAATGAAATCCTTCTCCAGCGCTTCAAACTGAGGAATGGTCAAGTCGTTGCGCTGAACGAAATTCTCGTACTCTTCCTGCCCGACGAACTTGCCATCGGGAAAGAGCATAGAGCCAAGCTGCCCATGCTGGAGTTCTTCGCGAAGCTCCTCGTCGCTGACGCGCAAGCCCATGCGGTGCGCCTCGGCGACCAGCACCTTCTCGTTAATGATCTGCTGGGCGGCCTGGCTGGCGAAATACGGCATCAGCATGCTGGCCTGCGCTCCGCCCCGCGGAAACTGCTGCCGGACCATCGCCCTGGCCTCGCGCTCGACTTCATTCACGGTCACGGTTTGGTCGCCAACCGTGGCGAGCACACCAGGAGGCGGTGCGCCAATACCCAGGCTGGAGCCGAGTCCGCCCGGAATCAGCGTGATCGCCATGGAGGCGCAAATAATGACGAGCAGGGCGCCCAGCACGATCTTGAGCGTCGGCCCCGCATTTTGCAGCTGTCGAATCATAGTTGGATAACTCCGTGGGACAACCTGTCAGCTTGCTTTCCGCTGGAAGCTAGAATTTATGATTATAAACTAGCGAGCGAGGCTGCTGCTGCCGCGTGAGTCTTTCCTATAATTGCGCGCCGTTGCAGGTCGTCATCCACAAAACCTTGACCACAACGGCACTAAGGATCGAGAAGGATATAGTCCCAGCTATTTTCTTTGTCTACCCTAACCTGCCGAAGCGCAGTCGAAAGGTGGCCTTTGTGGTGAGCACTTTGAAAAATTCCTCAGAAATCCGCTATTGAATCGAATCAATAAAGGTGTTATCAACGTGAGGCACATTTGAGACAAGCATTTTTATGAAGATCTTGCGTCTGTTAATCCCCTTCTGCTTTGCCGTCGCCGCCGCGCAGCCCAGCATGCAGAGCGCCCCCGCTACGACCATCCCTTTGCGCGCAGGCTGGACGCTGCAGTCAGCCGCGAAAGTATCGGCAACTGGCGAGGCGCTTTCCTCGCCCGGATCTACAGTTGAAACGAAAGACTGGATCGAGGCCGACGTCCCCACGACGGTGGTGGCGGCGCAAATAAAGAACGGGCTGCTGCCCGATCCTTTTTTCGGGATGAACCTCCGCCAGTATCCGGGTCTCAGCTATCCCATCGGCGCCAATTTTTCGAATATCAAAATGCCGGCTGACAGTCCCTACGGAGTTGCGTGGTGGTATCGCAACCAATTTACCCTGCCAACGGCTTTCGTCAACAAAACCGTGTGGCTGAACTTCCGCGGCATCAACTATCGCGCCAATATTTTTCTCAATGGGAAGCAGATCGCCAATTCGAATCAAGTCGCCGGCGCATGGCGCACGTACGAATTCGATGTAACCTCCGCCGTCAGGCAAGGAACGAATGGGCTGGCGGTGCAAGTCTGGGCGCCGACCGAGCACAGCCTGGCGATCACTTTCGTGGATTGGAATCCAGCGCCTCCGGATAAAGAAATGGGCTTGTGGCGTGAGGTGTATTTAACGACCAGCGGACCGGTCGCGCTGCGCCATCCAGCCGTGCTTTCGAAAGTGGATTCGCCGGCAAACAGCGCGGCTCACCTAACCGTAACCGCGCAGTTGAAGAATGCAAGCGATCATCCGGTAGCCGGAACGTTGCAGGGGAAAATCGAAGGCATGGAGTTCGCGCAGCCTGTGGAACTGGCCGCGGGCGAGTCGAAGGACGTTTTCTTCGCGCCCGACCAATATCCGCAGCTCAACCTGTCTAATCCGCGGCTGTGGTGGCCGCGACAGATGGGGACGCCGAATCTCTACGATTTGACCCTTTCGTTTGAAATTGACGGCGAGCCTTCCGATATCTCGCGCACGAAGTTCGGCATTCGCGAGGTGGCATCCGAGGTCACCGAGGAGGCTCCGCATCACTTCAAACGGCTGTTCAAGATCAATGGCAAGAACCTTCTGATTCGCGGCGGCGGCTGGACGCCCGACATGATGCTCCGCGAAAATCACGAGCGGCTCGCTGATCAATTCCGCTACGTGCGCGACATGGGGCTGAATACGATTCGCCTGGAAGGCAAACTTGAGAGCGACGCGTTCTTCGAGATGGCCGACCAGCAAGGCATTCTGGTGATGGCCGGCTGGTGCTGCTGCGATTTCTGGGAGCGCTGGAATAAATGGAAACCGGAGGATCTCGAAATCGCCACAACCTCGCTGCGCGACCAGATCTATCGGCTGAGAGGCCATCCGAGCCTGCTGATGTGGCTGAACGGCAGCGACAATTTTCCGCCCCCTGATGTCGAGGCAGCCTACCTGAAGATTGAATCCGACTTACGTTGGCCCAATCCGATTCTCTCTTCCGCCACAGGAAAACCGACGACAGTGACGGGCGAGAGCGGCGTGAAGATGAGCGGTCCTTATGAATACATAGCGCCCTCATACTGGGAAACAGACCCGCAGCAACCGGCGGAAGATAAGCGGTGCAATCCGGGCGGGTGCGGCGGGGCGTACGGCTTCAACAGCGAAACCAGCATGGGGCCGGCCGTTCCGCCGATCGAGAGCGTCCGGCAAATGGTTCCGAAGGATCACCTGTGGACGGCCGACGGCTCGCTCGACCAATATTGGAGCTTTCACGCCGGCGGAGGAGAATTCAAAACGCTGCGCGTGTTTACCGATGCGCTCAATGCGCGCTACGGCAAGGCCGCTAGCGCGGAGGACTTTACCTACAAATCGCAACTCATGGCCTATGAAGGCGTGCGCGCCATGTTCGAGGCCTATAGCCGCAACAAGTATGCTTCGACGGGTGTCATCCAATGGATGCTGAATAACTCATGGCCCTCGATGATCTGGCATCTCTACGACTATTATTTGCGGCCGGGCGGCGGATATTTTGGCGCGAAAAAAGCGCTGCAAACGCTTGACCCGGTCTATGGGTACGACGATCATTCGGTGTGGCTGGTGAGCAGCCAATATGCGGATGTCAAAGGCCTGAAGTTAGCTGCGAGAATCTTTAATTTAGATGGATCGCAGAGGTTTTCTAAGGATGCGTCGCTCGATGCTACCGCCGATAGCACGACCAGAGTGTTTGCGATTCCGCAGATCGATGGCCTATCGCCGGCATATTTCCTGGATCTTCGCGTCGCCGACAGCAGCGGCAATCTGGTCGGGTCGAACTTCTATTGGCTCTCGACAAAGCTGGAGACGCTCGACTGGTCGAAATCGAACTGGTATACAACTCCAACAAAGTCGTTTGCGGACTACACTTCGCTCGCGCAGTTACCCAAAGTAAAACTGAATGTATCGAGCCGGAGCGAGCGCGCCGCCCATGGTGAAGACGTGGTGACTCATGTCACTGTCGAGAATCCCAGCCACACGATTGCGTTCTTTGTGCGCTTAAAACTCGACCAAGGAAACGCCGGAGAGGAAATTCTCCCGGCGATTTGGCAGGACAATTATATTTCGCTGCTGCCCGGCGAGAAACGCGAGGTCACAGCAACGTATCGCGCTGGCGGCCTGGGCAGAGCGGAACCACAGATTGAAGTGAGCGGCTGGAATGTGGAATAATTTTTGCAATTTGTCATCCCGAGCGCAGCGAGGGGATCTGTAGTCCGCCGAAAAATGCCGTCGCTCGCTCCGCTCGGGATGACAAGCTCTTTCTTTCACTCATCCGCGGGCAAATCAAAGTTAACCAAGTCTCCGCGGAAACCGCGCGTCTTCCACGCGCCGAAGGCGATGCCCGCTGCCATCCAAATTGTGCCGGCGATTTTGGCGGTATTCCCGAGGCTCAGCCAGAGCAGAAGGCAAATCACGAAACCGAGAAGGGGCGGCAGAACAAAGGACGGCGTCCATTTTCCTTCGCGCACTACATAGCGCATGAAGGCCGCCGCATTCACGCCCATGAAAGCGATCAGCGCACCGAAGTTGAGCATCTCGGCGCCGAGGGCGTAGCTCATTACGAACGCTCCGATCAGCGCGATGGCTCCGACAAACAACACGTTGTTGCGCGGCACATGATGCTTTGGATCAACGACTCCGAAGAAGGATTTGGGAAGCGCATTGCTTCTCCCCATGCCGAACAGCAGGCGGGCAGCGCCGATCTGCGAGCCCATGCCGGAACCGAAGTTCGCGACCAGCAGCGTAAACCCGATGATGCCAAACATCGGCTTCCAGGCGCGGCCGGCGACGTGAACGAAGGCAGTATCGACGTCCGGAAAGGGCTGCGACGCCGGCCAGATCAACTGCGCCGCGTAGACCTCAACCGCTGAAAGAATGCCGATCACGAAACAGGTCAGCACGGTGGCCAGCAGGATATTTCGTCGCGGATTTTCGGCCTCTTCCGAGAGCGTCGAGATGCCATCGAATCCGATGTAAGCCAGCACCGCGATCGATGTCGCGCTGAGCACGGCCTTCGTGTTCCACATGCTCGGGTCGTAGAAAGGCCGCGTATAAAACCCAGCGGCGTCGTGCGGATGGCCGAAGATGTAGCGCGCCGCGACCACAAAGAAAATTGCGATCACCACGCCCATGGCAGCGGCCAGC